>Ga0182024_10003657_pt1 | contig 36340 bp, 30 predicted proteins | sample P32metaG_FD_120480 | JGI IMG/M metagenome (GOLD analysis project Ga0182024, IMG submission 120480) | Permafrost microbial communities from Stordalen Mire, Sweden - P3-2 metaG (Illumina Assembly) | ecosystem: Environmental > Terrestrial > Soil > Wetlands > Permafrost | place: Sweden: Stordalen...
CGGTTGACGAGCGACTCCCCCGCCCGCTCGGTGTCCACATGCAGGAGCACCCGGTCGGCGGTCTGGCCCTGACTGCTGTGACTGGTGACCGCGTAGCCATGGTCCAGATGGAGATGGGCATCGAGGGCATACGTCACCGAACGGCCTGAGTCGAGCCGGAGGTGGAGCGTCCGGTCGGCGTCGATGGCCTCGACAATGCCAAGTTCCCGATTGGCGACATGGCGCAAGCGGTCGGGAGCCGTGACCTGCGCGCGATCCCCGACGGCGAACGCGCGCTCGGCCTCTCGATAGATCGTGACGCCCTGGAGGCGGCGTGGGTCGTACGTAACCTCGACTCCGGTGTCGCGTGTGACGGTGAGACGGTTGGCTTTGGCGTCCACCTCCTGCACCGTGGCGTATTCGCCTCTGGTGAGACCGATGACCCGGCTTCCGGCCGTGTACCGCACAACGTCGCCTTGCTGGTACTGCTCGGCCCATCGGCGGTCGGCGCCGGTGATCTCCTGGCGAGGCACGAGGACGTGGGCGTGGTGCTCTTCGCTGTTCACTTGGCCGGACGCCTGCCGGGCGCGATGGATCACCTCGTTGATCTGGACGCGCGATCGGTTGTCGGGCGAGACGACGAGCGTGCGGTCCGGCGCGTTGAGATACTCGTGCGCGATGGCGCGCACCCGTTCGTCGCGGTCGGCGATCTCATGGACGCGACCTTGGGCGTCGAGTTGCTGCACGGCTTCTCGAACCTGGCCGCGGGACAGATGTTCGACGACCTGCTTGAGGGCGGGATCCTGCTGGCGGACGATGTCGTCGAGGCGGGCGATGTAGAGGCCGGCCTCCTGGAGCTGCTGATAGGGTCGGCCGGCCTCGACGGCCTGGTGCTGGCGGATGTCGCCGACGAGGAGCACACGGTCGTCGGATTCGAGACGCTGCAGGAATTCGTGCATCTGGCGGGTGCTGGCCAGGCTGGATTCGTCGAGCACATAGAGATGCGCTTGGCCGACATCCGGTGATTGGGTGCGGGCGAGATGGCGTTGGAGCGTGCCCGAGGTGATGCCGGATTCGGCCAACTGCTGGGCCGCTCGGGAGGTCGGGGCGAGGCCTTCGACCACGTAGCCCTGACGCTCGGCGACCTCGCGCACGGCCGCCAGGGTCGTGGTCTTGCCGGCACCGGCCACACCTTCGAGGGCCATGACCTGGTCCCGACCCCGGGCGATGTGCTCTACCGCCTCGCGCTGGCGTTCACTGAGCCGCGGATGATCTCGCGCGACCGCTTGTACGGACTCCGCTGTGGCGAGGGCGGCGTGCCGGCCCTGGCCCGCGTGCATTGCCTGCACGGTGTGCTGCTCGAGCTGACGCATTTCGACCGTCGTGAAGGCGCGACTTGGCGCACCAAGCTGCTGCTCCATGGCGACGAACTCCCCCGTCTCGACGCGGCGCTCGAACTCGCGCTTGACCATCTCGACGGGCGCCTGGCCCAACGAGCGCCGCAGGGCGTCCCGCAAGATCGCGCGCTCGTCGACGACGGCCTCGCGTTCGAGATTGCGATCCCTGGCGTACGTGACAGCGACATGCGCGGTGCGAGCGGGCGCGTCGAGCGCGAGTTCCTGGGTTTGACTCCGCGCGTGGGCGGCCTCCACGACGTGGGCCGGTTCGTTCCCAAACGCCTGGGCCATCTCCTGGTGGCGGCGAGGCATGTCACTCTGGGAGGCCTCAAGCTTGGGCTCGCGGCTGTGGTGGGCCGCAATCTCGGCGGCCTCGAGGCTGCGGTGCCCGCCCTGCTCCATGTGCTGCCGGATCTGCTGCCGGCGAGGGCTTGACGCCTCGAGATACGCCTGGCTGTACCCGCGGATCTCGAACTGCCCAATCGCGTCGCGGTCGATCTCATAGCCGACCGCGTGGAGGCGGGTGGCGAATTCTGACCGGTATACCGCGGTGGCGTAGCGCTGCGACTTGTAGAGCTCGCGGGGCTGGAGGGCGCGCGTGTCGCCCCCCTCGGTCTCCGTGATGTTGAAGACGACGACATGCGTGTGGAGTTGGGGCGCGGCGTAGCCGTTCACGGGTCGGGCGCTGTCATGTTCGAACCGGGCCGCGATCCACTGGCCGGTCGTCTGGGCGGGGTGATTCCGCCCGATGCGGGCCTGGACGTAGCGCTCGACCTCATCCAGGGCGACCGTGACAGTCTCCTCATGCGCTTGACGGACGCGCTCATCCTGGCCGACGAGGGCGGTGAGCGAGACGCTCTTCGGCGCACTGAAGGTCAGGTCCCAGCCGGCGCGGTGCTCGAGCGTCGAGACCTGCTCGCCGTGCGCATTCGCGTAGCTCCGCGAGGTCTGGTGTCGGACGAGCTGCTCGCCGGTCGTCGGGTGCTGGCCGTTCGCGAGTCGTTGGAAGGCTTCCTCCTGGACGTGACCGGAAAGCTCCCACCGCGCAGCCAAGCGGCCGTGCCACTCACCGCGAATCTCGTTGCGGGCGGTGTAGTAGTTGGCGCGCGCGTTGGCAAACTCCTCCGCGTGGTACCGCTGCACCTGGCTGACCCCGAGGGGCTTCGAGATCGTGAGCATGGCGGCTACCCGAAGTTGAGATCGTGGCCAACGGACGGCTGCTGGGCGGGAGAGCCACTGACCTCAGCCACTGGTGAGGACCGGGCGGACGCGTGTGGCCGCTGTCCTGGCAACGGCCGCTCCAGCAGACCCGGCTGCCGGTCCACGGGCGCGCGATACGGCACGCGGAGCCGGACGACGAGGGTGGCCTCGGCGTAGGTGTAGTTGGAGGCCCCGAGCACGGCGACGAAGAGTTCGACGGGGACAAACTCGCCGGTCGCCGGGTCCACCAACGACGGCCGCTGCCCCGCATAGTCGACAAACGTTTTCTCGCCCGCCCTGTGGACCTGGCGCATCGAGGGGCGCTGCTGCGCCAGCCAGCGCCGGTAATGCCCGCAGAACGCCGAATACCGGTAGCCGTCCGGATGGGCCGCCAGATACTCCAGATGCAACAACTCCAGCGTCACGCCGGGCCGGCGCAGTTCGGTGTGCATCCACACCAAATCGGGGCCCGGCCGCGCGACCGTCAGCGCCAGCTTCGGCCCATACAGCGACCGCTCCAACGCGTCGTCGCTGAGCGTGCCCACCGTGTCCCAGGTGAGCGCGATGGCCTTGGCGCGGGTCACCACCGAGGCCACCGCACCCGCACTGATCCCCAGACTCCGAGCCGTGTCTCGGTGACTGCGTTGTAACGTCCATTTCAGCCGAAGAATCTCTCGAATGTGTCGCATGAGCAGTCGTTCCGTGGCCATTGCACTCCTTGGGAATCTCCCCAAAGACACGATGGCAGAACCCGATGCTCAGCGCGGCCCGACCCTGATCCCGATGCGTGGAACGCGTGATCACGACCCGTGGAACGGGTGATCACGATGCCGTGGAATGCGTGATCACGATGGCGTGGAACAGGCGATCACGACGGCGTGGCGCGCGCAGCTATTCATCTGGTGAATCGCATGATACGCGGTTTATCGCCGCCCAGCGGCGCGGGCATCGTGACCCAATCGAAGTCCGTCGTTTCTGACCTGGAAGGAATCAGATGAAGACCACCGTCTGGAGAGCCGCGACCGAGATTGGTTTCATCGTCTTCCTGTTCTATTCGAATCTGTTGATGGGTGAGTTCACGCACCACGCCATGGGGCGAGAAAGGGGCCTCGCGTGGGCTCTTGCCGATGTGTTCAGTGAGGCCAATCTCTCCATTGCTGTGGTCGCGGCGCTGATTGGTTATTTCGTCGTTGAGTTCATTCGGAAGAGGTTGTGACGGACGGCCCTGGCGCTGAACGAAGCTGGGCAGCGATGGAATGTCGGCATCCCGAGCGGGCTCAGCCGGTGGCGATGTTGGAGTTCAACCACCCGTCGTTCCGGGGGTCGCGGAAAGAGAAGTACTGCGCCCTCGTGTCGGCCGTACGCGAGATTTCTGACGTCGTGAGGCTACCCAGGTGATGCCGCGCGGGGTAGGCTTCCCGACTCGCCCGTTCCTGACCAGCGATTCACAACTACTTTCTCGTAGTGAATGAAATGCCGAACTTCATGTAGAACTCGTTCGCGCTTCCGAGACTGCTGGACAGGTGCCGGAGGCCCGCTGCAACTCGAACGGCGGACTTTCGGCCCGCTTTGATGTCTGCGCCACCGCCAAAATCAAATGCTGCACCGCTTGAGGAGACGCTGGCGTTAACGCCGCTCACGCTGCCTCCGCCGCCCAGTCGACCGAGACCAAGTAGCGCCTGAAAAAAGGGCGTGACCTGCTTGGAGTTGGTGGCAGAGAAACGTACGCCTCCCACGAACTCGCTCACGCTCAGGTTGACGGGTATCCCGGATGATGTCACGTTCTTGAAGGCGTCATTAAACTCACCGACCACGCTCAGGTTCTTTTGAATACCGACAGCAAAGTCGACGTAGATGCCGACCGGGAACCAAAGACCCGAGTCTCGCACGACTTCGTAGCCGGCGGAGAGCGACGACGGGTGTTCGTTTGCCAGTCCAGAACCTTGCCCCTGCGCCGATGCCGGCGCTGCGAAGCCAAGGAGCGCCAGTGCCAACCCAAGAAGCTGAGGTTGAACCTTCATTCGCACCGCAGACCCCCAATAACCAGAACCCCATAGCGCAGGGCTTCATAAGCGTCAGAAGCCACCACCAGCACGGCTGCGACGGCGGCGCTCTTGGCGTAGATGGACATCGGTACCTCGGGCTGTTCCGCTGATTGTAGCGCCGTCTGCGAACGTCAAGCGCCGCCGCCATCGCAGGCTGGCCGTACCCTTGAACGAAACGGCAAGTCACGTCCCCCAATGCGTACCAAAACGGAAGGAGTTTCCAGAATGAACACGAATCCTCAGACGCTCGCGCCGGACGTGTTCGAGGCCGTCGTGACCGCGTTTGCCGACACGCTGATTCGCAACTATCGCGAACGATGCGGCCTCCGCACGCCCGAACTGACGGCCGTCCCGGTTTCAGTCGCTGCAGCCGCAGCGTCGTCGCCCTGGCTGCGGGTCGCCGAAGCGGCGAAGCGTGCCCAGTGCGGCAGCAAGACCCTCTACCGCGAAGTCCAGGCAGGGCGTCTGCGAGCGGCGCGGGTCGGCAGCGGCAGGGCTCTCAGATTTCGTGCTGAATGGATTGACGAATGGCTTCAGGGCGACAGCAAGGGGCGGTAACAGAGGTTCATTGGCGTTGGGTCTGAGGCCCTGAAGGAATCGCGTGCGGCCTACGGTTCAGGGAAGTCGCGAGGAATACTCCCGTACTGCTGAAGCGACTGAGCTAGGGCTGAGCTAGGGCCGATTGTAGCGCCTCCGGAATTCGCGACAATGGCCTGAGCGGAGTCCAACTCGCGAAGTGCTTGGGCGGGTCCCAATTTGTCCGGCATCTGGGTGCCGGAAAACCCGAACCATACCGATCTCCTGTTTGAAGTAGGAGCAAGTGATCTGCCCGGCGGCGGCAGCCTGTCGATTCAGCAGGACTCAGACTCTCTGATGATGGCTTGGGATGTTCCGCCCGACATGCGGACGCTCCTGCTTCTTGGCCCGGCGAGCGAGTCCCGCCGATGTGAACTCTGGGCCGATGTGTTCTCGCTCAGGTTGACGAGACCTTGAAAAGTCAACATATCTAGTTGATAATTCAAGGTATGATGATCAGCCGCCCATGGCATCTTCAACGCGTACAGCAGCTGCTCCGGCGGTCGCCCGCCGTGGCGATCCTCGGTCCGAGACAGGCGGGCAAGACGACCTTGGCCGGCGACATCCGTCGATCGTGGCCCGGCCCGTCGGTCGCCTTTGACCTCGAGGATCCCGGCGATCTGGCGAGCCTGGCGGACCCGATGCTCACCCTCCAGCCGCTCCGAGGCTTGGTCGTGCTCGACGAAGTGCAGCGGCTGCCCGGACTGTTCCCCGTGCTCCGGGTGCTCGTGGACCGGCCACGATCACCGGCCCGGTTTCTGGTCCTCGGCAGCGCCACGCCGGAGCTGCTGCGGCAGTCGTCCGAGTCATTGGCGGGTCGTCTCGCGTTCCACGAACTTGGCGGCTTCTCGGTTGACGAGGTCAGCATCGCACACCGCGACACGCTCTGGTTGCGCGGCGGTTTCCCGCGATCGTACCTGGCGCGGTCAGGCCGGGAGAGCCTCGATTGGCGGCTCGATTTTGTCAGGACGTTTCTCGAGCGCGACCTTCCGCAGCTCGGCGTGTCGATTTCGGCGGCGACGCTTCGCCGCTTCTGGACGATGTTGGCGCATTATCACGGACAGGTCTGGAATGCTTCGGAGTTCGCGCGCTCGTTTGGCGTGTCGGACATGACAGTGCGGCGCTACCTCGATCTACTGACCGCCACGTTCGTCGTCCGTGTCCTGCTGCCGTGGCACGAGAATGTGGGCAAGCGGCAGGTCAAGTCGCCGAAGATCTACCTAGCCGACAGCGGACTGCTGCACGCGCTGCTCAACATTCCCTCACGCGAGGACCTGGAGCGGCATCCGAAGGTCGGTGCCTCGTACGAGGGCTTCGCGATGGCGGCGGTCGTGGATCGCCTGCGCGCGCGCTGGAACGAGTGCTTTTTCTGGGCGACGCATGGGGGCGCGGAGTTGGATCTGCTCGTCGTGCGTGGCCGGACGCGAATCGGTTTCGAGATCAAACGAAGCGTGGCGCCCGTCGTGACGCCGTCGATGAGAACGGCGCTCAAGGATCTGGGCCTCTCGCACCTCGACGTGATTCACGCGGGAGACCGCACCTATCCGTTGGCACCGCGCATTCGGGCGGTGGCCCTCTCGCGGCTGCTGGTCGACCTGACACCCCTGGCCTGACGAACCTCTGGCTTCGCCGATGCCCCTGAACCGCCTCCGGTCGGCATGGCACCTTGGCATGGCACCCGCTGTAACCGACTGACAACGCGCGCCTTCGGCTTCCGAGATTTCCCCTTCTAAGCCGAGGGTCGCAGGTTCAAATCCTGCCGGGCGCGCCAGATTCACAATTTCCGCCTGAAACATCTGAATCTGAACGGCGGCCTCGGGAGTCTGTCCACCAAGGAGGCAGGGGTCTTTAGGGGCGCCGAGGGCGTGGTTGATGAGGTCCGCCGCCTCAGAGCGCCGCTGAACGTCAGGGTGGCATCTTCGGCCGCTGGACGCCCGTTGAATCCCGAGGTGCGATGATGAGCGTTCTTCTGCGCAGCACCGTGTTCGCGGTGGGACTGTCACAGGCGCTCACCCCCTTGCGAGTTGGCGATGTGGCTCAGCAGCTCTCGACCCAGGATGTCGTCGATATCGAGCGCGCCGTGTCAGCCGCCGGATCATCCGCGTGGCTGCTCGTAGGTGTTCGCGGTCAAATCGTTGGTCTGCAGTCCGTTGCGATGTACCTCCCGCCGGAGACCGCGACGAACGAATTGCGTCGCGGCAGGATGATCGAGCTGGTCCGCGTGTTACCCCGGCCAGGTGATTGTTGCCAGCAGCTTCAAAGAATATAACTCTCGACACATTAGTTCTTTAATGGCATAATCAGGCAGTGGCGTGGGACGTCGAAGGCACCGACGACTTCGCCGGGTGGTTCACGGACCTCACGGAGAAGGAACAGGTGAGCGTCGGTCGCATCGTGGAACTGCTGGTCGAACACGGTCCGTCGCTGCCCTTCCGTATTCGTCGGGCGTCGAGAGCTCACGTCACCGGCATATGCGTGAACTGCGGATCCAGCATGAGGGCCGGCCGTAGCGTGTCCTGTATGCCTTCGATCCGCGTCGCGCCGCCATTCTTCTTCTGGGCGGCGACAAGAGCGGAAAGGATCGCTGGTACGAGGACCACGTGCCGAAGGCCGACGACCTGTATGACGAGTACCTCCGGCAGCTGAAGAAGGAAGAGCTGATATGAAGCGTCACAAGTGGTCTGACATCAAGGCTCGCACGAAGCCAGAAACGCGCACGCGAATCGAGGCAGAGGCCAAGCGTCTGTCCGAGGACCTGCACCTCTCTCAGCTTCGGAAGGCCAAGGGGCTGACCCAGGAGGCGATGGCGGATCTGCTCGGCGTCAGTCAGGCCGAAGTGTCGAAAATGGAGCGCCGAACGGAGCTCTACGTCGGAACGTTGCGAAAATTCATCGAAGCCATGAACGGCGAGTTGGTGCTGGCGGCCCGTTTTTCGGACGGTGTCGAAGTACCCATTCGCTTGGCCGAGGCCGAAGACGCCGCATGAAAGCGCTCGACTGCGCGCGGCACATCCGCGTGGCAGGCGCCCCAACCTGTTGAGGATCGGCAAGTTCGAGAATCGACAGAGGGCCTTCTAAGCCGAGGGTCGTGGTTCAAATCCAGGCGGCGCGCCAGATCTTTATAGCGATACGGCCCGGGCGATCAGGGCGCGTGCCGGCGCCGGTGGAACAACCAGCCATACATCAGCGCATTGAATACGAGCGCGGCGCTCCCGATGGCCAGCTGGGTCTCGCGCGTCAGGTTGGCTGGATACAGAGCAGGCACGACATAGTGCTGGATGAAATCTCCCGAGTACGCGGCTTCACCAGCGCGTTGGCGGAGGGCATCCTCGATGGGCGTCAGGGCGCACACCCAACCGCTGAACTCGATGAGCACGCCCCAGGCTACGGCCGGGAGATGCGCCCACATCACCTGGCGCCAGCGGAGGGCGAGCAGCGCGCCCAGCGCTACGAACAGCGCAAACGCCGCATGCAGCGCCACCACGACGTCGGCCGCGACGCGGAAGGCACTCACCGCGAGCCCAGCGTCCACTCGCGACTACCGCACATCCCCGATTGCTGAGGGGATGGATTCATCGTGTCAGTGCCCGGTTTTCGCCCCGTGAGCGGCCTGCTTCTCCTTGCGCGCCGTGTTTCGGGTCTGCCATGACTTTTTCTCGGTCTTCGGTTTTGGCTCCGGTTTCTTTTGCGCCATGTTTCCTCTTTTAGTGTGATTGGTCAGCAGAAAACTGAGCTGATTCTGGCCGCCCTCGCGGCCGGCTCTCACCAGCGATCGGCTTCGCTCGGGACTTGCCGTGCGGCCTTTCGCGTGAACGTCAGTTTCAACGGGTACGTGCTCCTACTCGTGCTCCAACCCCTTCAGCAAGTCACGAGGCAACAGGACGCGCAGGTTGAGCAACCGAGCGGCGTGTCGAAAGTCGCGGACATTGTGTGTCACCAGAGCGCCAGCGTGCCCGTTGATCGCGGCTTCGAGGACGAGTTCGTCGCTGGAGTCCTTCAATTGGGGCCGCCAGCGAAAGTTCACTTCGACTCCCTCCGCAGCGCTGGCAAACGCTGCCAGAAACGTTTCGACGTCTGCTGCGGTCATTATCACATCCTATAGGATGTCTAACTGGCGCCGTCGGCTGCCGCAGGCTAGGTGGCTGCGCGTGGCACATCCGCGTAGGCGGTCGCCGCAACCTCTTGAGACTCGAGCAAGTTGGAGAATCGAAAGAGGGCCTTCTAAGCCGAGGGCTTCCAACCCGTCGATTTCGGCATCGCCCTCGGCATGGCACCCGTTTTACGGCTCCTCCCGTGATGGCCGCATCGGCGCACCCTTCGGAGCGGCCCGGAGGTACTGCGCAGGCCAGGAGACGACGTGCTCCAGCTCGCGCGCTGCGCGCAGCGGGAAATACGGATCGCGCAGGAACTCACGCGCGAGCAGGACGCAGTCGGCCTGTTCGTGTTGCACGATGGCGTCAGCTTGTGCTGTTGAGGTGATGAGGCCGACGGCACCGGTCGCGATGTTCGCCTCTCGCCGAATGCGTTCCGCGAACGGCACCTGGTAGCCAGGCCCAAGCGGGATCTCGGCCGCAAGAACGTTGCCGCCTGACGAGCAGTCGACGAGATCGGCGCCGCGATCGCGCAGTCGCCGGCAGAGCTCGACGGACTGTTCGATGTCCCACCCGCCCAGCGTCCAGTCCGTTGCCGAGATGCGCACGAACAGCGGCAGGCGATCAGGCGCAACCCGTCGAACCGCATCGACGACTTCGAGACACAGCCGCAGACGATGGTCGAGCGAGCCGCCATAGCGATCGGTCCGCGTGTTGCTCAGCGGCGACAGGAATTCATGGATCAGGTAGCCGTGGGCAGCATGAATCTCGAGGACGTCGAAACCCGCTGCCAGCGCGCGGCGCGCCGCGTCGGCAAACGCCTGGACGATCGCCGCGATGCCCGTGACGTCGAGCACGTGCGGGACGGGATAGTTCTCAGCGAACGCCTTGTCCGTCGGCCCGAGGGGCTGCCATCCGCCGCTGGATATCGGAACCACCCCATGCCCCGACCACGGCCGGTACGTGCTGCCCTTTCGTCCCGCGTGCGCGAGTTGCATCGCGGCGGGCACGCCTTGCCCGTGAATGAAGGTGACGATCCGTTCAAGGGGCGGGACGTGGTCGTCGCTCCAGATGCCTAGGTCGTCCGGGGAGATTCGACCGTCCACCGTGACCGCGGTGGCCTCCGTGAACACGAGACCGGCGCCGCCCACGGCGCGGCTGCCGAGATGGACCAGGTGCCAATCGTTGGCCAGGCCGTCCGTGCTCGAGTATTGGCACATCGGCGAGACCAGAATGCGATTCGCGAGCGTGAGGCCTCGGAGCGTGAGGGGATCGAGCAGGTGAGGCATGCGCCATTGTGCACCGTCGTCTACCGGCACGCCCCTTGAGGAAGTCCGCCGCCGTTTCCGTGACGCCACCAGTTCGGCGACGGCCGCCGCGATGGGGCCCGTTGAGCGCGCGTCGCCGATAGACTTGGCAACTGGGCCTGTCCCGCGCTACAACTGACTGAGCCCTGGACGGTTCAAGTGGGGCTGTTGGGCGTCAGGATGACGCCAAGTTGAAGGCCAAGCGAGACTGGCCCGATACATCCACGACCGCGGCGCAGAGCCAGCGAAAAGGAGACGCGTATGTCGAAGGGCACATCGATGAAAAAAGAGCAGAAGAAGCCGAAGAAAAAACGCTAGTCGCCAGGCGACGCCGTCGCCAAGTCATCTCCGGTCGCACCAGCGTCACGAGCCTCATGCAGTGTCCTATACACGGGAGCCAGACACGCCGCAAGCGCCAGCTCGCCCGAACGCCGCCGGCGACAATTGAGGTAGGCTGATCCACGCTTGGCTGCCCAGAATCGACCGCCAGCCGCGCGCAGGTCTGAGGGAACCGAAATGGCGTGCCCAAGTCCGGCACAAATGGTGGATCCGTGCTTCCGCAAGGGAGCGCCTGGGGCTCGTGGCCTTCGTTTGTTCGTCCTGCTTGCCGCGTGTCTCGCCGTGGTCGTGGCTGGCGCCGGCAGCGCCTCGGCCCAAGGGCAGACGCCGCCCCCACCGCCTCCACCAGCCCAACCGCCCACGCCAGCTGGGTCCACCGGTGCCGGTTCGAGCGGCTCCGGCTCGAACGCTGCCGGCGAAGGCCAGAAGCCGGCCGACCAGAACGGCGCCGCGTCGTCGATGTCGACGGATCGGATGTTCTTAATCTTGCCGACCGTTCTCACCGTGAAGGACGTTGGGACCGTACCCCCGATGACCGGCGGCCAGAAGTTCGACGTCGCCACGCAAGGGTCGTTCGATTACATCGAGCTTCCCTGGTACGCTTTCACGGCCGGCATCAGCCAGGAAAACAACGGCGAGCCGACGCTGGGGCCCGGATGGAAGGGGTACGGTAAGCGCTACGTCATCAACCTCGTCGACGGCACCAGCGAGACCCTCTTGGTCGGCGCCGTCGTTCCGTCCTTGCTGGGGCAGGACCCACGCTACTACCAGATGGGCTCGGGCGGGCTCTGGCATCGCGCCGGCTATGCCTTAAGCCGCATCGTCGTCATACGGACGGACAGTGGGCACACCCAGATCAACTTCTCGGAGATCCTAGGCAGCGGGGCGGCGGCCGCTCTGGCCGACCTCTACCACCCGCAGGCCGATCGCACGCTGCCCAAAACGCTGTCAGTTTGGCGCACGCTGGTCGCCTACGACACCCTCACGCTCTTGCTCCGGGAGTTCTGGCCCGACATCCGCAAGGCGCTGTAGGGGTCTGGCCCTGCTTGGCGTCCGCCGGGCCTGCCCCCCCACCTCCACCCCGAGACGGCACCAGTTGCACTAATCGTCACACTCCGGCCGGCCGATACACACCGGAGGGCAGGCCTGGGTGCCGCCCCCAACGCCACCGAGGGACACCGATGGGACGTCGTCTGTTCGTGCTCGCCATATGCGTATCCACTGCCGCACTGGCCGCCTGCGAGCAGGTGAAGAGCTCCAATCCGCTGAGCCCCGACATCGCGGGCCCGATCGCAGGTGTCAATATCAGCGTCCCGCAGCTCATGACGCCAGCTCAGGGCGCCCAAATCGCGCTGGGTCAACCCGTCTCGGTGGTCGTCCAGAACGCCACGACCAACGGCGTGCGCCCGCTCAGCTATGAGTTCGATCTCGCGGCGGACGCCGCGTTCCAGACGATTCTCTTCACCAAGAGCGGCATTACCCCCGGAGGCAACGGCCAGACCACGTTCACGGTGACGGTGAACCTGACGCCAGCGACGTACTACTGGCGCGTCCACGCGCAGGATGGCGCCAACACCGGCGCGTATGCGACGTCGAACTTCACCGTGTACATCCCGGTCATCATCCAGGCCCCAGTGCCCGCCAGCCCGGCGAACGGCTCAAACGTCACCTCGACGTCGCCGACCCTGGTGGTGACCGATTCCGCACGATCGGGCCCGGCCGGACCCATCTCCTACGTCTTCCAGGTCGCAACCGACCCGAACGTTACGAACATCGTTGCGGCAGGTCAGGTCGCCGAGACGTCGGCGCAGACGAGTTACGCGCTCTCCGGCCTCAGCAACTCGACGACGTTCTATTGGCGGGTTCAAGCGATGGACCCGTCGCATGTGAGTCCGTACTCGGTCACGACGTCGTTTGCCACACCGGCCGCCGCCGCGCCGCCGCCCTCTTCGTCCCAGGGTCCAATGCAGGTCAACGGCGTCTGGTTCGACCACTCGTGGACGGGGAACGTCGAGAACGCGCTCCGCAACCTGCTGGCAACTGGTTTGGCCGGGTCAGACGGGCTGAACGGCCAGGCCGTCGTCGACCAGATGAACGCGATGGGCGGCATCTACGCGGGCGCGGAGTTCCAGCAGGCGCACGACGGGCCCGGCGGTCCTCCGGTCTACGGGTTCTCATGGTTCTACGTCGCGTACGTTCCCCTGAGCAACGGGCAGCTTGGGTATCAGATGGTCGAGTTCGGGACGCCGCCGCCAGGCGACGGCCCTGTCCCGGCTCCTGTTGAGTTGGGCGCCTCGAACGCGTGGGGTCGGAACGGGCCAGCCGCGGCTTCAACGGACACGAGGACGTCGCCTGCGTGGTCCACGGACGACCGCGCCGACGGCTGTTTGCCAGCCTAACCGTTTCAAGACTCGCGACAGGCGTCCCGGGCCCGCGGCAGGCGCTCGCTCACATCCATTTGTCGCTCGACAGGTGTCTCCGCCTCTGTTTGAATAGGAGCGCGTTTCAGCACTCGTCGAGAAGCCCCTCATCACCAGGAGGTGTGCCACGCAGGTCCGCTTCCTCACGCTTGTCCCGATCGCACTCTTCGCCCTGGCGGGCCCGGCAGCCCCGACAGCGACGACCCCTGGCGCGGCGCCCGCGCAGCGCGGAGGCCGGCTCGTGTCGACGTCAGCCGTCAACGCGACTTCAGACCCGCTCCTGCGCGGTTTCAGTTGGCGTTCGGTCGGCCCCGTGAGTCAAGGCGGGCGCGTCGACGACATCGCCGTCGTCGCGAGCGATCCGCGGGTGTTCTACATTGCGTATGCGACCGGTGGCGTCTGGAAGACCTCGAACGCCGGAACCACCTTCGACCCGATCTTCGAGACCTATGGCACCGGATCCGTCGGCGCGGTGGCGGTCGCCGAGAGCAATCCGAACGTTGTCTGGGTCGGCACCGGCGAGAGCGACGGCCGCAACAACTCCTCGTTTGGCAACGGCGTGTACAGGTCCGTGGATGCGGGCCGGACATTTGCGTACGTCGGGCTGCGTGAGTCGCAAACGATCCAGCGCATCGCCATTGACCCGCGCAATCCGGATGTCGTGTATGTCGCCGTCCCGGGCCACCTGCACGGCCCGAACCCCGAGCGTGGCCTCTACAAGACCACCAACGGCGGCCAGACGTGGAGTCTCGTGCTGTTCGTCGACGAGAACACCGGCGCCGGCGATATCGTGCTCGATCCGTCGAACGCTGACGTTGTCTATGCGACGACCTATCAGCGGCGGCGCACGGCGTTTGGCTTCAATGGGGGAGGGCCCGGAAGCGGCATCTGGAAGAGCGAGGACGCCGGCGCGCACTGGAAGAGGTTGACGGGCCATGGCTTGCCTGGGGGACCGGAAGGCCGAATTGGTCTCGACGTGTCCCGCTCGAACCCGAACGTGGTGTACGCCCAGATCGAGGTCATGCGGGATGAGGAACGCGTCGCGGACAGAAGCACTGCGACGACGGCGACCGCTGCGGAGAAGGGTACGGATAACGCCGGGGGGATTTGGCGCTCGACCGACAAGGGCGCGACCTGGGAGTACCGAAGCAATCACGACGTCCGTCCGCAGTACTACTCGACGATCCGGGTGGACCCGAAGGACGAGAACGTCGTCTACAGCTGCGGCCGGAGCTTCTACCGATCCGAAGACGGCGGGACGACCTTCCGAGTCGTCGGCGGTGAAGGCCATGGGGACTATCACGCCATCTGGATCAACCCGCAGAACAGCGACCAGATCTTCGTCGGGAACGACGGCAATTCCGACGTGACCTACGACCGTGGCCGCACCTGGGCCTCGGTTCGCGCCCAGACGGTCGGCCAGTTCGCCGGCTTGGCCGTCGACATGCAGCGGCCGTACTACATTTACGGTGGGTTACAGGACAACGGCAGCTGGGCCGGCCCAAGTGCGGTCCGCTACGACTACATCTCGGCGCACGACTGGTTCACGATTGGCGGGGGCGACGGCGCCGACACCGCCATTGACCCGACGGGCCGGAAGTATGCCTACAGCGAGGCTCAGCGCGGCGTCTCCGAGCGCCTGGAACTCGAGACCGGCCGCACCGTGCCCATCCAGCCGCATCCTCCGACGCCCCAGAACCCGGCGACCAACATCGTGCCGCCTCCTCCCGTCGGCGAGATTCTCAGGTGGAACTGGGCGGCGCCGCTCGTTATGTCCCACGAGAATCCGAACGTCCTCTACGTCGGCGCGAACCGGCTGCTCGAGTCGACCGACCGCGGCGACTCGTGGTCAATGAGCCCGGATCTGACCAAACACGTTGACCCCGGCACGCTCTCGATCATGGGCGTTCCCTACAGCGCGCCGTATTGCCATGGCACCGGGGCCCGCATCGCCCGCGGGCAGGACTGCATCCTCTCGAAGAGCGACGGCACGTGGTTCTACGGCACGATCATCACGGTGTCCGAGTCGACCGTGCCACAGGGTCCTCTCTGGGTGGGTGCCGACGACGGCAACATCGAGGTGAGTCGCGACCGCACCACGTGGACGAACGTGACGGCCAATCTCGTGGGCGCGCCGAAGGATTGCTACGCCGCGCGGATCGAGGCGTCACATTTCGACGCCGGCACGGCATATCTGGCGCTCAACTGCAATCGGAACGACGACCTGCGGCCCTACGCCTACGTGACTCGAGACTACGGGCGGACGTGGGCCTCGATCGCCGGCGACCTACCAGCGACCGACAACGTCAATACGATTCGCCAGGACCTGAAGAACCGCAATCTGCTGTTCGCGGGCACCGAATGTGGATTTTTCGTCTCGCTGGACGAGGGCAAGAGCTGGAAGCGCTTCATGACCGGGCTCGCGTACACGAGGGTCGACGAGGTGATCGTGCACCCTCGTGATGGCGATCTCGTGCTCGGCACGTACGGCCGGAGCGTCTATGTCATGGACGACATCACGCCCTTGCAGCAGACGACGGCCGCCGTGCTCGGAGAAGACGTCCATTTGTACGCGCCCCGAAACGCGGTGCTGTGGAAGCGGGACGCGCGGCTGGGTCGTGAGCTGCCAGGGTCGAGCCAGTTCCGCGCGCCGAACCCGCCGCCCGGGACGGCGATCGACTATTACCTGAAGGACGCGACTCAGGCGGTCAAGATCGCTATCGTGAACGAAGCCACCGGCAAAGACTTCCGTCACCTTGACGGCCCCGGCACGGCGGGCATCAATCGGGTGCAATGGAATCTTCGAGGCGATGCGCCCCCGCCCGGTGCACCCCGCCCCGTGGTCGCCAACATCGACGACGAGGAAGGTGGAGGAAGAGGCAACGCGCTTCAGGCGCCGCTCGCGACGCCCGGCTCGTACCGGGTCACGCTGACGGTGAACGGCACGACCTACTCTCAAGTCGTCGTCGTCGAGAAAGACGCGTGGAACGGCGGCACGCCGTAGGGGTCTGGCCCCGCTTGGCGTAAGCCGGGCCTGACCCCCTGAGCACTAGCTCACTCGCGCGTCCGTGTTCGACGCGACGGCGCGGTCGCCAAAGAACCAGTCGAAGTTGTTGTTGAAGACAATCGCCGAGAAGCCGTCGGCCGTCGCGTTGCCCGACGACCGAAACATGTCCGGCACGCCCCCGGTGAGGGCCACCCAGGTGCCGACAAAGCTCGTGCGCAGGGGATCGTCCAGTCCGAGGAGTGAGGCGAAGAGCACGCCGGTCCACAAGGACAGGCCCATGGCGCCGGGAATGCCGGGGGCCGCCATCGAGTACAGCACGACGACGGGCCAGACCATCAGCAGGTGCAGCCAGTCGAGCGTGATGCCGAACACCGAACCGGCGATGAGCGGCCCGTAGGCCATGTACTGCATCGCGCTGGCGCCCTTGTGCATGATGGCGCCCAATGGCACCACGAGGTCGGCCACCTCATCGCGAACGCCGTAGTGTTTCAGGCTCGCCACGTTCACGGGGATGGTGACCAGAGACGAGCAGGTTCCGGCCGCAAACAACGCGGTGGGCAGGTAGTACTCCTTCACGAGCCGCACGGGATCTCGCACGTGACCCACGCGAGGGAGAATGAGCGCGACATAGAACAGCCACCACACGACCGCCATCGCCGCCGACCACACGATCACGACGCCGTAGTGGCTCGCGCCAAGGCGCGCCCCGAATTCGACGCCGATCATGACGCCCAGCGCAAGGATCAGCGGCGCCATGGCAATCCCGACTGATGCGCCCGCACGGCCGATGCCTCGTTCGACATCGCGTAACCTGGCGTAGACCCAGTCCGACCGCCCGCCGATCGCTCCGATCACGACGGACACGGCGATTGAAAGCACGGCCACGGACGCCCCCCCGCCGAATCCGATGTCGCGGAGCATGCGCATGCCGCCCGCCAGCGAGCCGCGAGGTGGCTGGAATGGCAGACGGAAGGCGACGGCCCCCATCGCCAGGCCCAGGAAGCTCCCGACCGTTGACATCAGGACGAACCAACCCAACACGAGGGCAACGAACCTGCCCGCAAGTCGGCGGCGGATCAGCGTGGCAATGGCGGGCCCGAGCGCCCCCACGACCAGGAATGGCGTCACACGGACGACGAACGACAGAATGGCCCGGGTTCCGGTGGCCAGGGGCGCGAGCGCATGGGGAAGCGTGCCGCCGGCCGCGATGCCAACCAGCAGGGCGATCGTGGTCCAGAGGTAGGCGGGCGTCTTGCGCAACGGTGCCTTTATCCGAGCGCGCTAACGACGTGCGGGAACACGCGCTGATACGCCTCAGCATAGACGACGGTCCCACCCGAGTTGCGGGCCGCGTGGTTGCCGCGCTGCAGAGCGACGCGCGAGTAGTGCTCCCACAGGTGTTCCTGGGCCGCCATGCATTCGAATGCCTTGCGTTTCCGCTCCCACACCGATCCAATGTCCAGGAACACGTCGGGTCGCCACTGGCACTGCTCGGTCTGATGCGGCTCAAACAGAAACACCGGTGGCGCCCCCAGAACCGGCTGTTCCGGGTGGTGCCCGTGCGCCTGAGCCACGATGCGGGCCTGCTGCGTCACTCGCGCAGCCTCTGCGTGATCGAAGTTGTACGGGTCACTGAGCGAATGCGTCAGCACGAACGCGGGCCGCAGTTCGCGATGGTGATCGACGAGCGCATACAGCACCTCATCGCTCGCGCGCAGCGGGTAGTCGCCAACATCCAGGAACACCACCTCGCACCCCAGGATCGCTGCCGCGGCCAGCGCCTCGCGCCGACGGTTGTCCTTGACCTGTTCCAGGGTCATGCCCGGACTCTTCCACAGTTTGGCCGACTCCCCGCGCTCTCCGAACGAGAGGCAGACGACGCGCACGTGGTATCCGAGATCGGCGTGCAGCGCGATGGCGCCGCCCGCACGCCAGACGAAGTCCGCCGAGTGCGCGCTGACGACGAGTGCGGTCTTGGTTGTAGTCATGATCGTCGACTCCGAGGAGGCCGCCTCACCGACCCGGCCAGATCGCGGCGGGCACAAAGGCGTGGCCCTTGAGGAGCTTGCGTGCCGTCCGCAGGAGCGCGGCCCGTTTGACTTCGGGCCCGTCCGGCCCCATCACCACATCGAGGTCCACCGTGAACTCACCCGAGGGATGCTCCACAGCCAGGCGCATCGGTGTCGAGGCTGGTAGCACCGCGAGGGCAGCGGGCATGGACCCCGGCAGCACGCAGGCGGTCGCGACGCTGACGGCGCCGAGCACGCCGATGCTGCCGTGGCACACATGCGGGATGAACGTGCGTGTGCTGATGGCGCCGCCGTGACTCGGCGGGGCGACGAGGGTGATCTTGGGCACGACTCTGTGAGCGACGTTCTCGAGTCCCATCATCTGGCCTGCCCTGATGCGCAACTCCTCGAGACGTCGCTTGAAGGCGAGGTCGGCGTCAAGGTCATCGCATGACTCGTAGCCCGTCTTGCCGACGGCTGTCGCCCCCAGAATGACCACGGGCATGCCGTTGTCGATGCACGTTACCGAGATCCCGTCGATGTCATCGATGACATGCCCGGTCGGCAACAGGGCCTTGCAAACGGAGCCCGCGGTGTTGAGAAAATGGATGGCGACGGGAGCGTGCGCGCCGGGCACCCCGTCGATATGGCAGTCGCCGGCGTATGTCATCCGTCCGTCCGGCGTCTGCACGGTGATATCGGCCAGCAGGCCCGTGTTCACGGTCAGCACGCGCACGGTGGTCGTCTCGCCGTTCGGTCGAATCAACCCTTCCTCGACGGCAAACGGCACCGCCGCGGCCAGCATGTTGCCGCAGTTGGGCGTCGTGTCCACCTGTGCCCGATCCACGGAGACTTGCGCGAAGAGAAACTCCAGGTCGGCGTCCGGGCGCGTCGATCGGCTGACGATCCCCACCTTGCTCGTGAGCGGATCGGCGCCGCCGATGCCGTCGATCTGCCGGGCGTCGGGCGATCCCATCGTCGCCAGCAGGACGCGATCACGCGTCGGCACGTCAACGGGGAGGTCACGGCCGAGAAAGAACGGTCCCTTCGACGTGCCCCCGCGCATCAGCGTGCACGGGATCGCCGTCTGGTCCGAGGCCGGCGATCCGTGGTCGGAGCCGCCCATCATCCGTCGAGACGCCATCGCGCGATGCGATCGAGGGCGAGATCGAGTTCGTCGTCGCTGCAACTCAAAGACAGACGAAGATGTCCGGCGCCGGCCGCGCCGAACGCGCTGCCCGGCAGCACCGCGAGGTTCAGGTCGTCGAGCCAACGCCGCGCGATGACGACGTCGTCCCCGTCCACGCGAGGGAACAGAAAGAATCCCGCATCCGGGGGCGCACACGAGAGTCCTTTGACGCGGGCCAACTTCTCGAGGGCCAGATCCAGGCGAGCGCGAAACGTCGCGCGGTAGCGTGGCAGAAGCTCATCGGCCAATTCGAGCGCTTTCACGCCGCCGGCCTGAATGAACGCGGGCACGCAGTAGATCGAGTGTTGAATGAACTTGACCACAGACCGCGAGAGCTCCGGCGGCATCGCCAGAAACCCCAGACGCCAACCTGTCATGCCGAAGGACTTCGAGAAGCTGTCCACGACCAGCGTCCGCTCGAAGCCGCCAGGCTGGCGTTGGGGATACGAAACGGCGCCCCTGAACGCCAGATCGGCATACACCTGATCGAAGATGATCCAAAAATCCCGCGAGTGGGCCAGTTCGACGATCTTCATGATTTCGATCGACGTCAGGATCCGGCCGGTCGGATTGACCGGTGAGTTGACGATGACGGCGCGCGTCGAAGGGGTGAGCACGCTCTCGAGGGCGTCAATCTCGAACGTGTCGAGCGCGGGCATGGGCACGACGGCGCCCCCGCACAACCGGATGCACGGGCCATAGCTGACCCATCCAGGCTGAGGGACGATCACATCGTCTCCAGGTCCGACGACGCCCATTAACGCGGTGAGCACAGCAAACTTCCCGCCTGGTGTGACGATGATGTCCCCAGGGTCGTACACGACCCCCGAGCGCTGCGCCTCCCGGCGCACAATGGCCGCGCGCAACGCCGGTTCCCCGGCCGCTGACGAGTAGTGAGTCGCGCCGTCACGCATCGAGCGCTCAGCGGCGTCGATAATGCGCGCATCGGTTCGCACGTTGGGATCGCCGCTCGAGAGGCCAAGGATCTCCCTGCCCTCCGCGCGAGCGGCCCTCACGCGCTCGGACATCTCCACCGTGGCCGAGGGCTTGAGGGACCGGAAGCGTTCGGCCACACCAAGAGCCACGGTCACACGGCACCTGTTGATCTGCGGCGAGCGCGCGCAATTCTCACGGGACAAGCGGGCATTGGCCATCAAGGGTGATGATGGCCGCCGGGATTGTCAAGGTGAGGGTTGGACTTTGTGAGCGTTGGACTTGGCACAGCGAGGAGCGGTCGGTGCGTCGCCTGACGCGCTTACCGCTCGCCGCGGTGCCAAGTGGGGTGAATCCCTGTGCGGTTCTCCGTCGCGCGGGCCAGCAGTCCTGTTCGGGGGCGGAACAGCGCTGAGCGGCTACCCCCCTAGCGTCGCCGTGAAGGTCCCGGTGTCGGCAAGGGTGCAGTTGGCGGTTGAATAGGTGCCGCTCATCGACGTCGTGTTGCTGATCGTGGCAGTGAAGTTGTACACGCACGTCGCAGGCACGGGTGCGGTGGGCGTCATGGTGAGCGTCACGGCCGACCCGCTGAGGGTCCACACGAGCGCGCCGCTATTGTTGTCGGCTGTGTTCGGGTAGGACAAAGACCAGCTGCCGGTCAGTGGGCTGCCAGAGTCCGCGAGCGAGAAGACGAGCGTTCCGGTCCCAAAGGGCGTGCTGGTGACCGTTCCAGTCCAGGCTCCCGCCTCGCCCGTGGCAGAGGGCGACGTTGAGCACGCTCCAGCCGCTGCGAGACCGACGACCAACGCGGCAACCAGGAGGCCTCGCCGCTTGGATCCAGGAGACGCGGATCCGACGGGCAAGCGCTCGCCCGCGTTCAAAAAGTGTCCGGGGTACTTCATGATGTCACCTTCCCTCGAGACAGGCGGCCGCTGGCACGGCGCTCCGTTTACGTTGGACCATCGACGCACGAAATTGGTTTGAATGTTGGACATCCGACCAACCTGAAAGACGTCTCTTGCTCCGCGCTCACGGGCTGGCCGTGACGGGGGATCGTTGCTCTCCTGCAGTTGTGCGTCGTGTCTCTACGGACGTCGTCGGATCGATCAGGGCGCCAGTCATGGTGCTGGAGCTCCGATAGAGTGCCGGTCCGCTGTGACGTGCCCCGAGTCGAATCGGCCGTCGCGCGCAGACATTCATATTGCGCTATCAAACGAAGTGTCGACGACTATCACGCTGGTATATTGCGGTACGTCGAGGCGTGGCCCGCAGGGCGAGGTGCAACGTGAGAACAGCCTGGATGATGGTGGTACTCCTGGTGGTCGCGGCGGTCTGCGTGCCTGGGGGGTCCCGAGCGCAATGGACGACGCCGTGGAGTTATGAAGGGGCAGCCGGCGCTGAACACTGGGGTGACCTGGATCCGGCGTACGGGGCCTGCAAGGTCGGGAAGGAACAATCGCCGATCGACATCCGTGCCGCCGAGCCTGGCGATCTCCCCGCCTTACGATTCGACTACCAAGGCGGCCCCCTGAAATACCTCATCAACAACGGCTACACGATCCGGGTGAATTACCACGACGCACCCGGCACCGGAAACTTCCTGACGGTGGGAGGCAAGCGCTACCACCTGACGCAGTTCCACTTTCATCGTCCGAGCGAAGAGTACGTGCGCGGCAAGCCGTTCGATATGGAAGTGCACTTGATGCACGAGGCTGACGATGGGGCAGTGGCCGGCGTCGTCGTGTTTCTGAAGGCGGGCAGTCCGAACGCCACAGTCCAGCGAATTTGGGATCACATGCCCGCGTCGCCAGGCAAGGAGCAGGAGATTCCCGGAGTCGAGGTCAATCCCGCGGACTTGCTGCCCAAGGCCACCGCCTACGACACCTACATGGGGTCGCTAACGGCTCCGCCATGCACTGAGGGCGTGGTCTGGTTCGTCCTGAAGGCGCCGGTAGAGATCTCAGCCGCGGAGATCAGCGCCTTCGCCCGGCTCTACCCACACGACGTCCGGCCCCTCCAGCCATTGAACGGACGCGTCGTGAAGGAGAGTCGCTAGAAGGGGTCAAAGGCGGCGGAGCGCCGCTGTGGCCGCGTAGTACCCACACATCCCATGCACGCCGATGCCCGGCGGGGTGGAGGACGAGCACAGGTAGACGCCGTCGAGTGGCGTGGCGTAGGGATGGAGGCTGATGACCGGGCGCGTGAAGAGCTGCGCGAGATCGGGCGCGCCGCCGGCGATGTCGCCGCCAATCAAGTTCGCGTTGTGCCGCTCCATCTCCGCGGGCGGCATGACGTGCCGCGACGAGACGCAATCGCGGAAGCCAGGTGCAAACCGCTCGATCTGATTCTCGATGGCGGCGGTCCTATCCGTGGTGCACCCGTGCGGCACGTGACAGTACGCCCAGAGCGTCTGCTTTCCCGCAGGCGCGCGTGACGGATCGAAAAGGCTGGGCTGCACCACGAGCACGTACGGCGTGTCATGCACGCGTCCCGCCCACGACGCGCGCTCGTCATTAGCGATCTCGGCCATCGTGCCTCCAAGATGCAGCGTGCCCGCTCGCCGGCACCCACTCGCGCGCCACGGCACAGGTGCGTGGAGCGCCCAGTCCATCTTGAACACGCCGGGCCCGTAGCGATACCGCTCGAGGCGCCGCCGGTACCCTGCCGGCACGCGTTCGCCGGCCAGACGAAGAAACTGCCGCGGCGTCACATCGCACAGCACAGCCCGAGAGGCCGGCAACTGGCCGAGCGACGCGACGCGCTCGCCCGAGACGATGTCTCCGCCAAGCGACCGCAGATACGAGGCCAGCGCGTCGGTCACGGTCTGCGAACCGCCCCGCGCCACGGGCCATCCGACCGCGTGCGCCGCGATCATCAAGGCGAGCCCGTAGCCTGCGGTCGCGGCATATTCGAGGGGCACCATGCTGTGTGCCGCGGCGCCGGCGATCAGGGCGCGGGCACGTTCGCCGCGAAACCGTGATCGGGCCAGGCCCATCGCCGATCGGATCGCCGTCAGCCCGAACGACGCCATCAGGAACGGATGACGCAGCCCAAAGGGCCCGAGGAGCGCCTCCATCAACTCCGGTGCCTTCCCCACGAGCGGCGTCAACAGGTCGCGATACGCGCGCGCATCCTCGGCGCCAAGCGACTCGGCCGTCGCGTCCACGGATCGCTCGACGACGATGGCGGTGCCGTCGTCCAGTGGGTGCGCGAACGGCGAATCCGGATGCGCGAACTCGAGGCCGTGTTCAGCGAGCGGCAGCGTCTTGAGAAACGGCGACGCCAGGGCGAGGGCAAAGACGGTCGAGCAGACGTCGTGGACGAAGCCAGGTTCCGTGAGCGCCGCCGATCGCACACCGCCGCCGATCGTCGTCTCGGCCTCGTAGACCCGCACTGACCGGCCCGCCTGCGCGACGGTAATCGCAGCCGCAAGGCCGTTCGGACCCGACCCGATGACGACGGCGTCGAGAGGACGACTCACCGATGGAACGGAAGCTCCCTCATGGCGCCCAATCCTACACTGCGGATTCAATCGAACTGGCCCCCATACCCCCCCCTGCAACCGTCATGCGGATGTACGCTCAAAACGTCGCGTGTCCACACGACACGAGGCGACGAGGCCGGCAACCTCTACCTGTCGGACGCCAACACGATTCGGAAGGTCACGTCTAGTGGCGTCGTGACGACGATTGCGGGCGTGGTCGCGTGCTGAAGATCGTGCTCGACGCCGCGGGGCCAGGCCGATGAGCGCTACTTGTTGATGTCCTCGTGGTCCTGCAAGCGCCGGACGAGGTCAACGTGCTGAGCTTTGAGCGATTCCGGTGACAGGCTCAGTGCGACCTGCATTTCCTTGACCGCCGTGACGAAATCGCCCCGCGCCACGGCGACGCGCGCGGCCTCGTTGTGGGTGACCCAGCTCGTCGGATTCTTCTGCATGTTGAGCCGGAACAGCTCCAGCGCTTCGTCCTGCCGCCCTTGCGCCTGCAGTCCCCTGGCAAACGTGTGGACCTGCGACTGGTCGCCGAGGGCGATGGCCTTGTTGCGGGCGGCGAGAGCCTCGGTCTTGCGCCCCAGAGCGGTGAGCGCCGTAGACTTTGTGATCTCGTTCTCAAAGCGATCCTCGACGGCGATGGACTGGTCGGCATCCTGGGCGGCCTCTTCCGCGCTGAGGTGATTGGCGAGCAGATAGTTGGCGGCTTCCATCCAGGGTTGCCACTCGAATTGTGCGCGGCCGCGAAGCTGGTTGCGCAAGCTCTCGGCGACAAGATCGGGCGTGTCGACCGTGACTGTGAACGGCACCGAGACCTTCTCCCAGCGCATCGTGATCACAGCGGTCGTGAGCGTCGGGTCATCGATGTCGTAGCTGAGCGCCTCGTGGTTCTCGGTGGTCAACGCCTTCACAGTCACGCGAAGCGCGTCCTCCGTCTGGTCGTACGTGAAGCTGCCCCACGAGGTCGAGTTCTTAGAGAAGATCACCACCCAGGAGACTTCGCCGGGAATCATGTGCAGGCCGTACCGGCCCTTCGGGAGCGGCCGGCCCTCGATGGTGACCGGGTCGCTGAACTCGATGGTCGTATTGTCGTTCGCGCCGGCCCGCCACACTTGTCCGTAGGCCTGAAGGCCGCCAAAGATCTTGCGGCCGCCGACGAGCGGCCGATGGTAGTCGATCGTGATGTCGGTGATGCCAATGCGCTGCGTGAAGCGGGCGTGCTGGCTGACGCGCGGCAGATTCAGGATCGCCGACTGGGCCTCCGCGACCGGAGGCGCGCCGAGCCATCCCGCGGCCAACAACGCGGCAACGGCGACGAATCTCTGCATGACGTGGGTCTCCTCACGCGAGCTGGGGTCGCCACCTGGCGCCTTTTGCACGCCCGCTCTCACATCGTGGGCCTCTCCAGGACCAGACGGAAGAGCCAGAAGTAGGAAATAGATTAGGCCAGTAGGGTCGGGTGATGTACAAGGAACACATGGCCCGCTGGGAGGTCGCCTTCACGCTCGAGCGACGGCGCGACGTGCCGTTGTATCAGCAGATCACCCGCGCCATTACCTCGGATATTCGACGAGGCCGCTTGCGCCCGGGCGATGCGCTGCCCGGCACGCGCACGCTGGCCCGCGCCCTCGGCGTCCAGCGGCTGACCGTCGTCACGGCGTTCGAGGACCTCGTCGCCGAAGGATGGATCGTCAATCGGCCCGCTCGCGGGGCGTTCGTCTCGACCGACTTGCCTGATCCGAGGCCCCGACGGTTCACCTCACGATCCCTGCCGGAGGACATGGCGGAACGGACGGCCTTTGACCTCCTCGCGGCCCCGGTACCAGAACTGCCGTACGACGTCCCGCGCGGTAGCCTGCTGTTCGCGCCCAGCCGTCCTGACGTGCGTCTCGCTCCCGGCAAGATCATCGGCCGATCGCTTCGGCGCGCGATGAGCATGCCCGGCGGCACGTTGTTGTCATACGGACCACCCGAAGGCCACCCGCGCTTGCGCAAGGCCTTGGCGACGATGCTGGCGTCGACTCGCGGACTGGCGGCCGGGCCCGCGAACGTCTGCGTGACACGCGGGAGCCAAATGGCCGTGTCGTTGCTCGCGCGATCACTCCTCCGGCCGGGCGACGTCGTGGCGGTGGAGCAGCTTGGCTACCGATCGGTGTGGGAATCGTTTCGTTTGGTAGGCGCGAAGGTGATTGGCGTGCCGGTTGACGCCGACGGACTGCAAGTCGATGTCCTCGAGCGCGCCATCGGCAAGTACAACGTGCGGGCCGTCTACGTGACGCCACACCATCAATTCCCGACGACGGTGACGATGTCCGCAGGGCGACGGTTGAAGCTGCTCGACCTCGCCCGGGCTCATCGAATCGCCATCATCGAAGACGACTATGACCACGAGTTCCACTATGACGGTCAACCGGTGCTGCCGCTCGCAAGCGCTGACCGCCACGGCGTCGTCGCGTATGTCGGGACGTTCTCGAAGGTGCTGGCCCCGGCGCTCCGGATCGGGTACGTCGCAGGGCCCGTGCCCCTCATCGAGCGCATCGCAGCCCATCGATCGCACATCGACACGCAGGGCGACCAAGTGCTGGAGTACGCCGTTGCCGAGCTACTCGACGAGGGCGAGATTCAGCGGCATATTCGCCGCGTGCGGCGTGAGTACCGTTTCAGGCGCGATGCCCTCGTTGCTGCGCTGAGGGAGCATCTGGCCAGTCGCGTCACGTTCGAGGTCCCGGCGGGTGGGATCGCTCTGTGGGTGAAGACCGCGGACGGCCTTGATGTCGACGCCTGGGCGTCCGCGGCGAAGGATCGCGGGGCGATTGTGGTGACAGCCGCCGCGTTTGCCCTTGATGGTCGCCCCCAGCCCTTCATGCGGTTGGGGTTCGCGGCGCTCGGCGGCATAGAGTTGCAGGAGGGCGTCGGCCGCCTCGCGGCGGCGTGCCCAGGCCAGCAGCCCGTTAGCGCGTCGTCACACGGACGAAATATGGTACGCGGCGCAGGAGAACAGCGATGAAGCGTGGTGTCGCCTTCTTTCTCTTCGTGTTGCTTTCGACCACGTGGATCGCCTCGGGGAGTGGCCGGCAAGGCGCTCAGGAACCGCAGGCGGTCCGCGCCATCAAGCCGCCCGCGGCTCCGTTGCCATCCGAAGCGGAGTCGAGCGGCGTGACGCGCTTCTCGTTCATCGTGTACGGGGACACGCGAGGCCGGCAAGACGGCACCGCGATTCAATACGAACACTCCGTGGTCGTGGATGCGATGCTCGCACGAATCAAGGGCCTCGCCGCCACGCCGTCTCCCGTCCGATTCATCCTGCAGTCCGGCGACGCCGTGGCGAACGGCGCCATCGCAGAGCAATGGAACGTGAGCTTCGTGCCGCTCGTTTCACGCCTCACCTCGGAAGGTGGCGTGCCCTACTTCCTCGTGCCGGGGAACCACGAAGTGACCAGCGCCGTGACGACGGCCGCCCCCGAGCGACAGGCGGGACTGCGCAACTATCTCGACGCGATGGCGGCCCTCATGCCGCCGGATGGATCGCCGCGTCGTCTGACGGGTTACCCGACCTACACGTTCGGGTACGGCAACACGTTTGTCGTCGGATTGGACGCCGATATTGCCGGCGACGACACGCAATTCCAGTGGGTGCAGAGTCAGTTGGAAGGGCTGGACCGCAGTCGCTACACGAACATCATTGTGTTCTGTCACCAGGCGCCTTTTTCGTCAGGCCCGCACGGTGGCCCGACGGTCGAACCCGCCACCGAGTCGCTGCGAGCCCTCTACATGCCCCTCTTTCACACGCATCACGTGCGGGCGGTGTTCTCGGGGCACGAGCACCTTTTCGAGCACTGGGTCGAGCACTACACCGACGCCAGCGGGTCCCATCGCATGGACCTCGTCGTGTCCGGTGGCGGCGGCGCCCCGATCTACACGTACACCGGAGAGCCCGACCTCAAGGAGTACCTGCAAACCAACCAGGCGATGAAGGTCACCCTGAATCACCTCGTCAAGCCCAGCACGGAGGCGGGAGAGAATCCCTACCACTACGTGGTCGTCCACGTGGACGGCGACCGTCTCGATCTCGAGGTGTTCGGCGTGGACTGGGGCGTCGACTTCCAGCCCTATCGAACGAACAGGACGCTGCTCCAAGACCCGCGGTAGCGGGTGACGTTTGGCGGCGTTACTTCTGCCGCTCGTAAGTCGCGTTCGTCACGCTGGTGGTCTTGCCGTCCGCGTCCTGCCGCATGTAGACAACGGCAATCGTGTTGTTGTCCGGCGACAGGATGTTCGTCAGGACCTGGGTCACGACCCCGGCCTTCTTGTAGACGATCTCGTTGATCTTGTCGTTGATGATTCGAACCGAGCCCGTGTCTGCGCCGCGGTTGCCGGTGACGGGCTCGTCCTTGCCGTCGAACATCGTCGTGTAATACCACTGAGACGCCGCACCGCTCGGGCTGACGGCATCGATTGTGATCTTCATCCCCGTGCCGTTGAACGGGGCGTACGTCATCAGGTTGCTCGAGGGCGCCGGCGCGTCCGACTTGAGCTTCCAGGTGCCGTAGCGAGGATTCGGGGTCTGGCCCCGCATCGTGGTTCCGAAAAGTGGAGCGATGAGTGCGACGCTGAGCATGACGACGGGAATCCTGTTTCGCATGGGACGCCTCCAGTCCGGGTCGTGGGCAGGTGTAGTATCGGCGATGCGGCGCGTTGGCGTCGAGGCCCGTGCCCCTGATCACGCTCGATCACATCACCATGGCCTTCGGCCATGAGCCACTGCTGGACGACGCGAACCTCGTCGTCGACCCCGGCGAACGCGTCGCCGTCATCGGTCGCAACGGCACGGGAAAGTCGACCCTGCTGCAAATCCTGTCTGGAGCCCTTACACCGGACGCGGGCGTGGTCTGGCGGGCACCGGCGTTCGGTGCCGCGCACCTCGGGCAGGACGTTGCCCTCACCAGCCGGCAGTCCGTTTTCGACGCTGTCGCCGAGGGCCTGGGCGATCTGGGCGAACTCGTCGCCGCCTATCATCGAGCGGCGCTTGCCGTGGCCGAGGCAGGCGAGCCGGCGCAACTGGCCGCGCTCGGGCGCCTGCAACACGAACTCGAGGAGCGAAACGGATGGACGCTCGAGCAGCGCGTCGAGCGGATCCTCACGACACTGAGCTTGCCGGCCGACGCGCTCGTGACGACGCTCTCCGGTGGGTGGAGACGTCGGGTGCTGCTCGCCCGCGCGCTCGTCGCGGGCCCGTCGCTGCTGCTGCTCGACGAGCCAACGAACCACCTCGACCTCGAATCGATCGAGTGGGTGGAGCAGTATCTGGCCGAATACCCCGGTGCCGTCGTGTTCGTCACGCACGATCGCGCCTTCCTGCAGCGTCTCGCGACGCGCATCGTCGAACTCGACCGCGGCCGCCTCACGTCGTGGCCGGGCGATTACCGGACGTTTCTCGAGAAGAAAGATGCGTGGCTGGCCAACGAAGCGCTGGCCGGGGCGAAGTTCGATAAGAAACTCGCGCAGGAAGAGGTGTGGCTGCGACGCGGCGTGAAGGCGCGCCGCACGCGCGACGAAGGCCGCGTCCAGGCGCTCATGCGGATGCGCGAGGAGCGGGCGGCCCGGCGGGCGAGGACCGGATCCGTCCGCGTGACGATGGACGTGGCCGAGCGCACGGGCACCCTCGTCTTCGAGGCCGAGGCCGTCACGAAGTCGTTCGGGAGCGTCTCCGTCGTGCGCGACTTCTCGACCCGCGTCGTCCGCGGCGATCGCATCGGGCTCATCGGTCCGAATGGCGCCGGCAAGACCACGCTCTTGCGGCTGCTGGTGGGCGACCTGCAGCCGGACCGCGGCGAGATCCGTCGGGGCGCGAACGTGCAGATCGCGTACTTCGATCAGCAACGCGCCGCGCTCGATCCCGAGCGCACGGTGGTGGAGACGATTGCCGAAGGCAGCGACACCCTGACGATCGGCGGCGTCGCACGGCACGTCAACTCGTACCTCGAGGACTTTCTCTTTTCGCCCGCGCGTGCGCAAGCTCAAGTGAAAGCGCTCTCGGGCGGCGAGCGCAACCGCCTGCTGCTTGCGCGGCTCCTCACGCAGCCCGCCAACGTGCTCGTGCTCGACGAGCCAACGAACGACCTCGACCTCGAGACGCTCGAGGTCGTCGAATCGAAGCTCGTCGACTTCCCAGGGACCTTACTGATCGTCAGCCACGACCGGACGTTTCTGGATAACGTCGTCACGAGCACCCTCGTCTTCGAGGGCGGCGGCCGAATCGAGGAGCACGTGGGCGGCTACGAGGAGTGGCGCCGACAGAAGACGCGGCAAGCGTCAGCGGCGCGCGTGGCGGAGCCCCGGCCCGTTCGGCGAGCGGGCGCTCCGCGCGCGAGGTCCCAGACGAAGGCGGCGTCCGGCGCGAAGCCGACGCCTCGCAAGCTCTCGTTCGCAGAGCGCCGCGAGTTCGAGACGCTGCCCGACCGCATCGCCGCACTCGAGGCCGAAGACGCCGCCTTGCAGGCCGCCGTGGCCCATCCCAACTTCTACAAGGAAGCGGCTTCGGCGATCGAGGCGACGCTCGCCCGAATCGAGACGTTGCGAAGCGAGCGGCACGCGGCCTACGCCCGCTGGGATGAACTGGACTCGCGCGCGGCCGGAACCGCGCGGCCGCGCTAGATCAACCCGCCGCCTCCTGGCGCCGAACCCGCGTTGCGGGTCGCCTTCGTCACGAAGCTGATCTGCAGGTTGTACCCGTTCGGCGTCGTCGTGTGGTAGCTCTGGTAACCGGCGCCATGCATATCGGCCACCTGGCGATCCAGACTCGTAAGCGCGTGTCCGAGTTTGTCTTCCATGGCCTTCTCGGCGTCGGCCGGGTTCGGCCCCTTCGAGCCGCCGCTGTCCGCCGACAGTGACAGGTTTCGCTTTTCGAGTTCTGCCCGCACCACGTCGACATCCCACGGCGTGATGCCGAAGGAGATGTGGTCGATCGTCACGTGCCGTGGAGGCGGAGCAGCGGGCGGGGTCGCCGCGGCTCCGCCGCGACCACCACCACCGCCGCCGCGGCGGATGATGATGCCGCCGACGTCGCCGATCTCGCACTGGTTCTGGCTGCCCTCGTCGGGGCCAGGCTTCCAGCCGAGGAGCGCCTGGTAGAACGCGACGCTCTCTTTGTAGTTGGTGCACTGGAACGAGATGTGATCGAGCCAGAGTGTCTTCCAGTTGGTGGCCTCGAACGGCGCCGCGACGGACAACTTGCCGTTGGCCGCGCCCTTCCGCCGGTTCTTCAGGTTGCCGTTGCTGATCTGGAGATCGAAGCCGTCCGGATCCTTCACGTGGAAACTCTGGAAGTCCTTGCCGTCGTTATCAGCGATAGGCGTCAGGCCGCGCGTCTTCAATGCGGCCTCGACTTTCTTCGCGTCCCATGGGTCGATGCCCCAGCAGAATCCGTCGACGACCGACAGGCGCGGAATACGCGGCCCGCCACCGCCGCCCCCTCGGCCAGCGCCGCGACCCGCGCCAGCCGCGCCGGCAGCGGTGCCACCAGCTGCCGCTGCGGCCGCGTCTCCGGCTGGAGGCGCGGGAGCCGGCGGGGGAGTCGGCGGCGGTGGTGGCGCCTGATACCCGCCGCGCAGCACGAGGCCGCCCCAGTCGCCGATGTCGAGCACCGCTTTGGTGCCGTCGTCGCTCCTGACTTTCCAGTTCATGAGCGCGGCAAAGTACGCCGCCTCCTTCTCGTAGTCGGCGACTTGCATGGAGAAATGATCGAGCAGGACCGTCCTCCAGCCTGTGGGCTCGAACGGGAGTTGGGCGGGCGTCGTGTCGCATCCCGGCGTGCCGGCGCGTGCGCCACCGCAGCTGCCTTGCCCGAACGCCAGCGCGGAGACCGGACGCGCCGCAGCGGCGATGCCGAGCGCCTGCAGGAGTTGGCGACGCGTCAGTCTGCCTCGATCGAAGTCATTGAACAGGGTCGCCAGCAAGTCACTCATCGGTCGCTCCTTCGGATGCCCCCCGCACGCTGCGGGATTGCGCCCCAGAGTATGCGACTGATCGTCGAGCCTGGCAAGGCGTCGCGGGCGTCTGTCGCGGGGGCTCCGACGACGTCCCAGGCCGCCGCCCACCGCCAGATCCGCGCCGCCCGCCGGATCCTGTAGGATGTCGCCATCCAACTGATTGCTGGTTCGTGTGTCACTCGCGGGAGCATTCCATGAAACGCCTACTCGGAACCGTAGCGCTTGCGGCGGTCGTCGCCGTGTTGTTGGTGGGCCGTCCGCTCGCCCAAAACGCGCCCAAACGCCCCCTGACGGTCGACGACGTCCTCGCCTTCAAATCGATGGGCGCGACGACGCTGTCGCCCGACGGCCAGTGGCTGGCGTATCGGATGGGCCCGCAGGAGGGCGATGCAGAGGTCATCGTGCGCAGCACCTCGGGGGACAAGGAGATGCGTTTCCCGGTGGGGCAGGGCACCGGTCCGTTCACGTTCTCTGACGACTCCTCGTGGATTGGCATCACGACATCGGCGACCAAGCGCGAGGCCGACGCCGCGCGCCGCACGAACCGAACGCTACAGACCGGCGTCACGCTGGTGAACCTGGCGACGGGCGACAAGATTGCGGTCGCGAAGATCCGGCGGTTTGCGTTCGACGGCGAACTCGGCGGCTGGGTGGCGTTGCACCGGTTCGGACCCGACACGGGCGGTGCCGGCCGCGGCGCGGCGCCCGCCGGTCGCGGCGCCGGCGCACCGGCCGGTGCGCGGACTGGTGGCGCCGCCCCGAGCACGGTTCCCCAAGGCACCGACCTCGTGCTCCGCGACTTGAAGACGGGCGCGGAACTCAACGTCGGCAACGTCTCGGAGTTCGGGTTCAACAAGAGCGGCAAGTCGCTGGCGATAGTGATTGACGCAGCCGACCAGATCGGCAACGGCCTCCTCCTGCGCGACATGACGACCGGCGCCATCACGCCGCTCGACACCGACAAGGCGTTTTTCGCGCACCTGGCCTGGACCGAGGACGGCGACGCGCTGACGATCCTCCGCGGCCACGACGACCACAACTGGAAGGAACGGCAGTACGCGATCGACGGTTTTACCGGCCTCAATGCCCGCGCGCCGAAGAAGGTCACCTTTGACCCGGCGAAGGACCCGACCTTTCCCCAGGCGATGGCCGTGAGCGCCAACCGGACGCCCCGGTGGACGGACACGCGAGACGCGATCGAGTTCGGGATCGCTCAGCTGACGAAGGCCGACCCGCCTGCCGGTGCGCGCGGCGCGGGCGCCGCCGGAAATGCGGACGAGGCCGTGGACGCGCCGGCCGCCGATCGAGGGGCCGGTGCCCCCGCCACGCCGGATCAGGCCGATCGTCCCGATTTGATCATCTGGCACTACAAAGACCCGCGTCTCCAATCGCAGCAGCAGGTGCAGGAGGAGTCGGACCGCGCGTTCACGTACGTCTCGACCTATCGCGTGGCCGAGAACAAGTTCATCCGCTTGGCCGACGACGACGTCCGGTCAGTGACGTGGCTCGACAAGGACGCGTGGGCCATCGGCGATGACACCCGCGCCTACGAACTCGACGGCAACATCACGGGGCGCAGCTACAGCGACGTCTATGCGATCAACGCCGGGACCGGCGAACGAAAGCTCATCAAGAAGCAGGTGCGATGGCCCGAAGGCGGTTCGCCCGATGGCACCAAATGGGCGTACTACGAGAACCGGCACGTCTTCGTCGAGGACCTGGGCACGGGCGTGGTCCAGGACATCACCCCGCCGACTCTGCCGTTCTCCGTAGTCAACACCGAGGACGACCACAACGTGGTCGATCCTCCGCGCGGCTCGTTGGGGTGGACGTCCGACAGCTCGGCGATGCTGCTCACCGACGGTTGGGATGTCTGGAAGGTGCCTGTTGACGGCGGGACGGCCGTGAACCTCACGGTCAACGGCAAGAAGGACAGCATCCGGTACCGCACTCGAGTGCGCGTCGACCCGGACGAGAAGGGCGCTGACCTGTCGAGGCCGCAGTACTTCAGCGCGATGGCCGAGTGGACGAAGAAGCAGGGCTATGTCCTGCTCGAGCCCGGCAAGACCGGCGTCACGCCGCTCCTCTGGGATGACGCGGCCTTCGCCCGGTTGTCGAAAGCGAAGAAGAGCGACATCTGGATGTACAGCCGCGAGACGCCCACGACGTCAGCCGAGCTGTTCGTGACGAACGCCCGGTTGGAGAAGGGCCGTCAACTGACGCATACCCAGGCCGAAGTCGATCCGTTCGCCTGGACCGCCGGGTCCATGCTCATCGACTTTCAGAGCGACAAGAAGACCCCGAGCGCGCCCAAGGGCGAGCATCTGCAAGCCTCACTCCACCTGCCCGCCAACTACGAGAAGGGCAAGCAGTACCCGACGATCGTCTACATCTACGAACGGTTGACGCAGGGCCACGATAATTTCCCGCGGCCGTCGGTGCCAGGCACGGGCTTCAACATCGCCTACTACACGAGTAACGGCTACGCGGTGCTCGAACCGGACATCAAGTATTACGTGAACGATCCGGGCATGTCCGCGGTCTGGGCGATCGTTCCAGCCGTGAAGGCCGCCATCGCGACCGGCGTCGTCGATCCGACGCGCGTCGCGCTCCACGGCCACTCGTGGGGCGGCTACCAGACCGCGTTCACGGTGACGCAAACGAACATCTTCGCCGCCGCCGCGGCCGGCGCGCCGCTGACCGACATGATCAGCATGTACGGCATCATCTACAAGAACAGCGGCGGCACGAACGGCGCGATCTTTGAGAGCAGCCAGGGCCGCTTCACTGGGCCGCCGCTCGAAGTCTGGGATGCCTACACGCGCAATTCGCCGGTGCGATGGGCCGCCAACGTCAAGACGCCCCTCCTCATCCTGTCGAACGATAAGGACGGCGCGGTGGATTTCACTCAGGGCATCGAGTACTACGACACGCTGCGCCGCCTCGGCAAGCCCGTCGTGCTCCTCGAGTACCCTGGCGAGAATCACGGGTTGGCCAAGCTGCCGAACATGCGCGACTACATGGAGCGCATGAAGGAGTTCTTCGATCATTACTTGATGGCCCAGCCCGCGCCGGACTGGCTCGAGAACGGCATCCCGCTCTCGAAGATGCAGCAACACATCGACGACCGGCTCAAGAAGGACGTGAAGCCCGCGCCGGCGCCGGCACCCAAGAACGGTGGTGGCGGCGGCGCGGGGTAGATGTCGATCGACCCGTCCGTTGTCCGCCGCGAGTTCCCAGCGCTTGAGCGCTGGACCTACCTCAACACAGCCACGTACGGCCTCGTGCCGGCGCGCGCGGTGGCGGCCAACGCCGCCCACTGGGCGCATCGCGACGAACTCGCGTGCTCGGATTTCATCGGTTGGTACGACGACGCCGATCGCGTACGCGCGTCGATCGCGCACCTGATTCATGCCTCGCCTGACGACATCGCCTTCGTGCCCAACACGGCCGCGGCGTTGGGCCTCCTTGTGGCCGGCCTCGACTGGCGTAGCGGCGACAACGTGGTCACCCTTGCCGGTGAGTTTCCGAATTGCCTCTACCTGCCAGCGCTGCTGGGCCGCCGCGGCGTCGCCACGCGAGAAGTCCTGCCGGGTCGCTCCGAGGACATCGACGCGGCCGTCGATTCGCGCACGCGTCTTGTCGCCCTGAGCGAGGTGAACTACGCCACCGGGTTCCGGCCGCCGCTCGCGGATCTCTCCAGACGGCTACACGACCGCGGCGTGCTGCTGTTCGTCGATGGGACGCAAAGTGTCGGCGGCCTCCAGTTCGACGTGCGAGCGACGCAGCCCGACATGCTCGCCGTGCACGGGTACAAGTGGCTGATCTCGCCAACGGGTGCCGGCTTCATGTACGTCGCGCCCGGCCTCCGCGCCCGGTTGGACCCGATCGTGGTGGGCTGGCGATCGCACCACGAGTGGCGCAACGTCGACAACCTGCACCACGGCACGCCGGTCTTCGACGCCAGCGCCGAGCGGTACGAGGGCGGCGGCCTGCCGTTCGGCCTGCTGCACGCGATGGGCTGCGCGGTGGATTGGATGATCGAGGTGGGGCCCCACACCATCGAGCACGGCGTGATGACGCTCGCCCAGTCCGCGCGCGAGCGGCTCGAGCGTCTCGGGGCCGAGCCGTCCGTCGTCGCCGGCCTCCCGTCGCCGATTGTCGCGGTCCGCTTTCCCGGCCGTGATCCGTCGGCCCTGGCCGGCGCGCTCAAAGAGCGACGCGTGTTGGTCGCGGCGCGGCATGGTTGCCTGCGCGTCTCCCCGCATTTCTACAACGACGAGAGCGATCTGGACCGGCTCGAGGAGGAGCTGCGGAGTGTGATCTTGAAGGCCTGAAGGCCCTTTCACCCATTCGCGCCTTCAAGCCTTC
>Ga0182024_10003658_pt1 | contig 36336 bp, 29 predicted proteins | sample P32metaG_FD_120480 | JGI IMG/M metagenome (GOLD analysis project Ga0182024, IMG submission 120480) | Permafrost microbial communities from Stordalen Mire, Sweden - P3-2 metaG (Illumina Assembly) | ecosystem: Environmental > Terrestrial > Soil > Wetlands > Permafrost | place: Sweden: Stordalen...
CTGCTCGAACGCCACCGGCGTCGGAATTTCACTGGCGTCCACACTCACGTTCGAGGCCGGCAGAACGTCGCCGCCGTTGGCCGCGGCCGGCGTTGCGGCGCCCTTAGCCAGCAGGGCGCCCCGCAGCCGCGTCGCCTCGAACAGCGGCGGGAAGTTCGACGTGTAACCGAAGAGCACGCTGCGTTCGCCCGGCTTGACCGCGGTGTCGCCTTCGTCCTGGTAGAAGACCGCCCGGATGGCGGGCGAACGGCTGGAGTCGGGCCGGCCCTGGGCGTCCGCGTTGGCGAAGATCACCGGCCGAAGGGTCGAGGCCGCCCCGTTCAGGCCGAAGGCCTCGCCCATGCCGAACGCGCCGTAGTCGGCCCCGGCGAAGGGGGCAAGGCCCGGGACGGTGTAGGCGGCGCCGACGGCCCCGCCCAAGGCGTCCGGCGTCGGCGGCAGGGCCGCGTCCGAGCGGCCCATGTGCGACCCGGCGGTGATGTCATAGCCGACCAGACGGCCCTGCGTGTGGATTTCCGGGGCGCCCTTGAAGTCGGCCGTGTCCAGGAGCAGCACGGTGGCCGGGGTGCGGCCCTTGTCCTCGGCCTCGGGGTCGTCCGCGACCGCCTTCACGTCGTTGTTGATTTTAATCTGGCCGAGGCCGTACGGGTTCGGGACCGTCTCCCGCGGGGCGTCCGGCACGAACGGCCGCTTGGCCGGCCCGACGTGGTGATCGGTGGACATCGGCACGATGACGTTCTTGACGGTGTCGTCGCTGAGGAAGCCGACGCCCGTGCCGACGCCCACCTTCGCCTTGGGGTCCTTGGCGTGGGCCGGCCCGAAGTAGCCCCAGGACGTGATGAGCGCCGGGTCGATGACCAGCCGGATCGTCACGTCGGAGATCGGCGACGGGCTGCCGCGGTCGTTGATGACCTGATAGAGGTAGAGGTAGCGGGCCTTCTTATCGAGGCCAGGCGACGGCTTCAGGGAACCGTCCAGGCCGGCCTGGAAGTTCTGATCGAAGTCCTTGATCTTCGTGCCCCAGGTGTCGTTGCCGAGGCCTTCGCCGCGGTCCAGCACCATGAAATAAAGGGAGCCGCCGAAGGCCTTCGGCTCGTCGGCCGCGCTGATGATTTCGCCGTTGGGCTTAACGATGTCCGGCGGCGTGCCGGGCGTGGCGTAGCCCGTAAATTTCTGAAGCCCGTCGGCACGGGCGGGCGCGAGCGGCGCCAGGGCGGCGGCCAGAAACGCCAGGCCGGCCAGGAACGCTCGCACGCGACAGGAGGTCGTCATTGGCGTTACTCTTTCTTGCAGGAGGATCGGGGGCAACCGTTGCTGAATGTCGTCCCCTAGATCGCAAATGGCGTACCACGATTTTTTCTTCGCTCCGGCGATCCCGTTGCTTCGGCCGGGCGGCGAGAACCCGGTGCAGCTGTCGCCATTTAGGGCAATCGTATCAAGCGGATTGTTGGCCGGGCATCAAACGAAACGCGCCGCCGCGCCTTCGGTGTTAACCCTGACGGGTTAGCGCTGTTAGCGCTGTTAGCGCGCCTCGCGGCGCGGCCGGCGGGTTCAGGTTGGAAACCAGCTCGAAGTCGAGCGCGTCGGCGACCGTACCCTTCCACCCCGCTTCGGCGGCCCGCGCCAGGTTGTACATTTCGCGGGCCGTGACGTAGTGATAGTGAAAATGGGCGTCTTCCCGCGCCCGCCGGGCCAGTTCCTCGTGGAAGCGGACCATCGGTTCGCCGAGCAGCGCATCGTGGCCGACCTCGGCGGCGCCGTGGGCGTGCAGCTTGACGAAAAACCAGTCCGGCCGCGTCGGGACCTGGACGCGGGCGCGGAGCCAGAGGTCGATGCGGTCGATGGTCGGCGGCTGGCTGCCCTGGATACAGGCGTTCTCCAGACGCGGCAGCAGGCCGTACTTGCGGCCGCGCCAGTTCAGCACGAGCGGCCCCTGGACGAGCATCAGGGCGCCGTCCGGCTTCGGCCCGGCGCCGACGGCCACGCCGTCGTCGTGGGAGCGCGGCCGGCCGGGGATATTTCGGGTATAATAGATGCTGTTAATCCGTTTTGTCTGCGTGGGGTGGGGCGCGGACGGCAGGGTGAAGTCGGCGTAGCAGCCGGTCTCGCGCAGGACGTCCAGCTCGTTATCGACGCCGCACCACCGACCGTCGGGCCGCGAGTTGCACAGCGACCAGTTGCCGTGGATGAAGCCGTAGGCGAGTTCGCCGTCGTCGCGCCGGCGCGACAGCAGGCCGTGGCGGTGGGCGAGCAGTTCCTTGAAGCCCTGGAGCGTGGCGCGGAGGTTGTCGGCGTTGTCGCGGTCGTGGTGCAGATGGACTTCGACCTCGCCGAAGCCGGCGCGGCAGAGGTCGGCGAGGGCGTCGAGGTATTCCGGCTCGTACTCCTCGACGGGGTAGAAGAAGGAGTGGCGCGGCGTGCGGCCGTCGGCGTCGCGGAAGCGGCCGAACTGCCGGGGGTAGTCGCGGACCCAGCGTTCGACGCGGCCGCGGCTGACCTCGGCGGCCGGCCGGTTCTGCTTCGGCTCGTAGTGGTCGGCGACGCACAGCAGCAGGTGGACGTCCTCGCCGCGCCGCGGCAATCGGCGTTTAGGGATCTCTTTTATGTAATATGGGAGCCAGCGGTCCATGAATCGGCGGCGCGCCTGCCAGTAGGCGAGGCCCAGGCCCGAGGCGGCCACGAGGGGCAGACCGGCCGACGCGATCAGCAGGGGGTCGAAGGGCATCGTTACCAAGGGGTCAGGGGTCAGGGGTCAGGGGTCAGAACGGCGGCCGCGGTACGGGGCAGAGCGGCGGATGGGATCTTCTCTGACCCCTGACCCCTGACCCCTGGTACGTCGCCTTGACCCAACTCCGCTCCGTGCGTCCGGTGAGCCAGACCCAGAAGGCGACCCAGGCGGCGGCGTTGAGCACCAGAAACGAGGCGGCCGCCGCGAACGGCCGGAAGCGGGCGGCCGGCGTCCACAGGCCCAGTCCGGCCGCAACGTAGCACGCGGCCTGGCACGCGAACGCCGCCCGGTAGAGCGGCCCCGGCGCCAGCAGACTGGTTATCAGCAGGGCGAGCAGACCCCACGGCGCCAGCAGGCGCAGCAGCTTGTGCGACACGAATTGTAGCCAAACGGGGTTGCGCCACGGCAACAGCACCGCCGGCATTCGCGTCGCCAGTTGAAGGCAGCCCGACAGCGTCCGGACTTTGCGGCGGAACTCGTCGCGCGTCCGATCCGGCAAGTGGTCGAAGGCGTGGGCCTTTTCGTCGTGGACGACGCGGTAGCCGCGAAGCGCCACGTCCATCGGCCAGTATACGTCGTCCAGGATGGTGCCGCGCGGGATCGGCCGAAACAGGCCGCGGCGCACGGCGCTGATGGCGCCGGTCGCGCCGACGCCGGACCACAACCGGCTTTCCTGCCGCCGCAGCCATTTCTCGAAGCGCCAGTACAGACCGACGCCGGCCAACGCGCCGTTGGCGTCGCGGACGATCAGGTCGCCGCTGACCGCCCCGACGGCGGGATCGGCGAAGTTCGCCAGCATCCGCGGCAGGGCGTCCACCGCCCACGTCTGCCGCACGTCGGCGAAGACGAGGATTTCATGGGCCGCGACGGCGCATCCCTCCGACAGGGCGGCCGCTTTGCCCGACCGTTCGGACAGTTCCAGGACGCGCACGCGCTGATCGGGATGAGCGCGGGCGGCGGCGGCGGTGTTGTCCGCCGAGCCGTCGGAAACCACGATCACCTCGCCGTCCAAAGCGGCCGCGTCCAGCAGGGTCGTCATCTCGTCGAGGCGGCGGACGACGTTGCCTTCCTCGTTGTGGGCGGCGACGACGACGGAAACCGAGCGTGGGGCCGGCCCGGCGGCCCGCGGCGGCCGGCCGCGCAGCCGGGCCAACGCCCCGGCCAACAGCGGGTAGACCAGGTAAGGGTACAGCACGCAGGCGGCGGCCGCCCAAAAGAAGATTTCAACGGGCGTCATTATCGAATACTCGTGAGGGCGCGGGCGTCGGCGAGCGGGGGGCGTAAGCCCCCTGATTTAGCATGTCGTCCACGATAGGATGCGCAATCAGGGGGCTAACGCCCCCCGCTCGCCCCGACGCCAGCCGCCGGAACACGCCCAGGTACTGCTCCGCCTGCGCTGCGAAGGTGAAGTGCTCCTCGACGCGCCGCCGCCCGGCCAGGCCCATCGCCCGCGCCGTATCCGGCGACGCCAGCAGCTCGGCCACGCCGCGGGCCAGCGCGGCGGGGTCGGCCGACGGGACGAGTCGGCCGGTGACGCCTTCCTCCACGACTTCCGGCGTGCCGCCGACGGCGGTGGCGACGACGGGCAAACCGGCCGCCATCTCCTCCAGCACGACGACGGGCAGCCCTTCCGTGTGCGACGACGAAACGGCCAGGTCGCAGGCCGGCAGCAGTCGCTCCAGGTCCGGCCGGAAGCCCGCCAAGACGAAGCGGCCCTGTAAACCTCGTTCGGCGATCCGCGTTGTCAGGTCGTCGCGCAGCGGCCCGTCGCCGAAGACGACAAAGCCGGCGCCGGGGTGTCGCGGCGTCAGCAGCGCGGCCGCGTCGATCAGTTGATCGAATCCCTTCTCCGGACTCAGCCGGCCGGCGGCGGCGACGATCCGCTCCGGCCGTTGCGCGAACAATCCCAACAGCATTTCGCGGCAAACGGGGTCGGGAGGGCCGAACGCCTCGGCGCGGATGGCGTTGCGGACGACCGGCGCCCTTTCCGCGGGTACGCCGGCGCGGCGGACCTTGGCGCCCTGCGCCTCCGACACGCAGACGACCGCATCCATGCGGCGCATCACCCGGCGGTCCAGCGCTTCATAGAAGCGAACCTTAGCCGTGGCGGCGGTCCAGCCGTGAGCGATGGCCACGACCGGGACGCCGGCCCGTCGGGCCGCCAGCCAGCCGATCAAGTCGGGCTTGTAACCGCTGCAACAGAGCACGTCGGCGCCAAGGCGGCGCAGCCATTCGGCGATTTCGCCGGAGGCACGCAGGAAGTGCGGCGCGTTCTCCTGGAAGCAAACGGCCTGGAAGCCGTCGGCGGCCGCCCGTTCGAGAAACGGCCGGCTCAGGCCGCGCTCCGCGAAAGAGAGGAAGACGGTCTGACAATGCGGACGCAACGCCCGCGCCAGGCCGAGCACTTGCCGCTCCGGCCCCCCGAGGAACGGAGACGCCATCAGGTGAACGACGAGCATGATCGCTCCGCCATCTCCGTTTAGCCGCGACCCGCAGGGGAGCGCGGGGACGAGCGCTCCCCTGCGGGTCGCGGCTAAACGAGCGCCCTTAACGGGCGCGCCACTCTCTCCCAAACCGCTTCCAGCCGATCCGCCAGCACGTCCCAGTCGTATTGCTCGCGCACCAACCGACGGCCCTGGTCGGCCATTCGCCGCGCCTGTTCCGGCGCCCGGATGCAATCCACCAGCGCCGCCGCCATGTCCTCCACGCCTTCCACGACCGTGAGGTCGCGGCCGTTCTCCAGCCGCAACCCCTCGGCCCCGACGCGCGTGGAAACCACCGGCAGGCCGCACGCCAGCGCCTCCAGGATCTTCAAGCGCGAGCCGCCGCCGATCCGCAGCGGCACCGCCATCACGCCGCTTTCGCCGAGGTACGGCCGCACGTCCGCCACGTCGGCGTGCAATTCCGCGAAGTCCGCCGCCGCCACGCGCCGCCGCAGCCATTCCGGCGGCTTCCGGCCGACAATGCTCAGCCGGGCCGTCGGCGCCCGCGCCCGCACCGCCGGGAAAACGTCGTCGAGCAGCGCCCGCACCGCGTCCTGGTTCGGCCGCCAGTCCAGGCTGCCCAGAAACAGCACGCGATCCGGCGAATGCGGCCCCTCGACCGATCCGAAATAGGCGCTATCGACGCCGTTGTCCACCACCTCCACATTCTCGATCCCGAAACGCCGCCGCGCCAGCGCGGCGTCGTCGTCGCTGACCGTCACGACGCGGTCGGCCCCGGCGAACGTCCGCCGCTCGTAGCGCTCGAACTTCCGCCATTGGCCGTGGACGTACCAGCGCTTGAGCGGCGACCGCTCCGTCTCGTAGTAGCGCTGCCAGATCAGCGAATCGACGTTGTGGGCGATCAGCACCTTGCGGGCGCGCCCCGGCCGGCGCAGCATTCCCAGGAACGGCGTCCACTCGAACTGCCACACATCGACCGGCCGCCGTTCCTCGTGTTCCTGGATCGCTTGCCGGAGCCGCGGGCTGTCGTGCGCCGCCGCCGAGTACGGCAGCGGCGAGAAGACGTTGGCGGCCAGGCGGCCGTAGAAGGCCAAGCCCTTCTTGCGCGGGACGGGGTGATCGACGAGGACCGGCTCGATCCCGTTTTCGCCCAGGAAGGCCGCCGCCCGTTTCATCTCATCCGGGGCGCCGCCGCAGCGCGCGATGTAGGTGATGCGATGACGGCGCGCCATACGGAGCATCAGGTTCAGCGTCCGCAGCCGTTTGCCGTTCGACGGCGGATACGCCACGTCGCCGTCCACGATCACCGCATTCATGAGCGCATTCCCATCCCCGTAGGCACCTTTCCGGCCTTGCCCGGGCCGAGCAGCCGCCTCGCGCGCCGCCACACGCGGCCGCCCAAGGCGTCGATACGCAACTTTAGGTCGAAAAAGCGCTGCGCGACGGCGTGATAGCCGCGGTGCTCCGTGCGGCGGACGAAATGCTCCTGATAGTTGCGCTTGTCGCCGAAGCCGAGAATGCGTTCGTGCTCCTTGGTCAGACCGCCCAGGAAGGCGGCGTTGAGCAGCAGCGGATGGTAGCGGTAGTAGTCCACGTCCTCCTGCTGCAAGGGCACGGAGGCGTCATGGTAGCCGTAGAAAACCGCGTGTCGCTTCTCCAGGATCGGCACGCTCTGGCGGTGAATCCCCGAGGTGTCGAATAGGAAGCCCGTCCCGGCCTTGCCGAGGACTTCAAGGATCTGTTCCGGCGGCGTATCGGCGACCTCCCGCGGGCGCACGCCGCGCGGCGCCTGTCGGCCGTGGCTGCCCTTGATGTACTTGAACGCGCCGCTCGTCACGTCCGTCAGGTAGACGCCGAGCTTGACCTCGCGCGGGATGCCCGCCACGCGCGTCTGGTCGTACCAGGCGTCGCCGTGCCAGCCGTGGAAGTCGAGTTTCGTCGGGTTGGACTGCCAGCCCTTCGCTTCGGCGAGTTGGAAGCCGGGGCCGACGTATTCGCCCACCGCCTCGGTCACGCGCGGGTCGAGGGCCGCGTCCAGAAAGCCCTGGTGCAGCAACAACACGTCCTCGATCATGAGCCGGTACGGTTCCGTTTTGGAATAGCCGTCCAGGTCGTTCCAGCGCTGCCGGGTCAGCCGGGATGCGAAAGCCGACTGCATGGCGCGCAGCCGCGCCGGCGCCAGCAAGTCGGAGATCACGACGACGCCGTGGTGCTCGAGTTCCTTGGCCAACGGACTGGTCATGGTTCGGATTCCTATGTTGGGGACCGATATAAGCTCAAATACTCTTCGAGCCGGGCCGCCGGGGAAAATCGCGTAACGGCCGACTCCCGGGCCTCGCGGCCCATTTCCCGAAAAAGATCGGGGTGGTCTAGCAGGCGCCGCACCGCCGCCGCCAGTCCCTCCGCGTCGCCGAGCGGAAAAAGGACGCCGGTGCGGCCGTCCGCCACGTATTCGGGGATGCCGCCGATGCGCGAGGCCAGCACCGGCAAGCCGCACGCCTGGGCCTCGAGGTTGACCAGGCCCGCCGCCTCCGCCCACAGCGACGGGCAGACGAACGCGTCCGCCGCCTGCATGTACGGCTCCACGCGCGCCTGGAGGCCCAGGAAGCGTACGCGGTCGCGCACGCCGAGTTCCGCGGCCAGCGCCCGCAGCGCGTCGGCCTCCGCGCCGTCGCCGACCACCCACAGGACGACGGAACCCGGCAGCCGCGCCAGCGCCCGCACGGCCACGTCGATGCCCTTCGCGCGGATAAGGTAAGCCGTGGTCGCCAGGACGAAACGGCCGTCCGCGTCGAGCCGCCGGCGCACGTCGGCCCGCACGGCCGGGTCGGGCGCGAAGCGGTCGGTGTTGACGAAATGCAGCCGGCAGTCGGTCGCCGGCCAGATCCGTTGCTCGCGGAGATGATGCGCCACGAAGCGGCTGACGCCGATCACCCGGCTATATCGCCTTAAAAGGACCCTTTTTAAAGCCAATAGCGGCGACCTTGCCGGCCCCGCGCCGGCCGCGCGGGAACTGTGGTCGGTGAAATAGTGCTTCAGTCGCGGGGCGAGGGCTTGCAAGGCCCAGACGTAACCGTTGGTCAGCGGCGGGAAGAAATTCCAATCGACGACTTCGATGTCGTGCCGCACGACCAGCCGGAGCAGCCGGGCCAAGGCGCCAAGCCGGAAGCGGTCCAGGCCGAGTGCCGCGACCTCCAAACCGGCCCCCCGGTAGCAGGCCGCGCCCACCGCCTCCGGCGGGGCCAGGAAGACCGGCAGGAACAGGCCGCCGCGCTCCCGGAACGCCGAGGCCAGCAGAAAAGCCTGCTCCTCCAGCGAGCCGAATTTGCGTGAAGGATCCAGGTGAGCGGCGAACAGGACGCGCCGAAGACGCCCCGGTTCGGCGGCGTGCGTGGGGGCGTCCGTCGGTGGTTCGGCCACTAAGGTCATGAGTGGACACCATCACTGTCAGGTCGTTGCTGAAAAATAAGGCGAGCGGCGCGGCGTAAGCCCGCCGGTTGGGCCTTACCGGCGGGCTTACGCCGCGCCGCTCGCCGAAGATCTTGCGAGATCATGCACTAGGTCGCCTCGAATTGGGGCCGCGGCCCACCGTGCTCTTCGTAGGCCACTTCGACGGCCTCCGTCCGCGGCATGGAGAACAGCAGGCAGAGCGCCCGGTAGGGCACGCCGGCCATGTGGACCGCGGTACAGGCGATGAGGCGGAGGTCGAGCCAGAGTCCGCGATACCGGATATAATAGAGGTCGTAAGCAAGTTTCCGGCGGACGCTGCCGAGGTCGGTGTCGGGCGGCAGCTGCACTTGGGCCAGCCCGGTGACGCCGGGCCGCACTGCCAGGCGGTCGCGGTAGTGCGGCACGGCCCGTTCCAGGGCGGGGATGAATTCGGGGCGCTCCGGCCGCGGGCCGACCAGGCTCATGTCGCCGCGCAGCACGTTCCACAGCTGCGGCAGCTCGTCCAGGTGGGTCTTGCGGAGGAAGGCGCCCAGCGGCGTGACGCGCGAATCGCCCGGCGTGGACCAGCGGGCGCCCGAGTGCTTCTCGCAGTCGTGGGTCATCGAGCGGATCTTGTAAAGCGTGAACGGCCGGCCGCCCTTGCCGAGGCGCGTCTGCGAATAGAGCACCGGGCCGGGCGAGGTCAGCTTGACGGCCAGGGCCGTTAGCAGCATGACCGGGGCGGCCAGGACGAGCAGCGCCGCGGCGAGGACCAATTCGCCGACCGCCTTGACCGCGTCGTAGACCGGGCGCGGCGGCGGCTCGAAGATCGCCGGGCGGACGAGCTCGAGGCGACGGGTCTTCCGCGCCGCCGGCATTTCCACCGTGGCGACGGGGAGGTCCAGGGCGATCGGTTGCGTTTCCTGGTAGTTGGCGTCGATGGCCATGGGCCGCCTCGGAAGGACAGATGAAAAGAAAGCGTCGTTGCTGTCGCGCGGACGGCCCGGCCGTCCGGCGAACGCCGGTCTTCAGTGGGGAGGGGAATGGCGCTCCTCCGCACACGGGTGCGGGGTCATGGGGAAGTCCAGGGGGGAGTCTGGATGGCCTTCCGCCCGAGCGCCGTCTTCGATGTTAACGAGCATCCTTGCCGCCCGACCGGCGCGTCATGGCCGGGCGCGGGGGAGCGGTGTTGGGCCTGACCCCGTCGGCGTCCCGTTCCGAGGGACGCCGAGGGTGGCCGGCGCGGCCGGCCTCGGTTTGTGAGGTTCCTGGGGGGAGTGTGTTAGCATTTGACGTGCCAATCCACGCCCGCCCGGCACCGCCCGCGGTTCCGTCGCGGCGTCGTACAGCTGCGGATATTTTCAACGAATCCAACGGACCCCGAGGGAAGGAAGCCCGTGCGGATCGCCCGCATCGCTTTTCGCGCCGCTAAGAATAGTTAGCACCGCATATGAACCACGTCAACAATCGCTAACACCGGCCGCGCCGTTCGCGCCGACCCCCAACCGCGCCGCCCGGCCGTCCAGACCGAGGTACACCTTCTCGTACTCGGCCGTCATGCGGCGCACGTCGAACCGGCGTTCGACGCGGCGGCGGCCGGCCCGCCCCATGCGGCGGCGCCCGAGGTCGTCGCGGCGCAGGCGGAGCATGGCCGCGGCCAGCGCCGCCGGGTCGCCGGGCGGCGTGAGCAGGCCGGTCTCGCCGTCGGCCACCACCTCCGGGTTGCCGCCGACGCACGTGGCCACGACGGCCAGGCCGCACGCCATCGCCTCCAGCAGTGTCAGCGACACGCCCTCGGTCAGCGACGGCAGCACGAACAGGCCGGCACGAGCAAGGAACGCCGGCACGTCGCGGACTTGGCCGTGGAAGTGGACGACGCCGCCCAAGCCGAGTTCGGCGGCGGTGCGACGCAGGTCGGCCATGCACGGGCCGTCGCCGGCGATTTCCAGGCGGAAGGCGTCGTCCGAGCGGGCCGCCAGCGCAGTGGCGCGAAGAAGAGTTGTGATATCTTTCTCGGGGCTGAGGCGGGCCACCGTGACCACCGGCCCGACAAGGGTGGAGGGTGGAGGGTGGAGGGTGGAGGGAGAAGACAAGCCCCCGGACCCGACTTCTCCCTCCACCCTCCACCCTCCACCCTCCACCCTGAACCGCGTCAGGTCGATGCCGTTGTGGAGGACGCGCACCTTGCGGGCGGAGACGCCCTGGCGGACGGCCTGGCGGGCGCTGTCGGCGGAGACGCATACGAAGCGGTCGGTCAGTTCGGAGGCGACGCGGACCAGGCCCGATTGTCGCCGCGTCAGGCGGTCGGCCATGCCGTGGTGGCGCGTGTGGATCAGCCGGCGCACGCCCGCCAGCCGCGCCGCGAAGGCGCCGTAAATGTGCGGCCGCTCGTCGTGGGTGTGGACCACGTCGATGCGCCCGGCGCGGAACAGCCGGGCCAGGCGCGGGACCAGTCCCGGCCGAAAGCCGGTCGGCTCGCCCAGCGCGGCCACCGGCCAGCCGTGCGCCTCCAGGTCGCCGGCCAGGAGGCCGCGGCCGCCCAGCGACACGAATTGCAGGTCGAAGCGGCGGCGGTCGGCACAGCGGGCGAACTCGACGAGCAGCTTCTCCTGGCCTCCCACGTCCAGGCCCAGCGTGACATGGGCGACGCGCAAACGGCCCCTTTTCGGATCGATGTAACGCATCAATGCTCCACGGCGGCGGACTTGCCCACGATCCACCACGCCTGCGGCGACCACGGCGGCGTTACTGCTTCCACGTCTGCGTCGGCAGCCGGAGCACGCCGAGCAGGAAACTGCACAGCACTACCTCCGACCCGACGAGCAGGGCCAACACCGACGGGATGGCGATGCGCAGCGTCACGCCGGGGTCGAGCGGGCCGAACGACCAAGCCCACCACCACCAGACGGCCGCGGCCGAGCCGCCCAGTCCGCCGAGGATCAGCAGCAGCCCGGCGATCAGGCCGGCCTCCAAAGTGGAATGACGCAGTATCCACGTCAGCAGCGGCCGCTCGGGCAGCAGCTTCCGCGCCGCCGCGAAGGCCCGCGCCAGCACCGCGAACATGCACGTTTGAAAGCCGAGCAGCACGGCGGCGGCGGCGTACAGCAGCGTGTGGACGTCGAGTACCGCGCCGCCGACGTGCCGCGGTTGCGGCAGCAGCCAGGCGCCGGCGCCCAGGCCGATAAGCATTAAAAGCAGTCCGGGATAGAGGAAAAGCCAGCGCGGCGAGTACAGCAGCATGAGGCGCAGGTGCCGCCAGCCGTCGCGCCAGGGCCGAAGGTGCGGCGGGCGCGACCGGCCGTCGGGGGCGAGCGTGGTCGGCGCCTCGACGACGTCCATGCCCAGCAGCGTGGCCTTGATGACCATTTCCGACGCGAACTCCATGCCGGTCGTTTGCAGGTCCATGCGGCGAAACGCCTCGGCGGAGTAACCGCGCAGGCCGCAATGGAAATCGCCGACGGGGCACTTGAAGAACAGCCGGCCCAGGCCGCTCAGGACCGGGTTGCCGAGGTAGCGGTTCTTCCACGGCATGGCGCCGGGCTTGATGCCGCCCCGGAAACGGTTGCCCATCACCAGATCGCGGCCGGCCCGCAGCTCCTTCAGCAGCGGCATGAGATCGCTGAAGTCGTAACTGTCGTCCGAGTCGCCCATGATGACGTACTTGCCGCGGGCCGCCAGCGTGGCGTGGTAGAGGGCGGCCCCGTAGCCCCGGACCTTCACGTCCACCACCCGCGCCCCGCAGCGGCGGGCGATCTCCTGTGAGCCGTCGGTCGAGCCGTTGTCGCCGACGACGATTTCGCCGCGGACGCCGTGGCGTTCGAGGAAGTCGCGGGCCTTGCGGATGCAGGTCTCCAGCGTTTCCGCCTCGTCGAGACAGGGCATGACGATCGACAATTCGGGGGCCGAGGGCGCGACCGGGGCGCACTCGACGGCTCGTTCCCGCGCTTCCAGCGTCGCTGCGGTGGACATGGTTGCCTCTTCGGGGGGTCGGGCGCGGCGGCGCCTCTTCTGTCCACCGGAACCATAGCACGCGCCGCGAAGCCGGGTCGGCGAACCCTAGCAGCGCGGAGCGTCCTTTTCCGCCGGGGTCGGCAGCGCGGGCAGCGGGGGTGGTGTGGAAACAGTCAGAGCGGCCAGTTTAGGTTCGGGTGCGCGGAGCCTTAGCATTCTCAGCAGCATGTTGAGCACCACCCTCGGCCGGACACAGCAACCGCCGTCGGCTTGCAGCGGCAGCGGCCAATAGAGAAACGACCACAGCATTCGCTTCAGAGCGGAGGCTCGATGGCCGTTGGAGCGAAACAGCTGGGCGGAAGCGAAGGCCGCCTGGCTATACGTCTGCCGCTCCAGCAGCCGGCGTCCGCGCAGCGCCGGAATCCGCGCGAAGGCCTTGGCCAGCGCCTGCAATTCATTCCGTTCCATCTGGGCGCATTTGTTCGACAGGCTGGCGGCATGCACGCGATAAAACAACAGCGGCAACGACAGCTTGGCGAGCACGTAATGGCTCGCCAGGCGGATCCACATGTCGCGATCTTCCACCGAGCGCAGGGTTGCGTCAAACAGTCCCACCGCCTCCAGGCACGACTTGCGGATCAGCGCACTGCTGGGCGCGAAGCGACATAGCCCGAGCACGTCCTCCAGAGCGAATTGGACGACCTTGGCGGGCGTTTCATCCACGGCCGGCCAGCAGGTTCGCTGATCGGTGAACGAATCCGTGGCGAGCAGGCCGACCTCCGGCGGCGGCCCCCCCAAGCAGCGTATCTGCAACTCGAGTTTGCGCGGGTGCCAAACGTCGTCGGCATCCAGCAGGGCGATCCATTCCCCCGCGGCGGCACGGATTCCGGTATTGCGGGCCGCCGACAGCCCGCCGTTTTCCTGGTGGATGTAACGAATTCGGTCCAGGTACGGCGTCAAGCGCTGCCGGGTGTCATCGGTGCTGCCGTCATCGACGACGACGACCTCCAAATGGGAATACGTTTGCACCAGGGCGCTTTCGACCGCGGCGGCGACGAAACGGCCGTAGTTGTACGTAGGAATCACTACGGTGATTAGAGGCGTATCCATGACTGCTTCTCCGCAAAGAACTGGCCAGGACTCGGAGGCCGTTCCAGGCGAGCGGCCGGCGTAAGCCGGCTGATTGATCACCGTCATCAGCCGGCTTACGCCGGCCGCTCGCCCCGATCCGGCCACTATTTCACAAAGATCCGCAAGGCCTTGGGGTCCATCAGGGCTTGGAACAGCAAGGACCAGGGGCTCTTGTCCGCCGTCTCGAGCAGGTCGAAAAACAGATCGCCGCGTGGCCAGTTTCGCTTGAAGACGGCGCAATGCGGACACCGCTTGCCGTCCGGGTGGACCAGGTCGCGGGCAATGGCCAGGAGGCCAGATTGGTTTGGCCTGGCGGCAATGCGGCAGCCGAGCCTCCTGGCTTCGCGGGCGCAACCAATCTGGGCCGGAGCGAAAGAACGCCGGGCCACGCGAAACATCGGCAGGTCCGGCGGCGAATCGCCCACCGCCGTCGTGTCCGCCTGCTCCAGGCCCACCCAGTGCAACAGGGCCGTGAGTCCCGTCCCCTTGTCCACCTCGGCCGCCACCACCGTCGTGTCAATGCTGGTCTGGTGGAAGCGAAGGCGGTCGAGCGCCAAGTCGGCCAGCAGCCGCTTGATGGTCAGTCCGGGTATGGGCGCCGGCCGACCCCCTTCATAGGTGTTGGCACGTATCGAATGGCGGTAGGTGTCGTTCAGGAACACGCCGGGCACGCCCGCCAGGGCTTCGCGCAGCCGCTCCATTTGCCGGGCCGATTCGTCCGTGATCAACACACGTTCGCGGCCCGCCACCGCATCCCAGATCCAGCTGCCGTACTCGGCGACGCCGCCGGCCAGACCGTAACCCTGGCAGTACTCCCGAACTTCTAAACAGGAGCGGGCGCTGTTCATCGCCAGAGCAAATCCGTGGGAATGCAAGAGCGATAAGGCCTCCAGGCCGGCGGCCGTGGTGGTGGGAAATCCAAACAGACGCCGGTCGAGGACCCCATCGATATCAAGCACGACCAGCGGGGAACGCCAGCACGGGACGGCGGACTTCTGGCAGAATCGGCCGCAGTGACGCACGCTCTGAATGGTCAGGAAATTCCAGGCGGCGATGAATTGCCCGTGGAAGGCGTCCTGTTGTTCGGCCAGGAGGGGGTTTTCCAAACCGTCCACGGCGGCGTTGCGCGCGGCGATCCCGGCCAACAGCTTGTTCAGGAAGAGCCGATCCGGCACGTGCCGGTCGCCGCTCCGCGTGACGTAGCGGGCCACGAAATGCGCTTCTTCCGCGGCGGATAGACCCAGGCTTAAAATGAATTGCGCCAGGTCATAGGCGGGGTCAGTGGCATTGACCTCAGCCTTGCCCAAGCCGTGATGCTCGAAGTCGGTCTTGAAGAAAGAATCGGCGTGTCGGACCCATTCCGCCGTTTGCATACGGCCATCGATGAGCGTGGGCACGGGGCAAGGCGCGGCGGCCAGGCGGGCCAGGATGCGGCTCGCATAGAGGGCGCCAACCCGTTTCCAGCCATAGGCCCCACGCAGGATCCAGGCCAGCATCGCCACGCCCCGGTGCCGTTCATCGCGCACCAGGTGCGGGCTCAGGTCTTGCGGCAGGTGCAAACAACGGGTTCGTTCGGCGACGTAATCGGCCGCGGTTTCAATCCACCGCTCCCGGCTTTCGGCGGTCAAGGGCGCCGCGTTTTGACCCTCTCGCGGCGTCAGCCATTCGCTGTACAGGATTCCCTCGCGCAGACCCAGGAGGGGCGGCAGGAAGCGCGCCAGGCGGCGGCCCGCCACAAACGCATGATAGCCCAGCCAGCCCCAGCCGACGCTCTTGGCCAGCACGAAGCGCGTGGTCGTGCGGCCCTGCCCGTCCTCCAGAGATACGGCGAACACTCGCTTCATGCGCGTTCCCCGCGCGGTGGCCACGGCTTTGCCCAGGCGTGCGTTGATTTCGTCGGCCACGACGCTCGGCACGACGTGGGCGCGCCGATAGCCTTGCTCCTGAAAATACTCCCGCAGAACGCTCTCGACCCGCGCCGGTTCCAGTTGCCGTGACTTGTACCAGTCCGCTTGCGGCAAGGAAATCGTGACGACGTCGGCCGCGGTAATCGCCGACAGGTCCTTGGACCAGTCCGCCGACTGCGGGTGGATCGGCAAAAGAGCGACGATGTGGTCCGGTGCGAACCCCGCGTCGCGCAGCAAGTTTACCGCGGCGGTCACGGTTTCGCCGCTTGCGGGGGGGTCATCCACGAGCACCACTCGGAAGCCCTCGGCGGCACAGCGGCGCATGCGGCCCTTTTCTTCGGGACTGGGGCCTTGTTTGGGGCGCACCGTCACCAGATGCACGGTCGCATAGCCGGCGTTTCTCAAGAACGCCTGGAACAGCGGCGCTAGAAAGGAGCCTGACGTGCGCAGCCCAACCACGAGCAGCGGTCGCTTCCGGTCGGCAAAGCGGGCGACCAAGCGCCGTCCCAGGGCCAGCACGTCATGGTGCGTCAGGTCGTGCCGGCGAAATACCGAGGGGGCGTTCAAGTGCTGCCCTTGCAAATCCGCGGGTATCGGCGGCGGCAGCAGCGCGGCCAGACGCCGCCCGACGTGAGCCAGCTGCCGGCCATCGACGGCCTCCGCCGCCACCAGCCGCGAGAAGTCCGCAAAGGCCGTGTCCCAGGTCTCTTTCCATTTCCGCGACGACCGGCAACGGCGTCGCCGCCAGCAGTTGGCCGTCCGTTCCGCCCATTTCAGCAGCGTCCGGCTAAAAGGGATCGCCGCCAGCCGCCAGGGCAAACGATAGCTCCGGCCCTGCAAGTAATCTTCCATCGTGCCGATGATGCCGCAGGAAAGCAGGAAGATGTTCGTCACCACCTCGGTTCGCTGCCAGGTGGCCCCCTCCTTCCGGTCACGGCAGCACTGATCCAGGTTTACCAGCTGTCGCCGGAGATGGCCGACGGCTTCGCCGACCGTGGGATAGGCATTGAGGCACCAGTCGTAGTCCTGATAGAAGTCGTGCTCGGAGCGCGTGAACAGGCAGCCGTCGGCGCTCGTCCGCTCGATGGCGCCAGGCCGCGCGGGGAGGGAAACGTCCTGGATGGAAGCAATGTTCATGGGGTGCAAACACCTTTTTGTCAACGATCCGCCAGGAGCAATCCAAAGGCTTCCACCCATTTTCTGGTCTGCCCTCGGGCAACCAGATGGCCGGGTTGGTGCCGCTTCAAGAAGATCAGCAAGAGGGCCATGCCGCCGTCCTGGTCCGTCTCATAGCCGTACTCCGAGCGGATGCGGGCCAGACGAGGATGGTGTGTACAGGCGCTGACTCGACGCAGTGTTTCCGCCAGGGAGTCAACCGTGTGACTCTCGGCGAACTGATCCGAAAAGCCGGCGTCGAACGACGCGGCGCCCTTCCGCGGGGCGATGCCGGGCGACTGGCTCAGGCTCAGGGCGTCCACCAAGGGTAGGCCGCGTAGGTCCGCGGAGTCCCAGTCCAGGAGCCCGCGCATGTCGCCCGTTTCCTCATCGAAGAGGACGTTGCCCAACCAGAGGTCGCCGTGACTGGCGACCACGGTTCGTTCTCGGCCGACCATATAAGCGCACAACCTGGGCGTCAGCTCCCCGAGGACCTGGGCCGCACGCGAACCGACAAGCCGGCGCCATTGCTCCGGTTGACTGGGGGCCCAACGATGAAAGTCCTCCTGGGTCATACGGACCGTCCGCCGCGTGGCGCGCATCCACTCTTCCAGAAAGTCCCAGACCGTCTCGGCCAGCCGGCTCAAGGGCCAGCCGCGCTCCAGCAGCTGGAACCCGTCGCAGCCGCTCAGCCGTTCTTCAAGGACATACGAATGCCCCGGCATGGCGCCATGCCCCAGAGTCCGGGGCACGAAGCCCGATCTCCCTGCCAGCGTGCCGGCCATCAGGGCCGCGTTACGGCCGGCCCGGTTCAGAAGTTTGTCCCTGCCGTCGTTAAGGGCCAGCTTGAGGATCGCGTCCCTGCCTGGTTCGTTCCGATCGTGCAGCACGACCACGCAGCCCCCACGCTCGCGGACGGAGATTTTCTCGATCTCATAGTGCGCCTGCTGATTTCCGCTCACGCGCCGGACGAGGTCTTCCAGCGAGGCTGACGTTCCCGTCCGGCACTGCCGGGGACCGCCGTCCGGTCCCGCCGAGGCCACGACGCCAAACGACGGGGCGAAGCCCGACAACATCCCCGACCCGGCCAGCAAACGCTTGAGCAGCGCCTTCCAACCGCGGCGCGATGTGAACAGAGACCCTATCTGGGCCGCGTCGTCCGTCGCCATGGCGCGTCCGAAACTCGTGTAATGAGGCGAAAGCACCAGCGTTCGCACGTTGTCAAAGCCGGCCTGACGGAAGAGCCGGCGGACCCCGGCCGCCGAGTACGTGTAATTGCGGTAGCCGGTCCCTCGCCTCAGCCGGCAAACCAGGTGCGCCAGCAGCCTTGGCCACAGCATGACGTAGCTCAGACCGAGACCCTCTTGCGCCTGGCCGGAGAAGTATTTCAAGGCAAAGCGATTGTCGATGCCGGCAAAGACCTGACCCGCGGGCTTGAGGATACGGCGGATTTCCTGGAGAAACCGCCGCTGCGCCCCGCGCGGATTGCCGCGGATGAGGCACGGGACGCGCTCCAGGGTTCCATTCAAGTTCACCAGATCGAAGCAGTGGTCCGGAAACGGCAGCGGCAACACGTGGCCCGCTTGCACACAGTGGAGGTTGTGCAGGCCGCGCTCTTCGGCGCGTGCATGGAGAAGTTGCAAGCGCTCCGGATCGGGATCGATGCTGTACAGCTCGGCCACCTTGTCCGCCAGGCTCAGGTTCAACGGCCCGACCCCGCAGCCGCACTCCAGCGCGACCGCCTCGGGCGGCAACGATACGAGATATTGCCACCCTTCGCCCGACTCGACTCCGACGGCCTGTTCGACGGCCGCCCGTTCCTCGGGCCGCATTTCCAGCGTGAAATCCCACCACGCCTGATCCCAGCCCTCGCTCCCCGACTGCCGCACCAGTTCTTCTCTCCGGGCCGCCCCGCGCGCGGAAGCACGGGCGCCCGGACAGAAGCCGTCTACCACGGGTTGGGCCTGGCCCACGAGTGAGGGGGTAACGGTGTTCATGTCAGAGGCCGTGATGTTGCCAGCCGTGCTTGACCAGGGTCGAGAACTGAGGGTTGATCAGCTTGCCCGAGCCATAGAAATCGCCCAGTTCCACGACCAGGGACCCGGCGGCGTTGACCCGGTCCTCGATTTCATAATCCCTGCCGATCTCGCACATGATGTTGTAATAATATTTGCCTACGTTGAGAGGCAGATTCTCGATCGAGCACTCGAACCGGCCCTGGCGCGGCAAGTCGTCGGGGAACGATTCGCCGCTGACGTAGTTGTGGAAGCGCGTCACCGGCAGTCCCTGGGCCGTGAACAGGTCGAACATGATGAACGGGTTGCGAATCGTGGCCCCGGGCGCCGTTTCGTAAGTCAACATGAGCTTGACGGATTGGCCGGCCATGACCACGGCAAGACGCCGACCCTGCGTGTCCTCGAACCAGCAATCGGTGAAGCGGAAACGCTTCTTGCCCTGGCGATCGCCGCGCTGGGCCAGCGGGGTGGTCATCAGGGAGCGCTCTCGGGCCAGGTACTCGTCGATGACCGCGCGGGTTGGCCCGACACGGACCAGACGACCCCCCTCCAGGAGCGCCGACGTGGGGCAGAGGTTGAGCAGCGCTTCGAGCTGGTGGCTGACGAACAGGATGGTACGGCCGCCGCGGGCCACCTCGCCCATCTGGCCCAGGCACTTCTTCTGGAAGGCCGCGTCCCCCACGGCCAGCACCTCGTCCACCAGCAGGATTTCGGGATTGATGTGCGCCGCCACGCTGAAGGCCAACCGCACGTACATGCCGCTCGAATAGCGCTTGATCGGCGTGTCGAGGAATTGCTCCAGCTCGGCGAAGTTGACAATGTCGTCGAACTTCTTGCCAATTTCCTGGCGGGTCATGCCGAGAATGGCCCCATTGAGATAGATGTTCTCGCGCCCGGTCAGTTCGGGATGAAAGCCGGTGCCGACCTCGAGCAAGCTGCCGACCCGGCCGTTGAGGCGGACGCGACCCTTGGTCGGCTTGGTGATCCGCGACAGGATCTTCAGCAGGGTGCTCTTGCCGGCCCCGTTGCGGCCGATGACGCCGAGGACCTCGCCGGGGCGGACCTCGAAGTCGACGCCCTGCAAGGCCCAGAAGTCGTCGTAGCGGGCGCGGCCCGCGCGCCGCCAGGGCGCGGCCGCCAGTTTCATCAGACTCTCGCGCAAGGTGCCGTAGGCGGCCTCGCCCGCGCGGTTGACGCGGTAGAGCTTGCTCAGACCTTCGACGCTGATCGCCGGTTTCATAAGACCCTCAAATGATGTCCGCGAAGCTATCCTCCGCCTTGCGGAAGTAGAAGCAGCCGGCCAGAAACACAAGGACGACCACGGCGGAAGACACGGCAAGCTGGCCCCAGGGGATCGGCCCTCCCAGGCAGGCAGCCCGGAAGGCGGCGATCAGCCCGGCCATCGGATTTAAGTTCAGCAACAGCCAGCCCACGCCGCCGCTCCCTTCCGTGGGCTGCAGGTAAATGGTCGGCGTCGCGAACATCCACACCTGGATCATGAAGGGGACCACGTAGCGGAAGTCGCGGTAGGACACGTTCAGGGCCGCCAGCAGCGTGCCCACGCCGACGGCCGCCAGCAGGATGACGCCGAAGATCAGCGGCGCCAGCAGCGCGCCGAACCCCGGCACGATGCCGTACCAGATCATGAGCAACACCAAAAGCCCGAGGGCGATGGCAAAATCGACCACGGCCGCCCCCACCGAGGCGAAGGGAATGGCCAGCCGCGGGAAGTAGATCTTGGTGATGAGACGCTCCGCGCCGACGATGCTGTTGGCCGAGTTGCCGACGGCCGTGGCGAAAAAGGTCCACGGCAAGAGTCCGGCATAGACGAAGACCGCGTAGGGCAAGTCGCCCGAAGACACCTTAGCCATGTGGCCGAAGAAGATGGTCATGACCACCATCATCATCACCGGCTGCAGGACGGCCCAGGCCGCGCCGAGCACGGTTTGCTTGTAGCGGATCTTCACGTCGCGCCAGATGAGGAAGCAGATTAGTTCGCGGAAGCGCCAGAGCTCTCGCACGTTGATGAGCTGCCAGCCCCGCGCCGGCCCGATGACGGTTTCCGGCGGCGCCGCCTGGGCTGGCTCCCCTTCCGCCGCGAGAGTCTCTTCCCGCGGGGCGGACTCAAGGGGCAACTCGTCGCGCGGAACTTGGACTGAGGTGCTCATGAAGCTCTAGGACCTCCAGAAAGCCAATTTCTATCCATCCCCCGAACAGAGCGGCCGCGTCAGTGGACAAGGAAGACGCGGACGAAGAGATACAGGGCGGCGAAGCCGCAGCCGGCCGCCAGCAGCAGCCGGCCCAGCAAGCGGAGGTCGAAGCGCGTGGCCGGCAGCGGCGGCTCGGCCGGGGCCGTCCGCACGAACACCGTCGCCAGCGCCAGCACGGTGTACGTCGGCAAGATGTAGCACAGGGTCAGCGACATCATGCCCACGGTCCAGGCGGCGACCAGGCCGGAGACGTAAGGGTAGAGGCGGCGCATCTCCGGGTCGGGCAGGGTGTGCTTCCGCGGGTTCCCCAGCCGGAGCAGCTGTTCCGCGGCCAGGTAAAACGCCCCCAAAAAGAGCATTCCGCCGAAGGCGCCCAGTTCCACGAAGCATTGAAGGTAGGAATTGTGGGCGACGTGGCCGATGTGTTCGTTGAACACGTCCTTGCCGACGCCGAAGAGCGGCGCCTCGCGCATGAGAATCAGGCCGTCGCTCCAGATTTGGATGCGATCCTGGCCGGTCCCCTGCTCCGTGGAGAGGTCCGTCTGCCGGCCGGCCAGCAGCAGCAACAGCACCGGCACGACGACCGCCCCGGCCAGCAGGGCGGTGCGCCAGCCGAAGCGGGCGATGAGGAACACGGCCAGGCCGGCCAGCAGGGCCAGCAGGCCGCCGCGCGATTGGGTCAGGCTCATCGCGTAGAGGAACAACACCAGCGGGCCGACCCAAAGGAGGCGCGCCGGGCCGGTTCGGCGGTCGAACAGCCAGTAAAGGCCGAGCAGGAACGCGACGGCGATCAGCACACCGACCTCGTTGGGGTCGTGAAAGATGCCGGAGCCCGCCAGGCGCACGAAATGCACGTCACGGCCGGTAGCGGCGTCGAGGCCGCTGTCGATGGTCTGGTCGAGGTTGGGTAAGGTAAGGAATCCGTGGTACTGGAGTACCGCGAGGGATATTGTCGTCGTGGCGAAGACGAGCACCCAGAACAGGAAGGTGCGCAGCCGGGCCGGGCCGTTGACCACGCCGACGAATAGCACGTAATAGACGACGATCTTGAGGAAGAAGACGCCGGAATCGAGGAGTCGGGTGAAGTCCAGCTGGGCGAGTTCCGATAGGATCACCGCCAGAAACAAGCCGAGTACGCAGACAGTGACCGGCCGCTCCTCAAGGGACTTGGCCGTGAACTGCCCCAGGACGGCCGGAAAGGCGACCGCGAGGCAGGCGAGGATCAGGAACTCGTAGATGTTCCATCCCACCAGGTCGGGGACCACCTCGCCCGGTCGGACGAAGAGGGCGGCGTTGACCAGCAGGAAGAGGAAGAAGCCCACGGCGTTGAGGGCCGAGGTCCAATCGCCGGCCGGCGCGGCGGCGGGGTGGGAGGGCGGCGACGGGGGAAGCGCTATGGCGGTGCTCATGGGGATCGCAGGCGTCCGGGGTTGAGGGGCGGGGGCCGGCCGCCACACTACTGTAGCACGCGCCGGCGGCGCGTGCGTGGGGTCGCGTCGGGGTCGCGGCGTCACGGCTCGGCGAGCGTGCGCGACAGCCCCGGCAGCAGGGCGCGCAGGAAATCCGCCGCCGGATCGTCGTCGAGCCGGTCGCCCCGGCCGTCCGTTTCGCGGATGACGTAGAGCTTATAAAGGGCCGGTAGGCGGGCGAAGGTCCAGCGCGGGTTGTCCGGGGCGCGCCAGGCGCCGTCGCCGTACCAGGAATAGAAAATGCGCAACCGCTGTCCGCCGACCTCCGGCTGCCGGTAGTCGCCGGCCCAGAACTCGGCCGGCGGGGCGTCGGCGCCGATCCGCGGCGTGTACCGAACCGGCGGCGCGACGAGGCCGTAGCCGGCGTCGGCGTAGCAGGTCTCCGGCCGGTGGACGCTGATGGGGCCGGGCCGGCCGCACAGCAGGATCACCAGCAGCCGCGCCCCGGTGCGCTCGTCGGTGAACTGTCGCGCCCACCACCCCTCGGCGCCGGCCATGGACAGGGCGTCCGGTTCGATTTCGGCCGGCTGCGACTTCCAGCGGCCGACGTCGTCGGGGAGGTCGCGCAGCTTCGCCGCCCGCGCCTCCAGGTCGGCGGACTTCTGCCAGCGCTGCGTCCAGGCGCCGTACACGACCCCCGTGGCGATCACGACGGCCAAGCCGGCTGAGAACGTCAGGGCGCGAGTCATTCGATCACACTCCACTCCCCAGGCGAGCGGGGGGCGTCAGCCCCCTGATTCTTTACACTGTCGCCGACAGGATGCTCAATCAGGGGGCTGACGCCCCCCGCTCGCCGAATTACGATTGCGTCGCCGCCGCCGACGGATAGCGGACCTGGCCATACGCCTCCATGCCTTCGCCGATGACCACGGCCCCGAGTACGCGGATGCCGAGGGCCGCCAGCCGCTGCTGGGCGGCGTGGACGGCCGGCAGCCGGCTCACGTTCCGCAGCACCGACAACAGCACGGCGTCGGCGTGTTCGCCGATCAGCAGGGCGTCGGCCACCGGCAGGATCGGACTCACGTCGATGATGACGAAATCGTACTGCTCCTTCAGTTCGTCCAGGACGGTTCGCAGGATGCCTTCCTGGGCAAGCGCCTGGAGCGCCCGGCGGTCGCAGGCGCCGGCGGCCAGGAACGAAAGATTTTCCAGAGAGGTATTCTGAACCACCTGGGACGGCTCGACTTCGCCGCGGAGCAGTTCGCTGAAGCCCGGCCCGGCCGTCAGGCCGAACAGGTGGTGCGCCGCCGGGTTGCGCATGTCGCCGTCCACCAGCAGGGTGCGCCGGCCGCCGCGAGCCAGACTGGCCGCCAGGTGGCAGGCCAGCGACGTTTTGCCTTCGCCGCTGACGGCGCTGCCGACCATGACGACGCGGAGCGTTTCCGCCCGGCCGGCGTGCAGCAGCATGGTGCGGATGGCGTCCATCGATTCGATGGCGGGGCCGAGCGCCGGGTCGTCGGCGACGGGCGCCGCCGTTCGCGCCTTGGCCGGCAGCGTGGGCACCGTCCCCATGAGCGGCAGGCCAAGCCCCTGGCTCACGTCGTCCGATTTATAGACCCGGCGGGCGCGGAACTCGACCACGGCCACGCCCATGAAGACCAGGCCGAACAGCCCCAGGAACGTGCCGCCGGCCAGCTTGATTTTCTTGTCCAGCGTCGGGAACATCGGCGGCGACGCCGCTTCCATGACCGTCAGCCGCGGCGCCAGCGGCAGGCACGCCTCCAGGTTGGCCTCCTCCTCGCCGAGCCGCTTGACGTTGGCTTCCATTTCGGTGACTTCGCCCTGCATGGCCTCCACTTCGGGGTTGGACTTGTTCGCGGCCAGTCCCCCGGCCCGCAGCGCCGTGATCGCCTGCTCCCTGTCCCTCAACTTGGCGGCCAGCGTGTCCTGCTGGGCCGTCAACCCCTGAATGTCCTGGTCGGCCTTGGCCGCGTCGTCCTTCATCTTGTCCACTAACTTGACGCGCAGCCGCTTCTCATAGTCGGGCCGCATCTCTTCGCGCTCCTTGGCGAGCACTTTTTCGATATCGGCGATCCCTTTCCGGTACGTCACCACGACGGGGTCGCCGTCGCGGTCCTGGGGCAGCAGGGCGGTCATGCGCTCGCCCAGCTTCTTCTGGACCGTCAGCAGCTGATCGACCTGCGCCTTGACCACCGGGTTCTGCGGAAAATCCTTGTCGATCTCTTCGTCGATGCCGGAGGGGGGAATTTCCAGCTCGTCGGGGGCGGCGAGGCGCGCCTTGAGGTCGGCGAGCCGCACGCCCAGCGTCTTCAACTGCAATTCGACCTGGACGCGCTGGTTTTGCAGGACCGTCTGCGCCGACTGCTCGGCCGCGAGCTTGTCGACGATCACCCGCGGGTCCTCCAGGCCCAGCAGGTCGCGCCGCGCCTGGAGGTCGTTCTTTTTCTTCCGCAACAACTCCGTATTGTCGCGGTAGCTGGCCCGCAGCTGCTTGACGCGTTCCTTGATCTGGGCCTCCTCGCCGGCCGTGTAAACTTCGCCGGCCGTTTGCGCCCACTGGTTGGCCGCCGCCGCCACGTCGGCGGCGCGGTCGCCGGTGACGCTCAGCTGCAACACCTCGGGGCCGCCGACCTTGTCGTTCACGACGGCGGCGCTTTTGAACCAGGCCAGCGCGTCTTTGCCTTGCGCCCGCACTTCCGGCAGCTCGGCCGTTGCCGGCTTCTGGAGCGTGGCGTCGAGCACCGAGTCGCTCTTGACCTGGGTGGCCTGGTTGGCCCGGAAGCTGACGAAGTCCTCGATGCTCTCGTAGACGCCGCGCGGCGGGTGCGGGTCAAGGTGCAGGGTGGCCGTCGCCGTGTACTTGGCCGGCATGACGAACCACACGACGGCGGCGGCGGCGGCGCCGAGGCCGCCGCCGAGCACGAGGATGGTCAGCCAGCGCCGGGTCAGGGCGTACCATACCGCCGTCAGGCCCGGCGGCGCGGACAGGCCGGGCGGCGGGGCTGACGGTTCCGGGCCGCCGGCGGGGGCCGTGGGGCCGGCCGCGGGGGCGGTCTTGGTTTTCGACGGGTTGGGGTCGAGCGGCATCATTGCGGAAATCCTCTCGGTCCGTCGCTGGCGTCCGCGGACGGCGGCGGCTCAGACGGTGAGTGCGGTGGTCGGGGCGCGGCGCGGCCGGGGGGCCGCGGTCGTCCGGGCCGGCACGGTCAACGGGACCGGGCGGGCGGCCGGGGCGGCCGTGAACAGCCGCGCCAGCAGGGCGAGTTCGAGCCAGAGGGCGGCGAAGGCCAGCGGCATCATCAGCCAGCCGGCCAGGTCGTGGAAGAAGGCGTGGGCCGCCTCCGCCCCGAGGGTACAGAATACAAAAACGGTCGCGGTAATGCGGATCAGGTTCATGAGCACGCCGATGGGGGCGGCGCTCAGGAAGACCACCACGCGCTCCCACGGCGGGCGCTGGACGATCAGGGCGGCCGTGGTGGAGATGGCGAAGAAGGCCATCAACATGCCGAGGCCGCTGCACGCCTCCACGACGCCGACCCGGAGGTCGCCCACGACGATGACGTTGCCCTCGGCGACGGCGGCGAAGCCGAGCGTCTGGAGGGCGTAGGTCCCGACGACCGTGGCCAGCTGTTGCAACGGGGCCGCCAGCGCCGTTTCCGCCTGGAACGGCAGCGGAAACATGAACAGCATCACGGCCGCGGCTGGGCAGAGCCACAGACCCAGCCGCCGGCCGCCGACGAGGACGCCGACCGCCAGCAAAGATAAAAGGAGAGAAATCCCCTCGAACCAGTCGAAATAGAAGTAGCCGCCCGCGAGCCGCAGGGCCGCCGCCCCCGCCAGGAGGGCCAGACCCCACCACCGCGGCCGCAGCCGGGCCGGGAAACTGTTGCGCCGGCACCACAGGACGAGCAGGGCGAACGCCGGGACCAGATACCCGTGCGAATACTGCGGGTCGTGCGCCCAGCGGTTTTGGACGGCGCCGAGCGTCGGCCAGTACGACCAGAGCAGACCCAGCACGAGGCCGGCGCCGAGGAGAACGGCGATTCGGCGGCCCGTGGACGGGGCGGCGGTCGTTCCGACTTGCGGCGCTGGTGTCATCGGTTTCCGCACGGCGTCAAAATCCCGTTGAGGTACGCACCCCATCACTCGCGGCGTCGCCGCATGGAAGGAGGGGTCGAACGCACGGACCTGTCGGGACGGTTTCTGCCGGGGGAGACCGCACAGGAATCGCTTTCGCTTTGGAAAGCAATCCGTATGCCGTTGGAAAGCGTCCCGGACCCGCGGCCGGCCGGACACACGCGGCCCGGCGGGCGACGGCCTGTTTTCGCGGGCGAAAGCGCCTTCCCGGCGCTCGCCGCCGGGGGAGGCGCGTTTCCATCCATTAGCGCCTGTTATCCCCGGAGTAAAGCAACAGTAGCATACTCCAGGAGCCGGTGTACTGTCGCGCCTTACGACGGCGCAATTTTCACGCCGCGCCGCAACGGCGGTTTCTATCGCTGTCGGGGGTCCGCACCGGGCGCATGGATCAGCCGGCCTTTTTCTGGAACCGCTTCTCCAACACGCCGGCAAATTTCCGCGACGCCAAGGAACCCGCCGTGACGACCAAAACCGTCAAGAGGAGGATCGCCGCCCCGGCGTCCGGCATTTCCTCTTCGACGCCCAACAAGAACGCCGAGCACGCCACGCCGCCGGCGGCGAGCAAGAGGACGTACCACGTGAGGAAGTATCGGACCCATCCGGCTGTCGCTTCGCAGGCTACGGTCAGCGGCCCGATGAGCGCCAGGCTGAAGAACGCCAGGCTGCCGAAGAACAGTGGGACGGGCGCCGTCAGCGAAGTGGTGAGGAGTCCGAGTAGGGTGCCGGCGGCGGCGGTGAGCAGGCAAACCGCCGTCGCCTTCGCGGCCCGACGCCGGGCCGGCGCCAGGACCGCTTCCCCCAACCGACTCGCTCGCATTAGCAGGTAAACAGGGCCATTCGAGAGGACGATGGTCACGGCGCCGAACAGGACTAAAAACAGACCCCAGAAGACCGGATCGTCGAACGAGGGAGCCGGCCCCGGCCTGGCGCCGGCGCCGGCGGAAAGCTCAGGCCCCATATACAGTCTCAGGAGGAGGCCCGCCCCAATCACCACGAGGCTCAGGAAGAGTCGGAGGACGGCTTTCCTTCGCGTCAGAAGGATTTCCTCCAGCCCCGTTCTGGCCCAGTCCCAACCGGGGCTGAGTCGCAGCGCCTCCCGGAAGTGATCCATCGCCTCACGCAATTCGGGCCGCGTGAAAACGGCCCACGGCTGACGGAGCGGCCGGGGATTGCCGGCCAGGGAGTGCGCCTTGGTCCAGAGGGTCCAGCCCAAATTGGCGTGCGTGTAGGCGTGCTCGGGGGCGAGGGCCAACGCCGACCGCAGCGCGACCTCGGATGGCTGCCAATTTCCCAGCTGGTTCAGGAATAAGCCGCGGCGGTTGAGGCAGGTGACGTGCTGCGGGTCGATGGCCAGCCCCTCATCGGCGGTGGCCAGGGCGCCGCGGCGGTCGCCGCGCTGGAACTGCAACCACGCCAGCCACGACAGCATCTCCGGGCTGCGCGGGTCCAGCCGCAGCGCCTCCGTTATCGCGGCCTCGGCGTCCTTCGGCCGGCCGGCGTCGATGTACGACAGCGCCAGCATGTAGTGGGCGTAGGGCAGCTCCGGGGACAGGCGCACCCCTTCCTCGCCCGCCGTCAGCGCTTCCGGAAGACGCTTCTGCTGGGCCAGGCAATAGCCCAGGAAGGCGTGCGCCTGGCCCCAATGCGGGCTTTCGGCCAGTTCCTCGCGCAACTCGCGTTCCGCCTGCTCATGGCGCAGGTGCATGGACAGCAGGCGGGCCCGATCGTAGTGTGCGCCCATGTGACGCCCGCGGCCTCCGTCTTCATTCGACCGCCATCAGCCGGCGTGTTTGGCGAACACTTTTTCCAAGAACTTACCGACTGGCACCGATAGCAGCGACGCCACGGCGCCCCAGAAAGCCACGGCGACCGCCGACCGGTCCCAGGCCGCCCTCGTTCCTTCCCACGCAACCGCCAGGCACGCCAGCCCCACGACCACGAGTGAGCCGCCATACGCCTTCATGAGATTTCGGACCCATCCGGGCGAGGATTGGCAGGCGACGGTCATCGGCCCGATCACCGCCAGGCAGAGGAACAAGAAGATCGGGGCCGCCAGCGGCACGGTAAAAAGGCCGACGATGAAGACGACGATGGCGACGCATAGGCAAGCCGCTGTCAGTTTGGCGCTGCGGCGTTGGCCCGGCGACAGAACTGCTCTCCCCAGCCGGGTCCGAAGTATCAACAGGTAAAGGGGACCGCCCGAAAACGCGATCGTCACGAGGCCGAGAAGGACTGGGGCCGTCGTCGCCGCGATGGCAAAGTGCGAGTCGGCGTCGAGATCCGCTCGCGGGCCGCCGGAGAAAGCGACGAGGAGGAACACGAGAGCCACAAGGCCGGCCAGCAATCCGATAACGAATAGAGTTCCTCTCGGCCGCGTTACCAGAACCGCAAGTGCCGTTTTCCGGGCGAACTCCGAGGAAGGATTCAGCCGCAGCGCCTCCTGGCAATGTTGGACCGATTCGTCCAACTCAAGTTGCCCGGGGCCTCCCATTCTCCGTTCGGCCCGCGCCTGGGCATGGGCCTTGAGGAAAAGGGCCCATGCCCTGTTGGCGTGCGCGTGGTCGTTCTCCGGGTCGATCCTCAGCGATTCCCGCAGCGTTTCTTCGGCCCCCCGCCAGTTGCCCAGCACGCGCTGATACATGCCGCGGTGGCTGAGGCAGCTGGAGTGCGTAGGATCGATCGCTAACCCTTGCTCGGCGGTAGCCAGGGCGCCGCGCCGGTCTCCGCGCCGAAACTGGACCCACGAAAGCGAAATGAGGCAGGCCACGTTGCGCGAGTCGAGCCGCAACGCCTCTCGTAGTGCCGCTTCGGCTTCCTTCAGTCGGTCGCAATCGCCGTATGTCAAACCAAGCATGTAGTGGGCGTAGGACAGTTGCGGGGCCAAGCGCACCGCTTCCTCGCCCTCCGCCAGCGCTTCGGCTGTTCGATCCTGTGAGGCCAGGCAGCGACCCAGAAAGGCGTGCGCCCGGCCGTAGTGCGGGTTTTCGGCCAATTCCTCGCGCAGCTCGCGCTCCGCCTGCCCGTAGCGGCTTTGATTAAATAAGAGGCACGCCCGCTGGTAGTGGGCTCCCATGCGACCACCACTGCCGAGACAAAAGAAAGGGACCAGCCCGACTCGCGAGCGAGGGTTGCGGTCCAAACCCTCGCTCGCGAGTCGGGCTTGTATAGCCGCCCTCACTGCTTCAGATACTTCAAAATGTCGTCATAGACGCCGCCCTGGTTGGCGAACAGGGCGTGGTTGCGGGCCGTGGCGAACCATTCGCGCGTCGACGGCTTGACCTCCGCGGTCGCCGCCGACAGGTCGCGCGTCGTCAGCGGCTTCGGCACGCCGTCCTTGATCGCCTCGCGCAGCTTGGCCTCCACGGCCCGGTCGAGCACGCCCTTGAGGTCGGCGCCCGAATAGCCGTCGGTGCGCTTGCTCAGGAGGTCGTAGTCGATCTCCTGGACCGGCTTGCCGCGGCAGAGGATGCGGAGGATGGCGGCCCGCGCCGGCGCGTCGGGCGGCGGCACGAAGATCAGCCGGTCGAAGCGGCCGGGCCGGCGGAACGCGGGATCGACCTGCCACGGCATGTTCGTCGCCGCCAGCACCAGCACGCCTTCGTTGTTCGACTGAATACCGTCCATTTCAGACAGGAATTGATTGATGAGCATCTGCCGACCGACGTGGCGCATGTCGCTGCGGTTGGCGCCCAGCGCGTCCACCTCGTCGAAGAACAGCACGCACGGCCGCGAGCGGCGGGCCTGCTCGAAGATTTCGTGCATGTTGCGTTCGCTCTGGCCGATCCACATGTCCAGAATGTCGTTGATGCCGACGGCCAGGAAGGCGGCCTTGATCTCGCCGGCCGTGGCGCGGGCCAGGTGTGTTTTGCCACATCCGGGAGGGCCATAGAGCAGAATGCCGCCGCCGGCCGTCTTGCCGTAGGCCTTGTACAAATCGGGGTGGGCCAGCGGATGAATGATCTTCATCCGCACTTCTTCCTTGACGTTCTCCATGCCGCCCACGTCCCAGAAGGTGACGCGCGGCCGTTCCACCGCGCCGCCGGCCGGGGCGGCTTCCTCCTCGACGGCCTGACGCGCCCGGCCGTCGATGACGTCTGCCTCTTCCTCCGCACCGACTCCGAGGCGTTGGGCGAACTCCGCGTCGGCCACGGACGGGTCGGCGTCGATGGCCTCGCGGTACTGCCGGACGCTCTCGGCCGCGTCGCCGGCGCGAAAGAGCAGACGGGCGTGGAGGAGGTAGGCGCGGGCCGGCGGTTTGTTGGCGCGGAGCACGTCCTCGACGACGACGAGCGCCTGGGTATTTTTGCCGAGCTGGTAGTACGCCTGGGCCAGGCCGAGTTTGATCGGGCCGCTGTCCGGGGCCAGGGGCAGCGCGCGGCGGTATTCCTGTTCGGCCTCGTCGGCGCGATTGAGTCCGAGCAGCACGTCGGCGAGGTGTTGCCGCAGGGGAGCGTTGTCGGGCGAGTGTTCCAGGGCCGCGCGTAGGGCCTGGACGGTGGCGTCGTTGCTAGTCATTGGCGAGTCCGTGAAGCGGGTTCCGACGGTGGTGGGGGCCGATGGCACGAATCACCGTATTATACGGCGCGTGGCGGGACACAACAGCTTGTGGAGTCCGGGGCAGCCGCGTAAGCTATCCTCATTGACTCGCGTCAGCGTCATCACGGCCTTCAGGTGCACGCTCGCGGCTGGCCTGCCGCAAAGACTTTCTTCGAGAAGGGGTTCCGCGAGAAAGGCGAGCACAGCCCGCGGACGGCGCTGCGGCTACTGGCTTGGGACTACTGGGACGAGCGACTCACGGACGCAACAGCGGATTACTGGCCGGCGGCGTGTCGGCAGATGAAGACCCTCCTTGCCGACGAGCGGGAACTCGACACCCCGGAGAATCGCCGCTTGCTGAAATCCCTCGAAGCGGCCCTCCTTTTACACGGCAACGCCAAACCCGGGAGCGTGGAGGCGCTCGTCGACGACCTCATCAATGTCCGCGACACCCCCTATTCCGACGAACGCTTTGTTCGCGTCCTCGACCTGGGCTTCGAGGCCGTGCCCGCATTGCTGGAACGCCTCGACGATGATCGCCTTACTCGCTACCGCAAACCGGCTTGGAACGTTAATATTTCCTTTATGCCGGCCTATCATTACCGCCTGTGCGACATGGCCAGCGATCTGCTCCGATTATTTGCGGGCGAGGACGCGGCCAGGCATTGGCCAATAGATCGGAACGATCGCGCGGCCCAGAAACTCCTCATCAAGGACTGGTGGGACGAGGCGCGGCGGCAAGGCGAGGAGGCCTATCTGCTCGCTCATGTGATACCTTCCACCTGCACGGACGAGTCACCCGAAGAAGGGTGGCCAGATCAGTTCCACGCCCGCCTGCTTGGCAAGAAGTACCCACGACGACTTGCCTCGCTTTACCGAGGCGTTCTGGAGAACCACCCGCGCATGCAGAGCTGGCCGCTGGCGGACGCGGTGGCCGACAGCTCTCTGTCCCGTAAGGAAAAGGTGGAGTTGCTTGTCTTGGCGACGGGGAACAAGAGCCTGGAGCACCGGCGTCCGGCCTTCTGGCTACTGAAAGACTTGGACGCCGAGCGCTTCGTTTCTCTGTTGGCGGCGACGCTGGACGACCTCCCGCGGACCCCGACGGCCCCATACGACAACTGCTGCGAATCAAACTTCGCCACCCTGGCCTGCAACACCGACGACCCGCGCGTCTGGCGAGCGCTGGGGCGAGCCGCCCGGCGAGCCGACCCGGGCCTGCGGATGGAGATGCTCAGGAACACCAATTACCCAACCCCGACGGCGACCCAGCGGCGACGGCGCCTGGCCTTCCTGGCCTCCTTCCTCGAAGACGACGCCGTGCGCGACGCGACCGCGAACCAGAAGATGTTTAACGGCATCTATGCGGGGTTCCGCTTTCCCCGCCTTGAGATCCGCAACTTCGCGGCGCTGAGGATTTCAGAGATCCTTGAGACGCCGGCCGACCCTACGCCCGAATGGAAAGCGGAGCAATGGGCGAAGTTGCGCGATCAGATGCGTGCGGCATTGAAGCGAGAACCGGCCGAAGACGCCAAAGAGTGACCCTTGCGAGCCGCCACGTCGGGTTCAAGGCGTCGGCCATCAAGTGGGTCGGCTTACCCCAGACGACAGCACCTTGTCCGGTCGCAATAGCCGGCGAACCGGGTCGTATACAGCCGTCGCCGCCAGCCGCCCCGCCGCCGTATGAACCGCGATAACGCCTTCCACGTCGGCGCCCAATTCATCGCAAGGAACGGCCTGACCCTGGCACAGCCGGCGCGTCATTTCGTTCGACAGCACCACGCGCGGCAGTTCTGCTACGGCCTCTTCGACCGGCCGCAGTCGCGCCTGGGCCGTGGCCGCGTCGGCGTCCATCGGCACGGCGTCGTCCGCCGTGAAGGGACCGACCCGCGTCCGCCGCAAGGTCTGGATCAACGCGCCGCAGCCGAGCCGGGCGCCGAGGTCGCGGGCCAGCGAACGGATGTAGGTTCCCTTGCCGCAGCGTACTTCCAGATCCAGTTGCGGGTAATCATAACGTAATACGTCGATGCCGTAGACGTGGACGCGGCGCGGCCGTAGGTCCACGTCCTGTCCCCGGCGAGCAAGGTCGTAGGCCCGTCGGCCGGCGACCTTGGCCGCGGAGTAGGCCGGCGGCGTCTGCTCGATCTCGCCGATGAAGCCGGTTAGGCAGGCCGTCACCGCCGAGGCGTCCGGCGCCGCCGCGTCCACGGCCGTGATCACGCCGTCGGCGTCGTCGGTGTCGCTGCGGGCGCCGAGGCGGACGCCGGCGCGGTAGGTCTTGCCCATGCGCTGGACGTATTCGGTCAGGCGGGTGGCGGCGCCGAGACAGAGGACGAGGACGCCGGTGGCCAGCGGGTCGAGCGTGCCGGTGTGGCCCATGCGCGTGCCGCGCGGGAACCAGCGCAGGGCGGCGTTCACGGCGTCGCGCGAAGTGACGCCGCCGGGCTTGTCGAGGACGAGCAGGCCGTCGCAGGCGGCGGGGTTCATGGCGTCGCGGTTCCCTTTCGGCGGGGCGTGGAGTGGAGTATAACGGGCGGGATGGCGAAGTCCACGGCCGACATTTGCGCGATCTAAGATCGGCAAGGAAGGCGTCAAGCGGCTGCTCGACGAGGCGCTCTGAAAAGTAGATTTTCCCGCTTGCGTTTACCGTCATCTCTGGATACACTCACATCTGTTCAGTATCCCAGCGTGAACGCATCTATGGGAGAGTGACACCGATGATGTACCGAAATTGTCTAGAACTGGACACGGAGGCGGGGTTGCTAAGAGTCAAGGACGAAAAGGGCGACTGGCACGGCTACAAAAAGCGTGGCATCTGTGCCGACCCGTCGCCGGGAGGGGTTCTTCTGCCAGCCGTCCACCTGCTGCCGGACGATAGCGTTGTTCTCTGGTCAGAGAACAACGTCCGCAGCGCCCCGGAAGTCGTCGTGGTCAGCATCCTCGCAGACCACACCAATTGGGAGTACGTCCAAGAAGCATAATTCTGAAGTGCAAAAGGGAGGAAGAACGATGGGAGTAATCAACTACGACCCTGACAAGACACCCCACCTAGATCCCAAGATGGTACAGGAGGCCAAAGATTCAGGGATGCAGTTAGTCCACGTCATATGCTATCCGGCAAGGAATGAACCCGATGAGGGCGGCGTCGATTTCATCACCCTTTCGCCTGGCATTCCTCGAATCGGTGAGATCGTTTACCTCCAGGACGGCAAAGGATGCCGGGTGGAAAACGTCTTCTGGAATGTCGCCTTAATTGCACCTACCGGATCACCTCTGCTTGTCCCGAACATCATCGCCGTCCGAACTTCGGTAGTGTCCTAGCGTTGAGTTGCACGCCGCAAGAAAGGCCCGGTCGAGATAGTCTCGACCGGGCCTTTTCCGTAAAATGCTCACAAAGAGCCGAACCCAGCAAGGAGACAGACCATGCAAATCTACGATTGGGCTGGCTGGTCGAAGTGGACTTCGTTTGACGAACTGGCCGCGAACAAGTTCGCTGGCGTGATCCAAACGGCAGGCAACTACGCCATCCGCACGAATAAAAAGGGGGGAATCCACAGGGTTTCCGGGACAGATGACCTTGGCTTGCTCTATGTGGGAGAGTCGGATCGGTTGCGGTCGAGGATATACGACTTTTGGGATTGCATCGTACACAATGGAAAAGACACCCATGTGGCAGGCTGGCGCTACAACCTTGTCTGGATGCCAGAATGTGCGCCACCCGATACTTTGGCCGTTAGCTGGATTAAGGCAGCTGATAAAGAGGGAGCGGTACAAGTCGAATTAGACATGCTCCTTTGGTATGTGCTTAACCATTGCGAATTGCCGCCTCTGAACTACAAGTTCGGCGAAAAGCTGGCAGACCGGGTGGTGGAACACTGGAAGCTGAATCCGGACTGAACAGGCGTGCAACGTAATGCAAGGACACCACCCGAACTTCCAAGGAAGGTGATTCAGATTGAGCACGGCGACGACAAGGCCACGAACGAATGACGCCTCGTTCGTGGCCTTGCGTGGTTACGGCTTGAGCGGCGGATCGGCGTGGACGAGAACGCCGTTTACTAGCGTCATCTTTTGACCGCCCCAAGTCGTCGTTCCCGTCCCGACGAATATATGTCCGGCGATGATGGCAACCAGCGTACCAGCGTCATCGACCCGGAGAGCGTAAACGCCGTCCTTTCCGCCCGTCCTCTTGCGGGCCTCTTCTTCGAGATGCTTTAGGACCGCTTCCTTGCCTTCGAACAGGTTTGTCATGGGGGTTCCCTTTCATGTCGGTAGGCTCACTGCAACTTCGTCCCGCACCGGCAACAGTACGCCTCTGTGCTGCGTCCACCGCAGGCGCACGGGAGCGCTACTCTCTCCTTTTCGAGCAGTAGCAGCAGGTCGCAGTTTTCGTGGTACATCTGTTCGGCCTGCTGCTTGAACTCAGCCGCCCGGCGTTCGGCCAGGATGCGAAGCGCCCGCTCCCGGTTCCGCTCCTCTTCCCAGAGGGCGGCATCGGCCTCAAGTTCTTCGATCCGGTGCGCCTGAAAAAGCGATTCTTCCAGGCGTTCAAGAGAACCCCATTCCGTCATGTCAACGGTTTCACTCAAGTCAACGGTTTCACTCAGCGACATCTGTACCTCAACTCGCCTGACCAGGAGAAGACGCCAAAGAGGATTTTACTACATGGGCAGGGCGGTTCCCAGGTCAGTTGGGGCCTTCCAAGGCGACGAAAAGGCCGCAGACTACGCTTACCTCGTCTGCGGCCTTGCCGTGCGTCTAGGGGACGTTAATCGTCAAGCCGGACGACCTCCGTATAGTCCTCCGTCGGGTTGCCTTCCATCATGGCGATTACCTTGTCGTCTCGCCAGTCCAGCACCACGAAGGTATCCCACCCGCCACGCTGGACGAGTTCAGCCGTCCCGTCGTCCAGCTTCCGGCGCACCTCGTCCAGCGTGACGCCGGGGGAAAGCGTCACCGGCCCTAACCATTCCTGCGTCACCCTCCACTCCATGTACGCTTCCTTGACCTTCTTCGCTTTCTTCACCTTCGTTGCCATGCGTCTTTCCCTCCGTTGCCTCGTTTCGGGGCGAGCGTACTACGCTGGCCGGTGTCTTAACAGTCAGCGCTTATGCGTACCGGTCTGGGTCTTGGCCGGTGTCTCAACTAGTATCCCGTCAATCTTCGATTGATAGGTGGTTCGCGATCCGTAACTTGAGGGAAAGGCACTCCCTTCACCCCAAGACACGGAGGACGCGATGGACAAGTACCGGGTCACCTTGACGGC
>Ga0182024_10003659_pt1 | contig 36330 bp, 24 predicted proteins | sample P32metaG_FD_120480 | JGI IMG/M metagenome (GOLD analysis project Ga0182024, IMG submission 120480) | Permafrost microbial communities from Stordalen Mire, Sweden - P3-2 metaG (Illumina Assembly) | ecosystem: Environmental > Terrestrial > Soil > Wetlands > Permafrost | place: Sweden: Stordalen...
GCCGATCCTGCAAATCGCGCTCACCAGCGAGACGATGTCCGAGCAACAACTGTTCGACCAGGGCAACAACTTCATCCGGACCCAGTTGGCCACCGTGCAGGGCGCCGCGCTGCCGTTCCCGTACGGCGGCAAGCAGCGGCTCATCGCGGTGGACCTCGATCCGGTGGCGCTCCAGGCCAATGGCCTCTCGCCCGTCGACATCGTCAATGCCGTGAGCGCGCAGAATCTGCTGCTGCCCACGGGCACAACGAAAATCGGGCCGCTCGAGCTCGCGGTCGAGATGAACGGCGCGCCGCAGACGGTCGAGGAACTCAACAACCTGCCGGTGCGCAGCATGAGCGGCGCGACGCTCTATATGCGCGATGTCGCGCACATCCGCGACGGATTCTCGCCGCAGACGAACATCGTCCGCGTGAACGGGCGGCGCGGCGTGCTGATGAGCGTGTACAAGACCGGCGCCGCGTCGACCCTCGATATCGTCGCTCGGGTGAAGGACACCATCGCCCGGGCGAAGGCCGGGCTGCCGCCCGAAATGAATATCACGGCGTTCTTCGACCAATCGCTGTTCGTCCGCGCCGCGGTCCAGGGCGTGCTGCGTGAAGCGCTCATCGCCGCGTGCCTCACCGCCGCGATGATCCTCCTCTTCCTGGGCGACTGGCGCAGCACCGTGATCATCGCGGTGTCCATCCCGCTCTCGATCATGACGTCGGTCATCGTCCTGAGCGCGCTCGGACAGACGATCAACATCATGACGCTCGGCGGCCTGGCGCTGGCGGTCGGCATCTTGGTTGACGACGCGACCGTAGCCATCGAGAACATCGATCGGAATCTCGCCATGGGCAAGGACGTCCGTCAGGCGATCCTCGACGGCTCCCAGCAGATCGCCGTGCCCGCCCTCGTCTCGACCCTGTGCATCTGCATCGTCTTCGTGCCGATGTTCCTGCTGAGCGGCGTGGCGCGGTACCTCTTCGTGCCGCTCGCCGAGGCCGTCGTCTTCGCCATGCTGGCCTCCTACGTCCTGTCCCGGACGCTCGTGCCGACAATGGCGATGTATCTGCTGCACCGCGAAGACGTGCCGGAGGGGCATCACGCGGTGCCGCGCGGGTGGTTCGGTCGCTATCAGGCCGCGTTCGAGCGCCGGTTCGAGCGCATGCGTGACGGGTACCGCGCCGTTCTGGCGACCGTGCTCGATCACCCGAAGGTCGTGTCAGCTGCGTTTCTGCTGTTTTGCGTGGCGTCGATGGGCCTTCTGCCCGTCCTCGGGCGCGACTTCTTCCCGCAGGTCGACGCCGGACAGATCCGGCTCCACATGCGTGCCCGGACCGGACTCCGCATCGAGGAAACGGCGCGCCTCGCCGACGAGGTCGACGGGATTATTCGCCAGACGCTCGGAGACGACGTCGTCACGATCATCGACAACGTCGGGCTGCCGTACAGCGGCCTGAATCTGAGCTACAGCAACGCGGGAACCCTCGGCACCCAGGACGCCGAGATCCTGGTCCAGTTGAGGCCCGAGCGGCGCGTGTCGACCGGCCAGTACGTGAGCGAGCTGCGCCGGACCCTGGCCGACCGGCAGCCCGGCGTCCAGTTCTTCTTCCAGCCAGCCGACATCGTGTCGCAGATTCTGAATTTCGGCACGCCGGCGCCGATCGACGTATCGATCCTCGGCGGCAATGACGCGCGGGCGTCCTACACCGTCGGCCAGCGCCTCGCCGCCTCCATGCGCACGATTCCAGGCGCCGTCGACGTCCACGTGCATCAGACGTTCGACTTGCCCACGCTGGCGCTCGACGTCGACCGAACGCGGGCGCAGGCGATTGGCCTGTCCGCGCGTGACGTCGCGAGTAACGTCCTCGTGTCGCTGAGCTCGAGCTTCCAGACGGCCCCGGCCTTCTGGCTCGATCCGCAGAACGGCGTCAGCTATAGCGTCGCCGTCCAAACTCCGCAGTACCGCATGGACTCGCTCCAAGACCTGGGCAACACGCAAATTGGCACGGGCATCGCCGGCCAGTCGCCCCAGTTGCTTGGCAACCTCGTGACCACCGGCCTTGTGACGCGCGAAGCCGAGGCGTCGCACTACAACGCCCAGCCGATGATCAATGTCTACGCGTCGGTCTCGGGCCGCGACCTCGGCGGCGTGGCCGCGGATGTCGCCGATCGCGTGCGGGCCGTTCAGGCGCAGTTGCCGAAGGGCGCCGAGGCTGTCATCCGCGGGCAGGTCCAGACGATGGAGGCGTCGTTCACCGGGCTGGCCTACGGGCTCCTGGGCGCGATTGTCCTCGCCTATCTCCTGATTGTCGTCAACTTTCAGTCCTGGCTCGACCCACTCATCATCATCACGGCTCTGCCGGGCGCGCTGGCCGGGATCGTGTGGACGCTCCTGCTGGCCCACACGACGCTCAGTGTGCCGTCGCTCACGGGCGCGATCATGTGCATGGGCGTCGCGACGGCGAATAGCATCCTGGTCGTCTCGTTCGCCCGCGAGCAGATGCGTCTGGGCGCCGACGCCCGCTCCGCCGCGCTCGAGGCCGGCATCGTCCGCATGCGCCCCGTGCTGATGACGGCTCTCGCGATGATCATCGGTATGATCCCGATGGCCATCGGCTTGGGCGAGGGCGGTGAGCAGAACGCGCCCCTCGGCCGCGCGGTGGCGGGAGGGCTGGTCGCGGCGACGCTCGCGACGCTGTTTTTCGTGCCCGTCGTGTTCGAATTGGTTCATGGCCGCCATCGACGAACGATGGAAGCCGTCTCGCGCGAACCGTAGGTCTTTCGGAGGCGGACAGATTTCATGACAGCAGAACGTCAGGTCAGCGGTCGTCGCGTGGTGTTGGTCGTCGCGGCAATGCTCATCGTGCTCGTCATCGCCGGCGCGCTGACGCTCGCCGCGCGGCGGGCCGAGTTCCACGTGCTCGAGCGTGACACCGACGCGCAGGCCGTCCCGACCGTCGCCGTGATCCACCCGACCGCCGATGTGGCAGACGCAGACCTCGTCTTGCCGTCGACCATGCAGGCCTACATCGAGTCGCCGATTTATGCGCGCACCAACGGCTACCTGAAGAAGTGGTACGTCGACATCGGCGGGCGCGTCGCGACCGGCACGCTCCTGGCCGACCTCGACACGCCGGAAATCGATCAGGAGCTGGTGCAGTCCAAGGCCAACCGTGATCAGATCGCCGCGACGCTCGACTTGGCCAAGTCCACGGCCGAGCGCTATGCCGCGCTGCGGACCACCGACGCCGTGTCGCAGCAGGAGGTCGACCAGACGAAGAGCCAGTACACGCAGGCGCAGGCCAACCTCGCCGCCGCCACCGCCAACGTCCAACGTCTGGAGCAGCTCGAGGCGTTCAAACACGTCTACGCGCCGTTTGACGGGATTGTGACCAAACGCAACGTCGACGTGGGCACCCTGGTGAATGCAGGAAACGGCGGGGCGCAGCAGGAGCTCTTCGAGGTCGCCCAGACCGACCCGATGCGCGTCTACGTGCAGGTCCCAGAGGGCGCCGCGTCGGCGATTCACGCGGGCCTCGCCGCCTCCCTCGACCTGACGCAGTTCCCCGGGGAGCGGTTCTCCGGCCAAGTCGTTCGCACCTCGGGGTCCATCGACCCACAGACCCGCACGCTTCAGACCGAGGTGGACGTCCCCAACCGTCAGGGACGGCTACTGCCGGGCGGATACGCCCAGGTCCATCTGAAAGTGTCCGGCGCAACCACGCGGTTGCAGGTGCCCGTGAACGCGCTCTTGTTTCGGGCCGAAGGCCTGCGCGCCGCGGTCGTTGACGACAATCACCGCGTTCACCTGCGGGCCCTCACGATCGGCCGCGATTTCGGCACGACCCTCGAGGTCTTGCAGGGCCTCTCCGCCACCGATTGGATCGTGATCAATCCGCCGGACTCGCTCGACGACAACCAGGACGTGCGGGTCCAGTCGGCGCCGGGACGAGGCGGCTCTCGCCCGTGACCCGTCGCCTGCTCGGCGCGCGCAGCGTGGCTCGCGGGATCCGATTTCCAGGCCTTCAGGCCTTCAAGCCTTCAAGCCTTCAAGCCCGGAGCCTTCCAGCCTTCCAGCCTTCCAGCCTTCAAGTCTCGTTGATAGTGATGGCCCTCGCCGGCCTACCGGCCTGCCGGCCGGCCGGGCCAGCCTACGAGCGTCCGACGGCCGTGACCTCGGCGAAGTGGGAGACGCCGGCGCCGTGGCGGCCGAGCGACCCCAAGGACGCGATCGCTCGCGGCGAGTGGTGGAAGGTCTTCCATGACGATGCCTTGGACGACCTCGAGGCCAAAGTGAACGTCAGCAATCAGAATCTGACCGCCGCTGAGGCTCGCTACGACCAGGCCAAGGCGCTCGCGGCCGTGGCCTTCGCCGGCCGCTACCCCGTCGTCAGTGCGAGCCCTCAGATCGACCGGGAGCGGCTGTCCGGGAACCGCCCCGAGAGCCCGACCCCCGGCACGGCGCAGACCGAGAGCGATTTCGTGGTGCCGTTCACCGCCAGCTACGAGGTCGACCTCTTCGGCAAACGGCACCGCTCGCTCGAGGCTGCGGCGGCCTCCTTGCAGGCGAGCGCCGCGGATCTCGAGACAGCGCGACTGGGTCTCGACGCCGAGATGGCACGGGACTACTTCTCGCTCGTCGAAGTCGACGCGGAGATCGACGTGCTCGATCACGCCGTGCAGTCTCTTGAACGCGGGTTGCAGCTCGTCGTCGCGCGCCGCGATGGTGGTCTCGCCTCCGGCCTCGACGTGGCGCAGGAAGAGACACTGCTCAATGCCACGCGGACCCAGGCGACGCTGGTGCGGCGCGACCGCAGCACCTTCGAACACGCGATTGCCGATCTGGCGGGCCAGTCGGCGGCGGATTTCCATCTGCCGGCCAAGCCGCTCGTGGCGGAGCCCCCGGCCGTCGACATCGGGTTGCCATCGGACGTCCTCGAACGGCGCCCGGACGTCGCCGAGCGCGAGCGGGAAATGGCGGCCGCCAACGCCGGGATCGGCGTGGCCATCACGGCGTATTTTCCGTCGGTCACGCTGTTCGGTAGCGGCGGCTGGGAGAGCACCGCGCTCGGCTCGATCTTTAGCGCCGCAAGCACGCTGTGGTCCGTCGGCGCCGCGGCGACACAGCAGATCTTCAACGGCGGCGCCACGGCCGCGGGCGTGCACCTGGCCCAGGCCCAGTACAACGAGGCGGTCGCAAACTACCGCGAGTCGGTCCTGAACGCGTTTCACGAAGTCGAAGACGCGATCTCAGGTCTCGGCGTGCTCCACGACGCCAGTGCCTCGCAGACCGCCGCCGTCGCCGCCGCCCAGCGCGCCCTCGACATCGCGACGACTCGCTATCAGGGCGGCCTCGCGAACTATCTCGACGTCGTATCCGCGCAGGGAAGCCTGTTTGACGCCGAGCTTCTGTCCGTCCAGATCCGCGGCGAGGAACTCGTGACGTCGGTCGGACTCGTCACGGCGCTTGGGGGCGGCTGGGACGCCGCGAGCTTGGCGGCCATCAAAGCCGTGCCGCCCAAACCAGGCGCCAAGACGTCAGGCGGCGGGTCGCGGGAACAGCGCTGACCTCACGACGCCCCACTTCGCCAGCCGGAAGAGCACGGCTGTCGCCAGACACCCGAAGCCATACTGCACGCTCCGCCGAAAGGTAATTGACGAGGCGTCGGGCGCGTAGCTCGTCGGACACGAGACCTCGCCGATGTGGTAGCCGAGCCACAGCGTTTCAGCAATCAGTTGGTTGTCGAATACGAAGTCGTCGGAGTTGGCGTCGAGGGGCAGTCGCTCGAGCAATGATCGCGAGTACGCACGATAGCCGGTGTGAAACTCGGAGACCTTGGCGCCGAGGAGGATGTTGCCGACCAGGGTCAGCGCGCGGTTCGAGACGTACCGCCACCACGGCATGCCGCCCTCGAGCGCGCCACCGCCAAGGATGCGCGAGCCGAGCACGCAGTCGTACAAGCCGCTCGCAACCAGGCTCGCCATTGCAGGGATGATCTTGGGCGTGTACTGGTAGTCCGGGTGCACCATGACGACGATGTCCGCGCCGTGCTCGAGCGCCAACCGGTAGCAGGTCTTCTGGTTGGCGCCGTAGCCCCGATTGGTGTCATGGCCGTACGCGACGACTTTGTCGAGCGTGCGCGCCAGACGCAGCGTCTCGTCCCGGCTCGCGTCGTCAACGACGATCACGAGGTCGACGATGTCATTGGCGATCACCTCGCGCCAGGTTTTCTCGAGCGTCCGCACGGCGTTGTAGGCCGGCATGACGACGACCACCCGCGGCTTTTCGCTCGGCATCGTGGCGGGAGCATACCGCAGGTGCGGGCGCCTCGCGGTCGCGCTTCGTGGGTGAAGGGCACACGCGATACACTCGCGGGTCGGCGCGTGTGATGGACATCCAAGCCGAGTTCGGCGCCATCGATATCTACCTCTTCGATCAACTGCTCCGCGGCCGTATCGTGCGGCGCGACCGCATCGTCGATGCTGGGTGCGGCGGTGGCCGCAATCTCGTGTACCTGTTGCGCCAGGGCTACGACGTGTGGGGACTCGACGCCGATCCCGATCCCATCCGTGACGTCCGCGCGATCGCGAGCGAGTTGGCTCCAGCGGGGCCGCCCGATCGCTTTCGCGTCGAGCCGGTGGAGGAGTCCACCTTCGCCGACGCGTTCGCCACCGTGGTGATCAGCAGCGCCGTGCTGCACTTCGCTCGCGATGATGCGCACTTCGACGCGATGGCCCGCGGCACATGGAGAATCCTGGCGCCTGGCGGCATGCTGTTCTGCCGGCTGGCGTCGACAATCGGCATGGAGTCCCGAGTGGTGCCGCTCGACCCGGCGGGGCATCGGTATCGCCTGCCCGACGGCACGGTCCGCTACTTGGTCGACGAGGCGCGCCTGACGGCACTCACAGGAGCGTTGGGCGGCAAGCTCCTCGACCCGCTGAAGACGACTGTCGTCCAGGATCAGCGTTCGATGACGACCTGGGTGGTGAGGAAGGGCGAGAGCCGGGCCTGACGCCGAGAGCCGTTGTGCCTTCCAACCAAGACCGCCCGCGCCCGCCGCTGCCGCCGTGGCTGCTCATCGCCGTCGCGTGGAGCATTCCCGCCGTGCTCGCCGGATTCCAGCAGTACCTGCAGGCGGCTCTTTACGCCGAACCGGTTCGAGTGAGAGACGTCCTCTTTGGCGCGCTCGACTGGTTCTTGTACGCGCTCCTCACGCCCTTGGTCCTGCGCGCAGGGCGTCGATTTCCGCTGCACCGGCCCCATATCGCACGCCATGTCGGCATTCATGTAATCGGCGCCCTGGCGCTGTGCGTCGCTTGGGCGAGCCTCGGCACCGCCTTGCGTCTGCTGATGTTTCCAATTCCTCCCGTCGGCGACGCCCTGCGGGAGTACGTCAGTTGGATTCTCACGACGTTGCCGTTTGGCGTGGCCGTCTACTTCGCCCTCGTGGGAATCGAGCATGCCTTGTTCTATTTCGCCGAAGCGCGCGAGCACGAAGTGCAGGCGGTCCGTTTGGCGGGACAACTCGCTGAGGCGCGGCTCGGCGCGCTGCGGATGCAGCTCAATCCCCATTTCCTGTTCAATAGTCTGAATGCCATCACCGTGCTCGTGCGCGATCGCAATACGGCGGGCGCCGAGCGGATGCTGGATCTCCTGAGCGACGTGTTGCGGCAGGTGCTGCGCTCCGACACCGCTCATGAGACGCGACTCTCGACCGAGATCGCATTCGTCGAACGGTACTTGGCGATCGAACAGGTGCGGTTCTCGGACCGCCTGCGGCCGCGGATCGTCGTGGACCCGTCTGTGCGCGAGGCCGTCGTGCCGACCTTCGTCCTGCAGCCCCTGGTCGAGAACGCCCTCCGACATGGCATCGCCCGAAAAGCCAGCGCCGGTATCCTGGACGTCTCCGCCCGACGCGACGGCGAGGACGTGGTGCTGACTGTGCGCGACGACGGGCCTGGCCTGACGACGTCCACGCCGCCGGGCTCCGGTGTCGGCCTGGCCAACACGCGCGCGCGACTCGCGGCCCTCTACGGCGACCGCGCGAGCGTCGTGGTGACGAACGCGTCGGAAGGCGGCGCGATCGCGACCGTGCGCCTGCCGTTCCGCCAGGCGCCGCCCGGAGGAGATGAACCCGAAGAACCCGAGGGTGCTGGCCCCGGAGGAGCTGGGCGTGACTAGCCCCCCATGGCGCACGGGCGGCAGGGCCGCGAGGATTCGTGCGCTCATCGCGGACGATGAGCCGCTGGCCCGACGCGGCGTGCGGCAGTTGTTGGCGGCGCACCCTGACGTCGCTGTGGTGGGCGAAAGCCGGAGCGGCCCTGAGACGCTGCGTGCCCTCGAGACGCTTGATCCGGACGTGCTGTTTCTCGATATCCAGATGCCTGAGATGAGCGGGTTCGACGTCGTGCGGGCTCACGGGCCCGATCGAATGCCCGTTGTCGTCTTCGTCACCGCGCACGACCAGTTCGCGGTAGAGGCGTTCGAGGCGAACGCCCTCGACTACCTGGTCAAACCGATCAAGGCCAGCCGCTTCGACGCCGCGCTGGCGCGAACGCGGGCGCAGCTCGCGCTGCACGACGCCGCGGATCGGGCCTCGCGGCTCGCCGCCCTCCTGGCCGCCGAGCGCGCGCACACGGGTGCCGACTGCCTCGTCGTTCGGACGCCTTCACGCGATCTCGTCATCCCGACGAGCGAGATCGACTGGATCGGCGCCGAGGACTACTACGCCTGCGTCTATGTGGCGGGGAAGGGGCACCTCACGCGCGAGTCGCTCGCGTCCCTGGCGGGGCGGCTGGACGCGCGGCTCTTTGCGCGTGTCCACCGCTGCGCCATCGTGCGCCTCGACCTCATCCGCGAGTCACGGCGGGTCGCCGGCGGCGACGAGGTCGTCCTCCGTGATGGCACCCGGGTGCCGGTGAGCCGACGACGCCGGCGGAGCCTCGATCGACTGCTGCGGCCCCTCACCTGACCGCTCCCTGCGCGAACCACGCCGTTGGCTGACTTCGCATTGGTGCGGGTCAGCGGCCGCCATACCTTGCCGCCATGGCGACTCCAGGGGTGTCGGCACGCATCGGCTCGATCGACGTCATTCGCGGCGCCGTCATGGTGCTCATGGCCATCGACCACGTCCGAGTGTTCTCGGGCCTGCCGAGCGGCGGCCCGACGCCCGGCATTTTCTTCACGCGATGGGTCACGCACTTCTGCGCGCCCGCGTTCTTCTTCCTCGCCGGAACCAGCGCGTTTCTGTACCGTCGCAGTCATGCGGACCTGCGCCGATTTCTGCTCACACGAGGGCTGTGGCTCGTCCTTCTCGAGCTCACGGTCCTCCGGTTCGCCTGGAAGTTCAACATGGACTACCCCCACTACGCGTTGCCGGGCGTGATTTGGGCGTTGGGTTGGTGCATGGTGCTGATGTCCTTGCTCGTCCGCCTGCCCGTTCGCGCCGTTGGATGGGTCGGCCTCGCCATCGTCTTCGGCCACAACCTCCTCGACGACTTGCCGGCGCTGACGTCAGCGCTCGCGGAGGGTCCGGTCGCAGGCCTCTGGAAAGTGCTCTACCTGAGCTTCTTTCAAGGGCCGATCGCGCTGAGCTCGGCGGGACCTCGATTGGTCGTGCTGTACTCGATCGTGCCGTGGATTGGCGTCATGGCCGCCGGGTACGCCTTCGGCACCGTCGTCACGGCGGAGCCCGCGCGCCGACGCAGGTGGTCGCTGGCGATCGGCCTGGGGGCAGTCGCGCTTTTCCTTGTCCTCCGCGGTCTCAATCTTTACGGGAATCCTGGGCACTGGCGCGTGCCCGCAGCCGGGACGGGTCGCGCGCGCGAGATGGCCGGGCTCTTCGCCTTCCTGAGTCCGGCGAAGTACCCGGCGTCGCTCGACTTTCTCCTGATGACGCTCGGCCCGACAATCGCGCTCATGGCGATGCTCGATCGGGCGAGCGGTGTCGTCGCGCGTGTCTTGAACCTCTTCGGCCGCGTGCCGCTCTTTTTCTACCTCGTGCACATTCCGCTCATCCACCTCATGGCGATCGGAGTGTCGCTGGTCAGGTCGGGGCGAGTCAGTCCGTGGCTGTTCGCGAATCACCCGATGGGGAATCCGGAACCGCCCGACGGATATGCTTGGAGCCTCATGCTGCTCTATCTCGTCTGGGCGATAGCCGTCGCCATCTTGTACGTGGCGTGTCGATGGTTCGCGCAGGTGAAGGCCCGGCGCCGGGGCGGGTGGCTCCGGTATGTCTGAGCCAGACCCGCTCGCGCCGCCGGCCAGCCCGCCGAAAGTAAAGGGCCGCGCCGCGCGCGTGCGCAAGAACCTCCGCCGGGGCATGGCGCTCGCCTGGACGGCCTCGCCGCAGGCGCTCATCCGCTACACGGTCCTCGGCATCATCAGCGCGGCGCTCCCGCCCGTGACGGTGTATCTCGGTGCGGCGCTCGTGAATCGCATCGCGGCGGCCCGGCTTCACGCCCTTCAGTTCAACGAGGTGCTGCCGATCGTCATCGGCCTGTGGCTCGCGACCGGATTTCAGCGCGCGCTCGGCGCCTACACCGGGTACGGCCGCAACCTCTTTGTCCGACGGGTTCAACTTGAAGCCGAACGCCGTTTGCTCGAGCAGGCTTCGAAAGTGGATCTTGGCCACTTCGACAACTCGGACTGGCATGACCGGCTCGCGCGAGCAAAGCGCGACGTGTCCTGGCGCCCGGGCGATCTCACGTGGTCCGTCCTGGGTCTCTCCGGCAACATCGTCACGATCGGTCTGATGGCCGGCCTGCTCCTGAGCTTGCACTGGTTGCTGGTCGTGCTGGCGCTCGCCGCGGCGGCCCTGTCGCTGCTCCTCGAACGCCGCGTGACCTCGAAGCTGTACGAGTTCTTCTACAAGGAGACGCCCGAGGAGCGCGAACGCGAGTATCTCGCCGACCTCCTCGTGCAGCCGCGATCCACCAAGGAGATCCGGGCCTACGTGCTGGCCGACTATCTGCTCGGCCGTCACCATCGGCTGTCAGAAGACCTGTATCAGCAGCGCGAGCAGATGTATCGCTCGGGCACCCAGATCTCGATTCTTTCCGGTCTCGTCACGGGGACGACGCTGGCGCTGGCTTATGCATTCGTGGCCGCCCGCGGCATCACCGGCGCGATTGACCCAGGCGGCGTCGTCCTCGTCATCGGCGCCTTCACATCCGTGTCCTCCACGCTCGGCACCATCTCGAGCACATTTGTCGCCGTCGATCAGCACACGACCTTCCTCGAGGACTACTTTTCGTTTCTGGGTATCGACCCGCTCGTCCCATTGCCGACGCACCCTCGGGAATTGCCGCCTGGCCCCATTGGCGGCATCACGTTCGACGACGTGACATTTGCGTATCCGGGCGGCACTGAGCCGGCCGTCGCGGGGCTGAACCTCGAAATTCGCCCGGGCGAGCTCATCGCGTTGGTCGGCGAAAACGGGGCCGGCAAGAGCACCGTCGTGAAGTTGCTATTGCGCTTCTACGATGTCGACGCGGGTGTCGTCCACGTGGGCGGGATTGATGTTCGCGAACTCGCGCCGTCGACGCTGCGCAATCGCATCGGCGTGCTCTTTCAGGACTACGCCAGCTATGAGTTCTCGGTCCGCGAGAACGTCGCGATGGGCCGGCCGGACGGCGCCGTGGACGACGACCGCGTGCTCCAGGCGCTCAAGGACTCGAGGAGCGAATGGCTCGTGAGGAAGATGCCGAATGGCCTCGCCTCGAAGGTCGGCCGGCTGTTCGAGGGCGGACACGATCTGTCAGGTGGTGAATGGCAGCGGCTCGCCCTCGCCCGCATCATGTACCGCGACGCCGATATCTGGATCCTCGACGAGCCCACGTCGTCTCTCGACCCGGAGGCGGAGGCCGGAATCTTCGCGGAGCTGAAGGCTCACCTCAAAGGCCGGATCGGCATCGTCATCTCACACCGCTTCTCGACGGTCCGCATTGCCGACCGGATCGCCGTGATCGCCGACGGCCGCGTAAAGGAGATCGGCAGTCACGACGAGCTGATCCGCTCGCGGAGCCGCTACGCCGAGTTGTTCGAGCTGCAGGCCGCCGGATATCGGTGATTCGCCTTCCCGCCTTCAAGCCTAAACTCTGGTTTTAGACATTCCTAAGCACGGCGACTGGATCCACCCTCGCCGCCCGTCGCGATGGAATCCAGGCCGCGATGATCGCGAGCGTGCCGAGCGTAGTCGCCACGGCGACATAGACGCGCGGATCGGTCGGCGAGAGCTGGAACGTGAAACGCCGCAGCAGACCGGACGTCGTATAGGCGCCGACAAGACCAATCGTCAGGCCGAGGCCAACCGCGATCCAGGCCCGTCGCAAGATCAGTCCGACAACTGTCGCGGGCCGGGCGCCGAGCGCCATGCGAATCCCGATCTCCGGTCGCCGCTGGGCGACGACATGTGCGAAAAGGCCGTAGATGCCGACCGCGGACAGCAGCAGGGCGATAATCGCGAAGCCCGCGAAGAGCCCAAGATCGAATTGGCGTTCCGCAACGGACGAGCCGACCACGGTGTCGAGCGAGCGGAGGCGAGCGACGGTCTGGTCCCCGTCGACGCGCCGAACGGCCGCTCGGACCGCGCTGAAAAGGGACGCCGGCGGCAGCGCGGTCCGCACGAGCACGCTCGTCGGCCGGAACGCGCTTGGGGTCGACGCCGTCTCGTAAAACTGGGGATATGCCTGGGCCTCGAGCGAAGTCTGGAGCGAGTCGTTGACTTCGCCGACGATCTCGATGAGATCGCCGTTGGCGAGGCCGAGATGCACGCGCCTGCCGACCGGCGATGCGTCACCCCACGCGATGTGCGCGAACCGGGCGGTGACGATCCCGACGCGCGTCGACTCGTGATCGGTGAACAAACGACCGGCGAGGAGCCGCACGCGCAGCGTGTCGAAGCAGCCCGGCGTGACGGTGCGCGGGTAGGCGCCGACCTGCACCGTCTGTCCCTCCGGCACGTAGGTCATGTTGAACGCTTGATCGAACGGGATGGCGTTGATCCCGCACACGGCGGTCACGCCGGGAATCGCGGTCAGCTCGCGAAAGACGTGGTCGAACAACTGACGCCGCGCGTCGAAGTCCGGATACCGCGTGCCCGGCATGCTCAGGTCGAACGTCAGGACGCCGCTCGGGTCGAAGCCGGGATCGACCCGCATGACGCGCGAGAGGCTCGTGACGAGCAATGTCGCGCTGACGAGCAGCATCACGGCCAGCGCCAGCTGGCCAATGACCAGCACGGTTCGGGCGCCCGCCATTCGGCGATCGCCCGTGACCGCGCGCTGCGTCGTCCATCGTCCGCCCCCGCTCGCGGCTCGCCACGCCGGAGCGATGGCGAAGAGCACCACGCTCAGGAGCGCCAGACCAGCCGCGCACGCCAGCGTGGCGCGGTCGAGACCTGCCGCCGTGCTGGCCCTGAGGGACTGCGGCGCGACGTGTCCGAGCACGCCCACGCTCCCCGAACTCAGCGCGACGCCGACTGCCGCCCCAAGCGCGGCGATGACCGCGCTCTCGACGAGCAGTTGGACCATCAGTCGGGTGCGTGACGCACCGAGCGCCGCACGAATGCCGAACTCGCGCGCCCGCGCCAGGCCCCGCGCCAACTGCAAGCTGGCGAGATTCGCGCACGCGATGAGCAGCACGAAGCCCGCGGCGCCCGCCAGAAGAACAAACGCCGATCGCAGTGTGCCGCCGCGTTCGGCGTCGAGCGTGACGACCGTGGCGGACGTGTCCTTATTGCTGTCCGGAAACAGGAGGCTGTCGCGCCGCGCCGCGGCCCGCACGTCGGCGATGGCTTGGTCGACCGTCACGCCCGGCTTGAGGCGCGCGACGATGCCGAGGTAGTGCCCTCCGTGGTTGGCAGCTTCCGCCGGCAAAATGGCCATGCCCAGCCACGCGTCGATCGTGGAGCCGGCCGCGACGCCGAAGGCTGCCGGCATCACGCCGACGACGGTGTAGGGATCGCCGGAGAGCTGAATCGTTCGGCCGACCACGTGCGGGTCGCCGCCGAAACGCTGCCGCCAAAGGCCCTCGCTGAGGACGGCGGGGGAGACGTCCAGGTGCGCGTCGGCGGCGCCAAGCGTGCGGCCCACGAGCGGCGCCATGCCAAAGACGGCAAAGTAGTCGGCCGTGACCGTCCGCACGTCGAGTTGGGCAGGATCCCCTGTGCCGATCAGATCCATCGTGTATCGAAGCCCGTTGTAGGCCGCGAAAGCCGCGAAGGCATGCGTGTCACGCTGCCAATCGACGAAGTTGCCGGGAGCGACGACATTCGTGAGCTCGCGGCCGCCCCGACGATAGTCTACCCAGACTCGCACGAGACGGTCTGCTTTCGGATAGGGCAGCGGCCTGAGGATCACTTGCCACGCCACGCGGAACACCGCGGCGTTGGCGCCGATGCCCAGCGCCAGCGTCAGGACGGCGGCGACGGCAAATCCCGGCTGTCGCCTCAAGCCACGCAAGGCATAGCGGATGTCGTGCATGAGTGGGGGCATGGCCAGCAGTCTCCGTGGCAGCACAAGCGGTGTGAGTGGGCCCAGCAAACGGGGGTGGCGGCCGAACGCGGTTCGCCACGCCTGCCGCCAATACCACCGGGTCGCGTCTCGACGACCGCGCGCCGTCGAGCGGTCTTTGAACTCTTCATCCAGATCGCCAAGCACGAACTCGCGCCGATCGGCGGGAAGCCGAAGCCCGGCGACACGCGTCGCCCAGCGCGGCGGCTCGTCGTCGGCGACCCGGTCCTTCATGCGTGATCCAGCCGGTGTTCCAGACCCTCGACCATCGCCTTGAAGCGCCGATACGCGACGTTGACGGCCCGGCGGCCGGCTGGCAGGAGCATGACGTGCTTGCGACGCCGCCCGCCGCGTGCCGCGGTCGGCTCGCCGACGCGCGTGCGCACCAAGCCCTTCGCTTCGAGGCGATCGATGGTCACGTACACCGCGCTCATCGCCAGGTCGCGGCCCGTGCGATGTTCGATCTCGCGGCGAATCGTGGCGCCGTAGGCATCGGGGCCCAGCCGGAAGAGGGCGAGCAGGACGAGCTGCTCGAAATCTCCGAGCGTCAGGGTGGCCGAGTCGGGTCGGGACATATGCTTCACACTGTAGACGATACTCAGACGACACCAGGACCGAAAGGGTTGGTCGTGGGGCGCGTATAGTGGCGCAATGAACGTCATGCAGGGGCTCGCCCGCGACCTGCGCCATGCGCTTCGTGCCCTGGCGTCAGCACCCGGGTTCACGGTGGTGGTCCTCGGCGTCTTGACGCTAGGTCTCGGCGCGTCGGTCGCAATCTTCTCTGTGGTCGACGCCACAGTGCTGAGAGCATTGCCGTTCGACCGCGCCGATCGGCTGGTCGCCGTCGGCGGTCTCGACGTCACCTCCGGCGTGGACGGCTATGAGACGCCCCAGGACTTTCTGGATTGGCGCGACCAGCAGGATGTCTTTACAGGTCTGGCGGCGTCGGCCTTTGGCGGCATCAGCCTGAAGAGGGAAGGCACCGCGGTGCCCGAGACGCTGGTGAGCTCGCGCGTGACCGCTGGGTTTTTCGAAGTCCTTCACGTGTCGCCCGTCATCGGTCGGACGTTCACGACGGCGGACGAGACGACCGACGGCAGCGGCCTGGCGGTGATTAGCTACGGGCTCTGGCAGCGCCGGTTCGGCGGACGCGCGGATATCGTGGGTGCCACGCTCCCCGGGCAACTCCGGACGTTCGAGGTCATCGGCGTCATGCCGCGCGGCTTTGAGTACCCGGTGGCTGACATTGACCCGACCGAGGTCTGGGTGCCCATCGTGTTTTCGGCAGCGGATCGCCAGCGGGGTACGGACTATAACCGAGTGCTCCACGTGATCGGCCGGCTGCGGGATGGCGTCTTGATTGGCACGGCGCGCGCCCGCATGGCCGCGATCAATGCCAGTCTCGCCTTGACGTCGCCCCGATGGTTCGCGGGTAGCCATGTCAGGGTCGAGCCGCTCCAGACCTTCCTCGCGAGCGGTGTGCGCACGTGGATGGTGTTGCTGCTCGGGGCGGTCGGCTGCGTCCTGCTCATCGCATGCGTGAACGTCGCGAATCTTCTCCTGGCACGCGCGACCGCGCGCGAGCGCGAGCTGCGCATTCGCGCCGCGCTCGGCGGATCGCGGTGGGATCTGGCGCGCGTGCTGCTCTCCGAGAGCCTCGTGCTCTCGATCGCGGGGACCGCGCTTGGCGTGCTGGTGGCCTCGAGTAGCCTCGCCGCGTTGCGGTCCACGCTGCCGGCCGACGTGCCATCGCTTGCGAACATCGCGATCAACGTTCGGGTTCTCGTGGCGGCGGCCGCCGCCGCGCTCGCCACCGGGATCGGCTGCGGTCTGGTCCCGGTGTGGCACGTCGCACGATCGGCACACAGCCACGCGCTCGCTGAGTCCGCCCGCACGCTGACCGCCAGCGCGGGCCGCCTGCACCTGCGTGGCGCTCTGGTCGCGCTCGAGGTGGCCCTGGCCAGCGTGCTGCTCGTCGGGGCGGGGCTGTTCCTGACCAGTTTCGAGCGCGTCACCAGCATCGACTTGGGCTTCGACTATCACGACGTCCTCACGATGCAGGTCCGGCCGCTCGAGCTGGCGTCGTCTCCGGCAGAGGTCGCGCTCATGACCGCACGGCACCGGGCGGCATTCGACGCCATCCTCGAACGCGTGCGCGCGATGCCGGGGGTGGAAATAGCCGCGCTGTCCGGCGGCGGGCTTCCCCTTCGTGGCGACCTCGTGACCGCCGACGTCGTCGTTCCGGGCCAGACGGTACCTGCGGGCGAGGACGTTGAGTCCAATCGCGTCTCGCCGGACTATTTCCGCGCGCTCCGGATCCCGCTCCTGGAGGGGCGAGCGTTCACCGGCGCGGACCGGCAGGGCAGCCAAGCCGTGGTCATCCTCAATGTCGCGGCGGCGAGGGCGTATTTCCCTGGAATCGATCCGCTCGGACACATCATCGAGTTCAGCGGGCGGCCCTGGACGGTGGTTGGGATCGTCGGTGACATTCGCCGCGACGGGCCAGAGGCGCCACCGCTGCGGCAGTCGTACCGGCCGTTCGCGCAGACCGACGTCGGCGGCGCGACGATCGTCTTGAGAACGTCGCGTGACGCGGCTGCGATGACGCCGCTCCTCCGAAGCGCTGTCTGGTCGCAGTTTCCCGACGTGCCCCTTCTGACCGCGACGCCGCTCGAGCAGTACTTGAGGGCCATGCTCGCGCCGCGTCGGCTCAACATGTGGCTCCTCACGCTCTTCGGGGGGCTCGGCGTCGGCATTGCCGCCGCGGGCATTTACGGCGTGACGTCATTCGTCGTGGCGCAGCGGACCAAGGAAATCGGGATTCGTCTCGCGCTCGGTGCGCAGCCAGCGGCGGTCTGGGGTGCCGTCGTGCTCGGCGCGTCGCGTCATCTTGCCTTCGGCCTGGCGGTCGGTCTGGCCGGCGCGTGGCTGCTCGCGACCCTGGTTCAGCGATTTCTCTTCAATGTGAGCGCCCATGCCATCGGCGTGTACGCGGTCGTTTGCGTCGTGCTCGTCACGATTGGACTTGTCGCCGCCTTTCTTCCCGCCCGTCGTGCCTCGCATCTGGACCCGTTGCACGCGCTCCGAGTGGAGTAATCAATGCGCTCGATCTCTGACGACCTGGCGTTCGCGTGGCGGTCCCTGCTCGGTGCACGGGGGACGGCCCTTGCCGCCGTGCTGACGCTCGCGCTCGGCACCGGAGCGAATACCGCCGTCCTGGCGGTCGCCTACGGCGTGCTCCTGCGACCACTGCCGTTTGCGGCCCCGGATCGGTTGGTCGTGATCGACATGGTGCGTCGGCCGTCGAACACGCAACTGGGCATCAAGCTGGCCGACGTCGAGGAGTGGCGGCGTCGACTCCAGGACGTCGATGGCCTCGCCGCATTCAGCATCGCGGACCTCACCGTGCGGGGCGCAGGCGAGCCCGACAGCGTGCGTTCTCTTCTCGTCACCGGGGACTTCTTCCGGGTACTTGGTACGCTGCCGGCCGCCGGCCAGCCGTTTACCGACAGCCGCGCGGCCGCGATCGTCCTGGGCGATCGCTATGCTCGCCGTGTCGGCTCGGTCACGAACGTGCTCGGACACGCCGTGACCATCGGACAAGCGGGATTTCAGATCGGGGCCGTGATGCCGCCGGCCTTCGCGTTCCCCAATGACCACGTGGACATGTGGGTGCCGGCCGGGTCAATCGGTACGTTGCACGTGTTCGGTAACGTCGATGACGCACGCTCGTATCGTCTCGTCGCCCGGCGCCGGCCGGGGGTCACCGTCGACGCCCTCCGTCAGGAAGCCGACCGCGTGCGCCACGACATCCATCCAGAAGAGGGAGTCGTCGCCACGGTCCAGCCGCTGCTCGAGACCGTCGCTGGCGATGCTCGGCCCATGCTCGCGGCGTTTGTCGCAGCGGCCGTCCTCCTGCTTCTTGTCGCGTGCGCCAATGTGGCGACGCTGTTGGTCGGTCGCACTGTGGCGCGACGCCGCGAGTTCGCGGTTCGCCTGGCGCTTGGCGCCAGCCCGATGCGGCTCATCCGCGGCGCGCTGGCCGAAAGCGTGATCCTGGCCGCCGCCGGCTCAGCGCTCGGCGTCGTGTTGGCCGAAATCTGCCTGCGACTCTTCATTCACACGGCGACGAGCAGCCTCCCTCGCGTGAGTGCGGTGACGATCGATGTGCCCGTGCTCGCCGCCGCCGCGGCGGCGGCGTTGCTGGTGACAATCCTCAGCGGTCTCGCGCCGGCCCTCGGCGCGGCCAAGACGGACTTCGCCCCCGCGTTCCGTCAAACCATCTCGTCGTCGGGCGCGAGCCGCGCGCGGGCGCCGCTCGTCGTTGTCCAGGTGGCGATGGCGATCGTGCTCCTCACTGGAGCAGGGCTCTTTGCGCGCACCGTCGTCGGCCTGCTGCGGGGGCACGGCGGCGTCGAGGCTGACCATGTGCTCACCTCGCGCCTGATGCTCTCAGAGGGCACGCGGTTCGATGCGCAGGGACGCTTGCCCTTCATCCAGACGCTGCTCGAGCGAGTACGGGCGTTGCCGGGCGTGACGGCCGCAGGCGTCGGCAGTGATCTGCCCCCGCGGGACAATCAGCTCGAGGTGACGATTCGGCTGATCGATGAAGCCACGCACCGGGATGAGTCGTACGCGATGGACTTTATTTCGGTGACGCCCGGATACCTGCAGACGCTGGGCATCCGCCTCGAGGCGGGTCGTCTCTTCGACGAGCGCGACGCCACGAGCGGCACGCCGGTGGCGATCCTCAGCGAACATGCCGCTCGCGACTTATCGCCGAATCGAAGTCCGATCGACCGCCCCTTCGTGGTAGCAATGCCGACAATGGCCGGCCCTCGCGCACGCCCGAATGTCGTGGGCGTCGTCTCGGACGTGCACTACACCGGGCTCGACGCGGTCGCCCGCGACAACGTCTACGCGCTCTGGCAGAACGTGCCGACGGGCATCTCCTACCTCGTGGCGCGAACGACAGGCGATCCGCGGACGCTGGCGACCATGCTTACCGAGACCGTGCGCGAGCTCGATCCCGGGTTGCCGCTCCTCGACGTGCGGTCGCTCGACGACGAGATGAGCCTGTCGATCGCGGGTCGCGAGCTGCGGCTGTGGCTCGTCGCCTGCTTTGCCGGCCTTGCCTTTGCCGTGGCGCTCGTCGGCTTGTGGGCGGCGCTGGCGCGATCCGTGACCGAGCGGCGCAAGGAGCTCGCGATCCGGTCGGCCCTTGGCGCGACGCCACACGGCGTCATGGCGGTGGTGGCCACGCAGGGTGTCGTGCTGACGGGGGCTGGACTGGTGATCGGCATGGCCGCGGCCGTCGCGGTCGGGCGCTGGATGGCGTCGCTCCTGTCGGGCGTCAGCCCGTACGATCCTCTGACGTATGCGGCTGTCGCCGTCGTCGTCTTCGCGATGTCCGCGGTCGCCTGCTACCTGCCGGCGCGCCGGGCATCGAAGATCGACCCCCTGGAGCTCCTGCGCAGCGAGTAAGAGCGCGTCCCACATCCCTCCGGAGCCAACTGTTAGCCACCGGACAGACCCCGCCCACGCCGCCTGCGTAACATGAAAGTTGCCGACGCCGCCGTCTGATGCCCAGGAAGTGCGGGTGAAAAATGATGCTTGTGACGGGCGTACGAGAGCCGACCAGCGGGGCCGCCGGCCGCAGCGTCCGGGCGCCGTTGGGCCACCGCTTCAGGATGCGCGTGCTCCTGCGATTGTTCCAGATCGTCATGCGCGACCTGGCTCAGTCGGTGTCTGGCCCGGTTGACGTAAGCGGGGCTTGACCCGGGGTCTGGCCCCGCTTGGCGTAAGCCGGGCCTGACCCCCTAACCGTTCGACAGCGCATGACGTGGCCCCCCCAGCGTAGGCCGGGCCTGACCCCTCCACGTTCCCCACGCGCTAGGCCTTGGCGTGTGCTTTCTGACCCCTCTGTGCCTTGCGCCTCGCCCAGTACTTGCGCATGCCCTCGCTCATGGCGGCGCGGGCCTCAGGCGAAATGTGCCGTCGGCGCCGGGAACCAGCGCCGCCGGTCACCGAGCCGGACTCACGGCGCAGTTCCGGATAGGCCCGCAAAATCTCAGATATTTCCTGTCGAAGCTCCACCAACCGCGTCCTCGCGCCCAGCTTCGCCCAATGCTGCTGGCGGTCTTTGCTCGCTGCCACAGGCTGCCTCCTAGGGTGTCTTCGCATGACTCTACATGACTCTATATGACACAGCGGACACATTGTTTACACCCGGACAGTCAAGGCAGCCCTTCGTGCTCCGCTGCACAGCACCGAGGTCCCATGATCAGCGAGACGCCGCGTAGGATCCTTCAAGCCTTCACGCCCTCGTCCTTCTTGTCCGCAGCCCTTCGTGAGAAGAGTTCGATGAGCCTTCTCGATGAAGGTCCGGAGGTTCGTGAAGTTGCCGACCTCCTTTTTATAGCCGGCCGACTTGGCGCCAATGGGCAGCGGCTGTCCGACTTGGGCGATGACCATGCCGATTTCACCGGCCGGCACCTGAACCCAGGGCCGCCGCTCGACCGAGTAGACCGGCCACAGCCTCCAACGGAGGCCCGGCATGAGGAGGTCCGCTTGGTATCCAGCCTGCGCGCCAAAAGCCCTTCGGCCACAGCGGTGGCGCCCTGCAGTGGGGAAAAGTGCCCATCGGCTGGGTCCGAACACGTGCTCGAGGCGGGTGACCATGTCGTTTGCTGGCGGCCGATGATGTTGATAACCCCGAGTCGACATGGGAATCCGCTGACTGATTTGTGCAATTTGAGCGGCGCATCGGACGCGTGCGAGCGTGGCGCACGGATTGCATGCTTTGCTACGGCGCTCCCCGTCGTCCCTGCCAGCCGTTCGTTGGAACGCGGCGTCGTCCGTGGAGGATCTCGATGCGCGTTCCCCGGCTCGTCGCGTGGGCGACGACGGCAAGCGTGGTCATGTGTGGCGTCTCGTCGGCGTCCGCTCAAACCCTGTCCCCGAGTCCGCTGTCGCCTGATCCGACGACGTCCGTCGCCACGACCGATTCTGCAAGCGGGCCAGGGATCGCCCTGCCCGACTCGAAGCGCCTCCGCTTCACCATCGACTTCATGGCGGGATACGGCGAGGACATGGCCAACGCGGTTCTTGGCTTCGAGCGCCAGGGACGCGTCGGCTACGTCATCCTCACGGCATTCGGCGAGTTGAACAGTCGCGTGTCCTACCGGCTCGCGGTCAATCCGGTCAACGAGACCCAACCCCTGCCGTCGTGCGGCGCCACGGGTTACTTCTACCCGAACGATCCGACGTTTCTCTACGGCGCCTCGACAACCATCTCGTGCGACCCGGCCTACGGCAACCGGCGGGTGGATCCCTACCGCGGGATCGCCTTGGACGTCGTGCAGCAGCAGGGGCCGATCAGAGAAGCGTGGGTGCAGTTCCGCCTCGTGCCGAACGCCTCGCTCACCCTAGGGCAGATGCGCTTGCCCATTGGGTTCGATTGGCAGGAGGCCGGGTCGTTCACCGCAAAGGATGCGCCGGAGATCCAGCGGATCGACAGTCAGTCGAACTTCGGGTTGATGCTGAGCTACGCCCACCCCGCGGAGGGACGACCGGAACCCCTGTTTGCCGGGTCGGTGACCGCCAACATGGGTGACTCGAATCGCTTCTGGGACTACGACTACTACTACTTCGAGGATGGATCGCTGGACACCAACTCCCAGCTCACGTTGCTGGTCTCCGCGCGGACGTCGCCCTTCAAGATGCTCGACCTCCGCACGTCGTATCAATACGGAGACACGGGTTCCAAAGTGGAGCGGCTGCCGAGCTACTGGGCCAGCAAGCGGAATGACGATGCCCTGACCTTCAGTGCAGAGGTCCGTCCGACCAGCTTCTCGCGGATCATCTACGAGCACGCGAGCTATCTCTGGGGTCCCCGGCCGTCGTCGGCTGTGATGCTCGACGTGAGTCCGGACCCGATTCACAAGCGCGGGTTCGACACGACGGCAGAGGCGTGGTGGCCTGTGACGTCTTCGATCCGCATCGGAGCGAGCGGCACGTACGAGCGGATCGATCGGGCGGACAGTCTCATTCGTTGGCTGGCATCGCAGCAATTGGATGACGTGACGATGGGTCAGCACGATCGAATGATGGCCACCCGCGCATACGTCGACTTCGGGTCCGGCATACGCCTGGGGTTTTACAAGACCCGCGACTGGAATCCCTTCCCTTGGGTGTCCGGCATCTCACCCGTGACCGGGCCCCACGCGTTCTCAGGCGCCAACACGAACAAGTGGGGCGTGATGCTGCGGATGCAAGTGCGATAGGGGTCTGGCCCCGCCGGCGAGAGCCGGGCCTGACCTCCTGCACAATCGGAGCGCCTGGCCCCGCTTGGCGAGAGCTGGGCCTGACCCCCTGCACAATCCGCTAAGATCGCGCGTGATGCGAATCCACAAGGCGACCCGCAAGTACGAACGGTGGCTGGCCGCGCATTGCGCCGTCGTCAAGGCCGATCTGGACAGAAAGCACGAGTTGATGCGCGCAAGCGCGTTCAGCTTCTTTCGCGGGACGTTCTATCGCTGGATGCAGCGATGGCCGGAGATCGCTCCGGATGTAGCGAAGGCGCCGAACGTGTCGGCCGTGGGCGACCTCCACGTCGAAAACTTCGGCACGTGGCGCGACGTCGAGGGTCGACTCGTCTGGGGCGTGAACGACTTCGACGAATGCGCGCCCTTGCCGTACACGCTCGACCTCGTCCGCCTGGCGGCGAGCGCCATCCTCGCGACGCGCGAGGCAAAGCTCAGCCTGTCGGAAGTAGGCATTTGCAGGGCGATCCTCCAGGGCTACCGAGCGAGTCTAGCCAAGCGCGGCGCGGCGTTCGTGCTGGACGGACGCCACCACTGGATCCACCACTCCGCGACGGCAAGCCGCAAACCCGCCGGAGACTTTTGGGAGACCCTCAGCACGCTCCCAGCGGCTGGCCCCAACCTTTCTGCAGCAGCTCGAAAAGTCCTTGTCGCCTCCCTCCCGGCGGCCGCGATCAACGTCGTCTTCAAACGCCGCGTTGCTGGTGTGGGAAGCCTTGGCCGCCCGCGCCTCGTGGCCCTCGCGAATTCGCACGGCGGTCCGGTCGCTCGCGAGGCCAAGGCGTGGCTTCCGTCGGCCGTGTTTTGGGCCGAGGGCAGGGATCGCTCGACGAACTACAGCGCCGACACCGTGGATGATGCCGTGCGGGCACCCGATCCGACGTTGAGGTATCGCCGGCGATGGATCGTCCGGCGACTGGCTCCGGACTGCATGCGGATCAACCTGTCCGATCTCCCTCGTGACCGCGACGAGGAGCGGCTCCTGGTCTCGATGGGCGCCGAGGTGGCCAATATCCACGTCGGCGATCCAAAGGCCGCCGCCAGGATTCTGAGACACCTTCGCCGCCTGTCGCCCACGTGGCTGATTCGCTCACCCGTGAAGATGGCCGACGCGATCACGAGCGACTGGCGAGAGTTTCGGGCCGACGGGCCCGAACCTGAAATCCGCGTCAGTGGACGCCGGGCGTGAACCCGCCAACCGAAGCGGACGTCTTGGGTGCCGCCACGCGTGCAGCACCGTTTTCAAAACCGCATGCGGAGGCCGACCTGCGCCGAGAAGGGAATGCCCACCGTCGTGCCGGGACCAAAGAAGTCGCCGATTGCGCCGGCCGGGACCCGCAATTGGTTCAGACTCGTGATCGGCTGCGTCTGCGTGCACGCCGCGTTGAGACAAATCGCGGTCGCGTTCGTCAGGCTGTTGACGGGCAGCGCGGCGAGGTTGGTGACGTAGTTCGCGCCGGGGTTACTCCGGTTGAAGAGGTTGAAGATCTCGAGGAACGGCGTGACGGTCTTGCCGCGCACGATGAACGGCCGGCTGACACGAAGGTCCACCTGGATGTACGGCGTGCCGCGGAACTCGTCGAGCGTCGTCTGCACGCCGTTGACGATGGCGCGATCGTCGAGCGGGTCGCCGAAGCCGTTGACATCGACCGGGGTCGTGAGGGTAAACGGGCGGGCGCTTTCGGCCTGGGTTAACGTCGATATCTCGAGGCCGCCTGGTGCATGAAGGGTCCCCGCCAGGACGAACCGATGCCGGACATCCTCACCCGACGGACCGTAATCACCAGGGGCAAACGCGTTCAGCGGGTTGCACACGCCGTTCACGTAATCGAACAACTCGGCGAGCACGCAGCCATAGGTGGACGCCTTGGACAACGTGTAGTTGGCGACGACGTCGAAGCGGCGCGTCACGCTGCCTTGGAGATGGACCTGCAGGGCGTCGTACCGCGAGCGGTTGTCGTTGCGGAACACCGTGATGTTGGGCACGTTCGCCATTTGCGTGGCCGTGTCCTGCGCGAACAACGGCGAGAACAGGGTATAGCCGGCCACATACTGATAGGCTCGGTACGAACGTCGTCCCTCCTCGTCGGTGACATTGGCGCTGAGCAACCAGTTCCCGCTGAGCGCCCGCTCGACACCGACGGTCGAGTCAATCGCGTAGGGCGTCTTGTAGTTGGGGTCAATCAGCGCGCCGGCGCCGCCGGCCGAGGCGCCGGGCAAGCATCCTGGATCGCCGGGTTGGACGCACGGCAGGGGAGCCGAATTCAAGGCCTGAAACGCTCTGACCCAGCCGTTCTGCGCGAGATCGTTGTAGTACACCCCGGCACCTGCCCGAACGACCGTGCGATGGTCGGATCCGGGGGTGAAGGCGATGCCGAGCCGCGGCGCGACCGCGCCGCGGTAATCGTGTGGCGCGCCGGTGACGAGGGGAATGTCGAGCGCCTGGAGCGTCAGGAGCGCTGGGTTGTCCAACTGGGTGCGGCCCGACGCCGTGAACAGGCCAAACGTGGTGTCATACCGCAGGCCGTAGTTGATCGTCAGCCGGTCCGTCGTCCGCCAACTGTCTTCGACGTAGAGACCCAGCCGCTGCACGCTCTGGCTGAAACTGCCGTCGCTCGCCGGCGCGCTCGTGCACGTCGTGCCTGGGGTCACGCTGATCGTCGCCGTGGGCGTGCAAGAGAGATCCGCGGCAAACTGCTGGGGGTTGCCGAGGTAGTCGGTCGGGTTCATCGCGAAGATGGTGAGGTTTTCCGCTGTGCTGGCTAAAGCGCCGTTCAACACCGGCTCGTCGATGAAGTTCACGCCCGTCTGAAACGTGTGCCGGCCAGACTGGTGCGTGAGGTCATAGCGCAACTGATACTTGTCCTGGTCGCGCTCAACGGGAAACGCCGTGATCGGCGTGACGAACTGATTGTCCCCGAACGTCTCGAACCCAGAAATCGACGCCGCGGTCGAGCTGAACGGAAACGCCAGCGCGAAGCCGAAGTCTTGATTCCGAGTTTCGGTGTGATGCAGGCGGCTCACCCCGAAGACGAACGATCCCAGCCAGTTCGAGTTGAAGATGAAATGATTGCTCAACAGTCCGTTCGCATATTCGGAGTCCGATGTCGCCCCCGTCGAGGGCAGCGTCCCCTGCTGCACGAGGTCGTTCTGGGTCTGATACCGGTCGGTCGAAACCCGCACGAACCACTGAGACCGGGCCGACTGGGCCCAATCCAGGCGGCCCGAGCCCAGGTAGTCGTGGAACGGCACGGAGACACTAGAAGGCGTCGGAATCGAGGTCACGCCGGGAATCAGTCCCTGCGAGGCGAGCGAGGCGAGCGCGTCGAACTGGTCGAGGCTCGCCGGGCTGTATGCGATGCTCGCCTGCTCGCGGTCGTACTCAAAGGACCCGAAGAACCACACGTGGTCCTTCTGGATCGGGCCGCCGTACGTCGCTGAGTAGTTCTGGGAGGAGAACGGCTGTTTCGGCTCGGGCGGCGGGTTGTCAATGGGCAGCCGGGCGTTGAGCGCCGCCGCTCGTTCGTCGAAGGACAAGTCGCCGAGCCACTGATTGGTGCCGCTCTTGGTGGTGATCACGACCGAGCCGCCGACCGTGCGGCCAGTGTCGGCGTCCATGAGTGCGGTCCGGACGGCAAATTCCTGAACCACGTCGGGCGAAAAATTTTGCAGGAACCCACCGATGTAGTCGTCCGAGTTGTCTCCGCCATCGACTGACAGCTCCTGGTTCAGACCCGAGCTGCCGCCGACGGACACGGCGGTGATGCGTGCCTTCGTCGGGTCGGAAGGTTCGACGGGCTCCGTGCCGGGCACAAGGAAGGAAATGTTGGCGAAGGTCCGATGCGCCAGCGGAATCGTTCGCAGGTCTTGGTCGGTGACCACGCCCCCCTGCACGGCCGTCGTCGTGTCCATCGGCTGCGTCGTAATCGAAGACGCGGCGCCCCGCACCGTCACGTTCTCCTGCACGGCCGCCGGCTGGAGCGTGACCGTCAAGTCCTGGACGCCGCTCACGACGACGGTGACATTCGAGGTGGCGGGCGAGAAGTTCGGGGCCTCCACCGTCACGCCGTACACGCCCGCCGGCAGTTGATCGAGACGGAACGCGCCATGGTCGTCGCATTGCGCCGTCCGCAGGACGGCGGATCCCACCGCCTGCGCTGACACTTTCGCCGACGCGAGCCGACCGCCGCTCGCGTCCTGAACGACTCCGCGCAGCGACCCGGTCGGGGTTTGAGCCGACGCGGACCGGCACAGCGCGAACGCAGGGATCAACAGAACCAGAACGACCAGCACGATCGGACGTGCTGACGGCAACCGGTGGCCTGAAGGCATATTCTCCGAAGGTTAGAGCGCCTTGAGGGTTACTACCACCCGTCGTAGGCGCATAATATTTCCGGCGAGGATTCCAGCATCACTATGCCCACTCCACGCAAGCCTTCCGGCGGGACGTCCCTTCCGTTCAGCCCGCTAAAGGCGCCCCGCCCCTTTGTCGATCAGAGACCCGCGTTGCCTGGAGACAAGAAGCTTCCGGCGACGGCAGCCGCAGTGGCGCAAAGTTATGCGGCTCCGACAACCAGGAGTCCCGCGAACGTCACGGGCGATCCGACCCAGAACCTGCAGACGTTCAAGCTCGAAGATCTCGCGTCGTTCACCAAGGAGAGGGTCTTTTCGACCAACGCCAGCAGCGATGTGCACCTGTTCTACGTCGGGCGCGACGATGTGCACGATATCTTGAAGTACATCCTGTCTCGCGTAACGGTGTCGCTGTATCTCAACATGTTCGGTTTCGACGACTCCGAGTTGAACAACATCCTGATGGAAAAGGCGCTGGACCCGGCGGTGACGATGTTGGTGACGCTGGACTCGAGCCAAGCGAACGGCGTGCACGAGAAGGCGCTGCTCGAAGCAGACGAGAAATACAACTTGGCTGCTTACAACACGCATTTTGTGGTGGGCCAGTCCGCGACGCGCCAGATTAGCCACACGAAGGGTCTTGTCGCCGATGGCAAAGTTGCGGCCGAGGGTTCCACCAACTGGTCGAGTTCAGGCGAAGGCACATTCGTCGTCGTGGGCCAGCCGGGAGGACCGGGATACAAGGCGCAGAACAACACGCAGTCGGTGATTACCGATCCGGATACGATCATCCGTTTCCAGACCGAGTTGATCGCCGAACACATGATTGCCCAGTCCGCTCAGGATGGCACGGCTGGCGCAAGACAGGCTCCGATCGCGAAAAAGGCCACGCCGGCAACCGCGGCCCTCCAGAAGAGAGACATCGCGGCAGCCGAGAAAACGACTCCCGCGAGGCCCAGCCGCACGACGGGCTAGTGGCCTGGACGGAGCAGGCTTCTTTTGGCACTATTAGCGCCGCTCGTGCCCACGAGCGGCGGTCAAAGAGCAGACGGTCGGAGGAAAACATGACTCGCGCCCCTGTCTTGCGGTGGTTCTCGCTGGTGTCTCTCGCGGCAGCCGTGGCCGCTGTGGCCTCGCTGGCGGCACAGTCGGGTGCGCCAGCCGCGGATCCGATGCTGAAGGATCTGCATTGGCGCAATATCGGGAACGCCAATCTGGTTGGCCGGATATCGGCCATCGATGCGCTCCAAGACGACTGGACCCACGTGATCGTGGGCGCGGCCTCCGGCGGTGTCTGGAAGTCGGACAACGGCGGCACGACGTGGACGACGATCTTCGACAACTACGGAGCCGCGTCGATCGGCGACGTCAAGATCAATCAGAAGAACCCCCAGATCATCTGGGTCGGCACGGGCGAAGGCCACATGCGCAATTCCGTGGCGTGGGGAGACGGCATCTACAAGTCCACGAACGGCGGCGCGACGTTCGAGAACGTCGGGCTGAAGGACACCTACAACATCGCGCGGATCCATCTGCATCCGACCAACCCGGACATCGTCTACGTCGCCGCGATTGGCAACATCTTCGGGCCGGTCGGGAGCCGCGGCCTGTACAAGACGATCGACGGCGGCAAGACCTGGACGAAGCTCACGACCGGTCTGCCCAACAGTCCGATGAGCGGGGCGGACGGCCTCGTGATGGACCCGGTGAACCCCGAGATTCTCTACGTCTCGTTCTGGGATCGCATTCGCTATCCCTGGGGGCTCGTGAGCGGCGGCAACGACCAGGGCATCTATGACCCGCAGGAGATCGACGGCGGCGTGAACGGCGGGATCTACAAGACGACCGACGGCGGCAAGACCTGGAAGCGCCTGACGGTCGGGCTGCCGACCGGCAAGCTCGGCCGCATTGGCCTGGCGATTTCCCAGCAGCATCCAGGGACCCTCATGGCCCACATCGAAGCGGAGTTTCAGCCCGAGTGCGGCGGCGGGCGCGGCGGTGGCGGTGGCGGCGGTGGTGCCGCGCGCGCGGGCGGTGCGGGAGCCGCTGGCGCAGCTGGCGCTGCAACCGGTGCCGCAGCAGCCCCGCCTCCTCAGGCGCCGCCCGTCGATCCCGCCTGTAAAGACATGACCAAGCTCGGCGCGGGCATGTATCGCAGCGAGGATGGCGGCGCGACGTGGAAATTCCTCGACCGCTACATCAGCCGGCCCTTCTACTACATGCAGCTCCAGATGCATCCGCTGAGTGACCAGGAGGTCTTCAGCTACACAATCACCTACCGTCGCTCGCACGACGGTGGCAAGACCTGGGTCAACGGCGGCGGCGGTTCCGGCATGCACTGCTGGCACGCGATGTGGTTCGATCCCCACAACAAGAATCGCTACTACATCGGCAGCGACGGCGGCCTCGCGCTGACGCATGACGACGGGCAGACTGGGCTGCGCTTCACCAACATCAACGTCACGCAGTACTACGACATCGGCCTCAACGACGCCGATCCCTACTGGATCTGTGGAGGCCTGCAGGACGCCGGCGCGTCGTGTGGTCCGAACATGTCGCGCGCAAGCGCCGTGTACCTCAGCGACTGGGTCAACACGTCGGGAGGTGACGGCTTCAACGCCGAGATGGATCCCGAGGACTGGCGCATCGCCTACACCGAGTCGCAGCCCGATCGCCAGGGCGGCAACATCGTCCGCTACGACCTCGAGACCCGGACGAGTGTGTCCGTCCGGCCCACCAAGAACAACATCGTCAACTGGTCGCAGTACATTACGCCGGCCATGGAGGACCAGGCCGAGAAGCTGAACTGGGGCCGCCAGCCCCAGAACGAGGGGCCGCTGCGCTACAACTGGTCCACGCCGTTCGAGGTCTCGCCCGTCAACCCGCACGTGTTCTACGTCGGGTCGAACCATCTGCTCATGTCGCCGGATCGCGGGACCACGTACCGAATCATCAGCCCGGACTTGACCACGAATGATCCGAGAAAGACGCTGCGCAAGTCGGGCGGGCTCACGCCGGATGAAGATCCGGGCGGCGGCGCGGAGTACTACGGCACGATCATCACCCTGCAGGAGTCGTCGCTCGAGCCCGGCGTCATCTGGGTGGGGACCGACGACGGCAACATCCAGGTCACCCGCGACAACGGGAACACATGGACGAAGGTCGGCACGGCGGGTCTGCCTGGGCTGAACCGATCCGACATCTGGGTGAGTCGCGTCGAGCCGTCGCATCACACGCCAGGGACCGCGTACGTGTCGCTCGATGGGCACCGGTTCGCGCTTTACACGCCGTGGGTCTTCAAGACGACCGACTACGGCAAGACGTGGACCAGCATCACGAGTGGTCTGCCGGATGGCAATCCGATCTACGTCGTCAAGGAAGACCTGAAAAACCCCAGCCTGCTGTTCGCCGGCGGTGAGCTGGCCGCGTATTACTCCCTGAACGGTGGGCAGAGCTGGAGCCGTCTCAATGGCAACCTGCCGACGGTCGCCGTGCACGACCTGCAGGTGCAGCCGCGCGAGAACGACCTCATCGCCGCGACCCACGGGCGCGGCTTCTGGATCATGGACGATATCTCGCCGCTGCAGCAGATGACGCCCGAAGTGCAGCAGTCCGAGGCGCACCTGTTCAAGAACCGGATGGCAACCGAGTGGCTGAATATCCAGCCGCAGAACAACGGCGGCCAGCTCGCGTTCATGGGGCAGAACCCGTCGAAGAACGCGCTCATCAATTACTACCTGAGTCCTCAGGTCACCGGTCAGGTGCGGTTCGAGGTCACGAGCGCTGACGGGGCCAGCTCGTGCGTCGCGAGCGTGCCGGCTGAAGCCGGCATCGGCCGCATTGAATGGACGATGCGCTGGACGCAACAGCCGGGCGCGGCCGGCGGGCGTGGTGGGCGCGGCGGCGGTCGCGGCGGTGGCGCGGGCGCACCAGGTGCCGGTGCTCCAGACGCCGCGACTGGAGCCGGTGGAGCCGGAGCCGGTGGCCAAGACGCGGCGGCCGCAGGCGGCGGTCAGTTCGGCGGGCGAGGAGGCGGCGGGGCCGCGCCCTGCCTGATCCCAACGGCCCAGGCCGCCGCGATGGCCGCGGGTGGTCGAGGCGGTGGTGGTGGCGGCGGCCGCGGCGGCGGTGGCGGCGGAGCGTTGGTCGACCCGGGCTCGTATCGAGTGACGATGACGGCGAACGGCAAGACCTATACGGGCTCGATCTCCGTCCGACACGACCCCATGCTCGACAAGAGGCCGGACGGCGGACAGTAAGGCGAAAAAGGCGAGCATTGAAGACTGACGATCGAATCATTGACGATTGATTGAAGATTGACGGATTGAAGATTGATGGATTGAGGACTGGCGGCGAACGCCGCCGGCTCATGAGTCAGTCGCCGAAATCGTCAATGATCCAATCGTCAATCTTCAATCAATCGTCAATGATTCGATCATCAATCTTCAATGTACGTCAGTGGACACCGAGCCGCTGTGCCTTTCCGCTAGGGAGGTCGAGCACGCAGATGACACTCTCCGTCGGCGTCGACTGCCCGAAATCCTGCTCGGTGGCCGGCGTCTCGACGAACACGATGCGCGACCCGTCCGGCGACCAGCGCGGGTCGATCGCGCTTCCCGTCGCCGGCGAGAACAGGACGCGTTGGTCGCTGCCATCGGCGTTCATGGTGAAGAGTTCAGTCTTGCCGTTCCGCCAGCTCATGAACGCGATCCGCTGACCGTCGGGCGACCAGGTCGGGTACATCCCGTTCGCCGGGTCCTGCGTCAGGGCGCGCAACGTACGAGTCTTCAGATCAAACACGTTGACGTCGCGGCCGACGTGCAGAGCGAGTCGAGTGCCGTCGGGCGAAAACTGTGGGAACCAGTTGGTCTGAGCCGCCGTGAGCCGCTCCACGTCGGACCCGTCGGCGTTCATCTCGTAGATGTCGAACTCTGGACCGGCCCGGTCCGACATGAACACGATCTTCTGACTGTCTGGCGACCAGGCTGGCCCGACGTCGCGCCGCGGATCGCGTGTCAGCCGGCGCGTGTTCGATCCGTCGGCATTCATCACGTAGATGTCGAAGTTACCCGTGGCGTCGTCGGCCTCGAACGCAATGGACCGCCCGTCGGGCGACCACGAGGGGTAGCCTTCCGCAGCGGGTGTGTGAGTGAGCTGGCGGACGTTTGAGCCATCGGCGTCCATGACGTAGAGATCAGCAGATTGGCCGTTGCGCTCGGCGTAGAACACGATCTGCTTCCCGTCGGGTGACCAGCTCGGCGCTCCCTCGCGGATGAGCGAAGGACGCGTCAGGCGGGACACAGCCAGCCATCCGGCCGCCGAGAGCGCCACGAGGATCGCCAGGCTGAGCGCCACCCGTCCCCACCGCGTCGACGGCCCATCGGGCCTGGATCGCGCCGCGGCCCGGCGTTGCTGACGCGTTAAGGGCAGGCGACGCTCCAGATGATGCTCGACATGGACGGCGGATGGTCGCCCGCCGAGGTCGGCGTCGTCAACCCTAGATCCTCGGCGGGGGTCTTGGCCAACGCCCGCGCTACGGCTGTCGCGATCCGGCGCGGGGGGGCCGGCCTGAGCGCCGTCACGGGCGGGGCTCCGAGCGCCAGATGCTGGCGCAGCACGCTCTCCACGGTTGGCCCGGAAAAGGGCGGCTGACCGGCCAGCATTTCGTAAAGGACACAACCCAGGCCATAGATGTCACAGCGCGCGTCCAACGTCGCAGCGCCAGATGCCTGCTCAGGGCTCATGTACATCGGCGTTCCGACGACCACCTGACTCGACGTCGTCCCCAGCCCGTCGTCGCCGTCCATGGCTGTCGCAATGCCGAAGTCGGCGACGAGCACGTGTGACCGCGTGAGCAACAGGTTCTCGGGTTTGACGTCGCGGTGAATCACGCCGGAATCGTGCGCATAGTGCAAGGCGTCGGCGGCTTGGCGCGCGATGTCGACCGCCTCGGCGACAGGCAATTGGGGCTCACGGCGCAGCCGCTGGCGCAGCGACTCGCCGTCGATGCAGGGCATCACGCAGTACGGAACGCCCGCTGCGACGCCTGAATCGTAGATCGGCACGATATGCGGGTGGTTGAGGCCTGCGGCGATCTCGATCTCGCGGTGAAACCGTCGCAACTGATCCGGCGAGACGACCCCGGCGTGCAGCACCTTGATCGCCACGGCCCGGTTGTGCCGGAGATCGTGGGCGCGAAAGACCGTGCCCATGCTGCCGCGCCCGATCTCCTGGCCGATCGGGTACCGATCCGCGAGAGCGGCCCGGAAGTCGTCTGGAGCGCCCGACATGGGGGTCACGGTCGAGGCGCCAGTATACGCGGCTGCGAGCGGGGCCTGACCCCTGGACGTTCGGCAGTGCCTGACAAGACTCCGCGTGACGCAGGCCGGCCCTGACCCCCTGCAGAATCCCCTATAGGATCATCGCGTGAGTGCCTGTGAGCGGCTGATCCGAGCCATTCTGGGATTCGTCGCGGCGCTCCTCGTGCTGTCGTCCGTTGCGCGGCCCTCAGACTACCGGCCGCCGTTCTTCGAGCCCCCCGGGGTATTCCACTATTACCTCGGCGCGAAGTACGCCAACGAAGTCGGGCCGTTTGATCTCTATGCGTGCGCCATGGCCGCCGATAGCGAGCACGCGGTGTGGGGCGCCACCACGCTGGTTCGCGACCTGCACTCGTACACGCTAGTCCCGGCCTGGACCCTGAACTGCCCCCGGGAGCATTTCACGGCGCAGCGATGGCACACGTTCACCAAGGACGTAGCGCTGCTCACGGGTACGGATACGGCGGCGGCCTTTGCGGGCGCCGTGACCGACAAGGGCTATAACGCCACGCCGTTCTTCAGCAGCGTATTCGGACGCATTGCGGCGGCTGTGCCCATTGAGGGCAAACGCACGCGCCTACTGCTGTTCAATCTCGACATCCTCTTGGTGGCCGTGTCGATCGGCCTGGTGTGGTATTCCGCAGGCGCGACCATCGCGTTGCTGACGCTCCTGCTCGTCGTGGGGTTCTTTGGGAACTTTGGCAGAATCGGCGGCAATTTCGGCCAGTACGCCTGGTTTCCGTTCCTGACGCTTGCCGTCGCCGCGTGGCGCGCCCGTCGTCCGCTGCTCAGCGGAGGCGCGCTGGGCCTCGCGACCGGGCTGCAGCTCTTTCCCGTGGTGTTTGCCATCCCCATTGTGATCGGGGGCCTGCGCGCTGCGTGGCAGCGCGATCGTGGCGGATGGATGAGGACAGTCCTGTTCTCCGCGTCGCTGGCCCTCACGTTCGGTCTCTCGATCGTCGCCGGTAGCACCTCGGCGCGTGGGCTGGGCGCGTGGAAGGAGTGGCACGAGAAGATCGCCGTCCATTCGTCCTATTTGCGCGGAGAAATCTTTGACATCGGCCTGCCCCGGCTGGTCGCCGATGTGGTGTCGCGCGATCGCGCGGACACCGATTCGTACATTGATGATACGCCGCACACGTTTGCCCGTGGCGCCGCCCTTGAGGCACATCCCGGCATCTGGCGTCTCGCCGCGGCCCTCCTGATCGTCCTCATGTGTGGTGTGGTCTGGTGCGTGCCCGAAGACGCTCGAATGGCGTTGGGCTTCGTGCCGATGTACGCCCTGCTGGCGCTCTCGCCGTACTACTACTTCGCCCTCGCGCTGCTGCCGTTCATGATCGTCGGACTGGACCGAACGCAATTCTCGGTCTTGGTGGGCCTGCTGGTCACCGTTCTAGGCATTCAGTTGGCCATCTGGGGCGGGTCGTACATCTCGTTTGTCTATTGGCGACACGTCGCGAGTGAGATCCTGATCGCGAGCGTCATCCTCGTCATCCCGTTGGTACCGTTGGCAGGGCGGGTCCTGGGCCGACGAGGCCGCCCTTCAGAAGCGAATGAAGTAGCCGACCGTGAGCGTCGACTCGACCCTGATCCCACTGCCGACAAACGTCAGGAAGCCGCTAACGGGCTTTCCGCTGAGCGTTGACTGAAGTCCATACAGACCTGGCGCAGGCGGCCCGTTGTTAATGACGATCGTCGTCGTGCTGCTGGAGATGAGCAGCTCGTTGCTGACCCAACTGATCTGGTTCGTGGGATTGGCGTCGATTGTCGTTTCGGCCCGGTTCGCCCCGATCGACAGCCGGGCGGCGAATCGGAGCCCGCTATGAGCCGACAGGTCCTTGTCGATGCCTCCGCCGATGACGCCGACGTATCGAGAGCCGCCATCCGAGGCGTGAATCGTGACGAGGTCGGACTCCGTGTATGGGCCGACGATCGTGAACTGAAAATTGCCGGTCAGCGTGGCGCTCGGCGTGCTTCCCGTGTTGGCGAGAAGGCCGACGCCATAGGTAACGAACGGATCGAACGAGGATCGGGGCCTGAAGCGATACGTTAGGGTCCCGGACACCTGAACCTGGCGGCCAGCGCTCGCGGCCCCGGTCCTCGTCGCGGTGACGGCTAGTCCGGTGATAGGGGAGGAGTCCAGCACGCCTTGCCACGTATTGACGAAGCCGGAGCGAGTGGCGTCGATGCCGCTGCTCGCCGCGCTCGTCATGGACAGGGCTTCAAAAGTCGCGTCGACGTTGAGGTCCGCGCGCACGTGCTCCGAGATGTCTCGGCCAATCGTGAAGCCCATGGACCCGCCCGCTCGTCGCGTCGCGCCGAGTGCGGTGAGCACCGGGTCGAGCGCGGGCAGGCTCGGGACGTTCGGAAGAGAGGCTGCGATGGAGTTGAGTTGCGACGCGCCGTTCCCGAAGAACCATGACGACACGGCTTGGGCCTGACCAAAGGAGAATTCTGGACTCAGAATGAAATTCCCTCCTGAGGGTAACTGACCCGAACCGCTCGTTGGATTCGTCGAGAGGCCGAAGCCGCCGCGGAACTCGACCGTCCAGCGGGGCCTCCGCGCGAGAGAGGCGGGGGCCGGCCGCGCAGTCGTGGTCCCGGTCGCTCCTGTGCTCGCACCGGCGTCAGGTGGCGGGGGTGCGAGTCGAATCTGGGCGCTCGCGATCGCCGCGACGCCGAGGAGCGCGAAGACGGCGCCTAGGCCCAATGCCTTTCGGAAATTGGGTGCTGTGAGAATCTGCTTGTACATTTCGCGAGAAATCGGTACTTACGCTGGGCATGAAAGAGTCTTCCGCACGCCGTGCGGCGGGGGCGGCCCGCGCGCC
>Ga0182024_10003660_pt1 | contig 36318 bp, 31 predicted proteins | sample P32metaG_FD_120480 | JGI IMG/M metagenome (GOLD analysis project Ga0182024, IMG submission 120480) | Permafrost microbial communities from Stordalen Mire, Sweden - P3-2 metaG (Illumina Assembly) | ecosystem: Environmental > Terrestrial > Soil > Wetlands > Permafrost | place: Sweden: Stordalen...
AGACAAGCCGTGTGGAGACGGGCCCCTCGCCCGTCCCGCCAATGCGAAGCAAGGCGGAACCGCCACGAAAGCGGCCGGTTGTAAAGCGGAAGCCGCCCACACCATCCAGCGCTCCGACGTAATCGTCAGCTTCCTCAAAAAAACCTACGCCGAACTCCACCCCACCGGAGTCCTGCTCTCCCTCGACGTCTTCGGAGTAATGGCCTGGCAGCGCCCCGTAGATCTCTCCCACACCGGACAAGACATCGTAGGCATGGCGAAATACTGCGACGTGCTCTCGCCCATGATCTACCCGTCGCACTTCTTCGGCATGGATAACATCGCCCACCCCGGCGACGCCCCCGAACACTTCATCGGAGAATCCATGCAGCGCTTCGAGCTGATCACAAAAAACAGCGGAGTAGTAATCCGCCCCTGGCTGCAAGCCTTCCGCTGGCGCACCAAAACCTATTCCCCCGCATACATAAAGGTCCAGGTAGCAACCGCCAAAGAAAAAGGCGGCATAGGCTTCTTGTTCTGGAACGCCGCCAACGACTACAGCAAACCCTACGAAGCCATGCCAGAAATGAAAGCCGCGAATGCCAAAGAGAAGGATAAATACTTCCGTGGAGATGAACTGCCGGGCGTAACGGTGAAGGCAAGCCTGACGCCGGCTGCCGTCCCCGCACCGCAAGAAGCGGGAAACCACTAAAGCTCTTTGTCATTCCGACGCGCGAGCGAGGCGAGACAGGAGGAATCTGCTGTCCCGGACACCCTCATCTGCCGTCCCCGCCCCGCAAGAAGCGGGAAGCCATTAAAGCTCTTTGTCATTCCGACGCGCGAGCGAAGCGAGACAGGAGGAATCTGCTTTCCCGGACACTCTCATCACTGCCGCCCCACCCCACCCCTCCGCCAGATCCTCCCAAGTAGGATTTCTCTCCTCAATCAATGCCACCTTCTTATCCCGCCGCCATCCCTTGATCTCCGTCTCGCGAGCGATCGCATCGCCCACATTCCGAAACGATGAGAAGTAGACCAGTCGGTGCGCCTGGTACTTGCGCGTGAACTTGCCGCCCTCGCCAGCCCGATGCCGCAGTACCCGCGCCATAAGAAATCCCGTCACGCCGACGTACAACACGCGGCTCTTACTCGCCATGATGTAAACGTAATAGCTCCGCTCACTCACCATCGCCACTCCAAAGAACAGCAGATTCCTCCGGGCAAAACCCGCCCGTGCGGAATGACAAAACTCTAAAGCGCAGGGCTGATGAAACACAGCGTCACTCGTCACACCCGCGCTGTGCAAAACTCGAAGCCCGAACCCGCCCCTCCTCGTTGTCATCCCGAGGACCTGAGCGACCACCACATCTTGTCATTCCGACGCGTGAGCGAAGCCCCACCTTTTTGTCATTCCGACGCGCGAGCGAAGCGAAGCAGGAGGAATCTGCTTTCCCCGGCATGCCACCACAACTCCTGTAGGGACAGCCGCCCTCGGCTGTCCAAGCGGCCCAGGTGTATCGGGCCGCAGCCGCGCCATCGGATTCCGTTTTGAAAGGGCGCGGCTTAAGCCGCGCCGCCAGCCCGCACCACCGTGGAAGAGCGGCGCTTCAGCGCCGCGTAAAAGCCTTTGGGTGGCGCAGCGCTTCAGCGCTGCGATTAGGCTCGGATCGAGATCCGGGCTTCAGCCTCTGAGGGACTTCTGCCCGACCCCCACAACCCCATCTCCATTCCGTGCCACCTCGCCACCACGAAAGTGCTTTGCATCTCCTCCAAACGCAAGAGTAAAAAGGAACCCGACTTTCTGGGCGGAGACCATGAAGACATCTCGAATCTTGTGCACCGTCAAGGCGCTGGCCGCTGAGTTTGAGCGGTGCTGCCAGGATTACGATTCCCTCCACATAGCTGTCGCATGGTGCGGTGATCCAAAGCACATACTTCCCTACAAACATCTCGAGGATTTTGAGGGCAGCATTGTCTGCACTATGGGCGTGTCGTTCAACCAGACCCACCCCGATGCCATTGAATGGTTCAGGACGCGTGCGGATACGCGAGTCTTCCGCAAGGATAAAGGCCTGTTCCACCCTAAGGTTTTCCTGTTCGCCAAGGGCGACCGATACGCGCTCTTCGCAGGAAGCTCGAACCTGACCTATAGCGGCTTCTACCGAAATTTCGAAGTAAACACACTGGTTGAGGGCAGCCTCTCTACGAACGATGCGCAGGATATCGACGCCCTCACTAAACACATTGAGGAATGGCGCCGAGATGACCTCTCGTTTAAACCGAACGACGAATGGCTCCAGCGTTATCGCAAAGAATACCAGCGAGATGTCGCCAAGCAGCGGGCAAACTCGATCAGCACAGAAGCGCTCAACGAGCAAGAAACAATTGGCGGTGCAAACTGGTTGGCGGTCGCCGACTGGAAGACATATTACGGCAAGGTCATATCGGGATTAGCGGGACACGACCGGAAGCCCGAGAGCATTCACCACGTCATCGATGCCGCTCTGGCCTCTCTCTCACAACCCTGGAAAGCCTCTTACTTTAGCGAACTGGAGGCGAGACGGATTGTTGGAGGAATTGGCGAATACGGAGCGATGGGCAATGTCTCCGCGTCCGGCGGATTCAGGCATCTCCTGAATAGCCAAGGGAATAAACTTGATTCGATGGCTGCGACCGTGAATAAAATCGCGAAGTTGCAATCTCCCATAAACTGGAACGAGCTCGGGAAGCGACTGATTGAACTGGACAATCTGTGTCCCACGATGAAGGTATGGGGACGCGTCTTAGCTCTTGTCAGGCCCGACCTGTACTGCACTGTTTCATCTGACCCGTTTCGTAGGGGCCTGGCGAAGCTCCTTTCCGTGCCTAAGTCAGGGTTCGAAAAACCAGGAGGGTTTCTTGAGCTCATGAAATTCCTACACTCGACCCCGTGGTTCAATAGCCCCAAACCCCGAGATCCAAATGAGACGGCTGTCTGGGAAAGACGCGTGGCATTTATGGACGGGATCTTCTGGGCGCCAGGATAGGCCTAGAGCTGTGCTCTTCCAGCATCAGTTTTTCCACACCCCCACTGTGACATCCAACCTTCCACCCCTCCGTAAACTAGAAGTAGATGCTCACCCAACCAACAACCCTCCCCGAATACATCTCCACCCTCTCCCCATCCGACCAAGCCAGAGCCAAGTCCCATCTCCTCAATATTTTCCGCACAAACCCTTGGCTATCAAGATTTTACGCAGATGGCCTCGCCCTGCTCTCGAACAACTCCAACCAAATCAATAATTTACCAATTCGATCTGTGAAATTTTTCAATCCAGATCCGAAAGGTTCAACGCCAATGTCGCTCAACCAGAACATTCGCAGCTGCACCCACATCAAGGTCAACGGAACCCGCTGCGGCTCCCCCGCTCTCCGCAGCGAAGTCTTCTGCTACTTCCATCAGCGGATGATCCGCGGAGTGCGCACTCCCGCCAAGTCGCGCCTTCACCCCATCGCGCTAATCGAAAACGAAGAAGGCATCCAGGCCTCGCTCATGGAGATCATCAACGCCCTCGTGCGCAACACCATCGACTTCCGCCGCGCCCAGCTAGTCCTGCGCGCTCTCCACATCGCCGTGAAAAATTCTCCGCGTGTCCATTTCAACATTCACAACAACGAAATGATTCGCGAAGTTCCCGAATATCCCGCCGCCCCCGCTGTGCAGAAACCGCCATCGCCCGCACTCAACCAGGCCGCCGCGCTAGCGCGAATCCCGCGGCCCAAGCCAATCAGCATCACTCGGCCCCGGCCGCCCAAAGTCGCAGCAGCGCTCGATCCCGCTCGCCCCAAACCGCCAGCCCAGGCCAAGCCCGTACCTCCAACCCGCAACGTCCAGCGCCGACGCTCGGGATGAAGAAAATTGGCATGAAACGCGCCCGGGGGATCGCAATGCTCGGCTATAATGTCCTGTAACGCCGGTTGGGTTTTCACGCCTCACTCCCTTGCACTGTCAGAGGAAGGATTCAGCCCTCGTTACCAAACGTCACCAGCCTCCAGCCCAAGGAGCTCCGCATGGCGATCGAGAAGTCGGAAAGCATCTGGCACAACGGCGAACTCATCCCTTGGGATGACGCGACGATTCACGTGATGTCGCACGTGGTCCACTACGGCTCCTCGGTATTCGAGGGGATCCGCTGCTACGCGCCGCCCTCGGGCCCCGCGATTTTCCGCGCGCATGAGCACATCGAGCGCCTGCTGAATTCCGCCAAGGTCTACCGCATCGACGTCGACTACAACCGCGAGCAACTGGTGAACGCCATGCTCGAAACCGTAGGTAGAAACGGAGTGTGGCCGTGCTACGTCCGGCCCATCATTCTTCGCGGCTATGGCGAAGCGGGAGTAAATCCCTTCAACTCGCCGACCGAGGTTTACATCATCAACTATCCCTGGGGAAAATATCTGGGAGGTGAGAACGAAGGCTGCGACGCCTGCGTTTCCTCATGGACGCGCATCGCGCCGAACACTCTGCCGGCGATGGCAAAGTCGGGCGCGAATTATATGAACTCGCAGCTCATCAAGATGGAAGCCATTGTCAACGGCTTCGCCGAAGGCATTGCGCTCGACGTGAACGGATTCGTAAGCGAAGGCTCGGGCGAGAACGTTTTCATTGTGCATCACGAGAAGCTGATCACGGCGCCGCTGGGGAATTCGGTGCTGCCCGGCATCACCCGCGATTCCACGCTGCAGATCGCGCGCGATCTCGGCGTTCCAATAATCGAGCAGATGATTCCGCGCGAAATGCTTTACATCGCCGACGAAGCCTTCTTCACCGGAACCGCGGCGGAGATCACTCCGATCCGCACAGTAGATAAGATCAAAGTGGGCAAGGGCGGGATTGGGCCGATCACCAAAGCGATCCAGAAAGAGTTCTACGCCGTCGTGCGTGGAGAAAAAACCGACCGCCACGGATGGCTAACGCCGGTGCCGGTGCGCAGCAAACAGCCCGTCGGAGTATAGAAATACGTTAAGACTCACCGAGGAGGACGACAATGTCTGAGCAACAAGGTTTGACCCCAGAATTTGCCCGAGGCTACTGCGCGATGACGCTCGACGGCATCCTGCGCGAAGCGGAAATCACCAGGAAAGTGATTGCGGCCGTGCCCGATGCGGCCTCCAGCTACAAGCCCGATCCCAACGCGCGTACCGCCAGAGAGCTGGCGTGGCATATCGCCAACAGCGACATTCAGTTTCTGGATGGAATCGCCGACCTGAAGTTCAACATGGAAACGCCTGAACACAAGCCGCAAACCTCCGCCGAAGTGGTCGCGTGGTACGACGCGAACATGAAGCGCGGAGCCGCGCGGGTGGCCGCAATGAGCCCGGAGCAGTTGATGACGCCCATCAACTTCTTCAACGTGTTCAATCTTCCCGCGGTTCTGTATCCCGGCTTCCTCAACAACCACAGCATTCACCATCGCGGAGAGCTGGCAACCTACCTTCGTCCCATGGGATCGAAGGTGCCATCGATCTACGGCGGCAGCTACGACGAGCCGTTCCAGCCGCCAGCGTCACAAGAAACCGCTGCGTAGGATGCAGTATGTAGACATCGGAGAGCCGCCCTTGCAGGCGGCTCTTTTTGCTGCGAGGAGCAGCGCTTACTCTCATTCCACTTACTACCCACCGTCTACGCCCTACACTGGATGCATTCTGGCGCCCCACTCCGCGCCGGGATATCTTAACGGGTTCCGGTCACCGGGCGCGGCGGGGCGTTCTTCACATATTTGTCGAACCAGCGAAGCATTTCGTAAACCAGCTGCTCGTTCGACTCCATGGCTGTATACCAGTGCGGCTCGTGCGGGAGCATCACCAGGCGCGTGGTACCGCCGTTGCCTCGAATCGCTTCGTAGAGCTTGTGCGATTGCAGGGGCGTAGTACCGGGATTCGCGTCTTCTGAGCCATGCACAATGAGGAGCGGCGTCTTCAACTTGTCGGCGGAGAAAAACGGGGAGACCTTCAGATAGACATCGGTTGCCTCCCAAACCGACCGCCGCTCGTTCTGGAAACCGAATGGAGTGAGTGTCTTGTTGTAGGAACCGCTGGTCGCGACGCCGGCGCGGAACAAATCGGAATGGGCCACGAGATTTGCGGTCATCAGAGCGCCGTGGCTGTGTCCGGTTACTCCTATGCGGTCGGGGTCGGCGACGCCGAGCCGCACCGCCTCGTCGACGGCAGCCTTAGCGTCGGCGACTAACTGTTCGAGATAAGTGTCGTAAGCTTTTTTCGGATCGCCGACGATGGGGAACGCGGCGTTGTCGATGATGGCGTAGCCGGCGAGGAGCAGCAGTCTATATTGCCGGAGCTGAGTGAAAGTTTCCTGCGAGCCTGCGACTTGGGCGGCTTTCGAAGCGTCGGCGTAGTCGCGAGGATAGGCATAAAGAATGGTAGGAACGCGGGTGCCATCTTTGTAGCCGGGCGGCGTATAGAGCGTGAACGACAAGTCGAGGCCGTCGGCGCGCTTGTATTTGACCAAGCGCTTTTTGATGGCCCGCACTTCCGGGGTTGGATCAGGGATGTGGGTGATAGCCACGCTGGTAGAAGCGAAGGCCGCTTCTCCAGCGGACGCACCATTGATGACGGATTTTCCGAGTGTTCTGGCAAATGCGTTCGGGGGGTCGATGGGTGATTGATGCCAGGTGAGAAACTCCTTTGTGTCCGGTCCGGTGAAGGAAAGGAATTGCTCGTAGGAATTCTTATCGCTGCGAAACAGGCGCTCGGATTTCAGCGTCTTCAGATCGAGGCGATCAAGGAACGGGCGATCGCCGTCGGGTGAAAATCCGGATCCTGCGAGGTAGATCGAATCACCATCCTGGCGAACCACGCGGGAGCCGTTCGCGAGCTGGCGTTTCACTGGAATGCCGGGGTTCGCATACTTCTCGTCACTCGATAGATCCCAAAGCAAGCGCCGCCGCGGTTGTTGATCGTCGACATCGATGACGAAGGTCCGCCTCCAGTGCCGGTTTTCATCGTACTCGTTGAGTAGAGCAACGTCTGGGTTCTCGCTCCAGGAGAAACCGACATAACGCTGCTCGGTGCGCGTGATTTCGACGGCGGGTGAGTTGAACGGCGCCTTGAGGAGCATGATTTTGTCGCGAGCCGGAACCTTCACTTTCCAATCGCCGCCATCGAGCGCTTCTGCCCAGACGAGCGTCGCGGGATCGGTGGCACGCCAGGAAAATTCGCGCGGACCCAGGGGAACGCCTGCGATGGGAACGCGATCGGCCAGGGGAAGCGATGCGATGGTATGAGCCGAAACGTGGGAGCGGTCGGATACGTCCCAGACTTCGACTTCCTGAGGGAAGCGATCGTACGTGGTCACGTAAGAGTAGGGCTTGTGGATGGCGGTGATGAGTATGTGCTGGCCATCCGGCGCGGGAGCCAGCGATTGGTAATTCGCCGGCTTTCCGAGCGGCGTGATGGCCGCGGTGGCCGCATCGACGAGAGCGAGTTGCGAAGCGGCGTAGTAATCGAAGACATCCTCGTCGTGCTTGTTGCCGAGCGTGTCGCGATTTTCGTAGGTACTGCTCTGGCCTTTTTCGCCTTCGGTCTCCTGGATGCTGGGGCCGGGCGGCAACGTTGGTTCGGGCGGGGATGCGCCCATCCCGTCGGGCACCAGCTTGACCAGAAGCGTTTTCTCGTCAGGCATCCATTGCAACTCGTCGTCGAACATTGGGTTGAGATGCGCTCCGGGTACGGAATGCACTTCGCCAGTCCTGGCGTCGCCGGTCCAGAGTTCGACTGCCTCGGGAGCGATATTCACGAAGGCGAAAAATTTTCCGTCAGCGGACCAGAGGGGTGTGCCGGGGCACGCGCCCGGGGGGAGCGCGATAGGAATTTGCACGCCGCCGGAGACGCGCACCAGTACGAAGCTGCGGGCGCAGGGTGTGATGCCGTAACCGCCCGGGGTGTCGTGCTTGCTGTGATTCCTGGGCTCGACGCGCACGCCAGCGAGGCGCAGGAAGGGCGTCGCGACTCGCGAAATCGACGGGTAGTCCTGCCAGGACACGAGGAGAATCGCGTCCTGGGTCGGGCTCACCCGGGGAATTGGCGGGGAAGGCGCGTGCATCACGTCCAGAATGTTTTTCGGCGGCTGGCTATATCCGGATGCAGAGTCGATCGGAGTCGCGGGTGAGGCCGCGGTTGACAAAGACGCCTTCGACTGTGCCGCCGTGGGCAGAGAGGTAAAGCAGGCGACCAGCGCTCCGGCAAGGAGAAAGTTCATGGCGTTCCGGACTGGCATAGATTTCCTCCGCTTCAATTCACCAGCAAACCGATCGATCAGACGAGTTAGTCCGTGGCTCTTGCAGCCGTTCAAAGGACAATACGGGGTGGGAGTTTCGGTGCGACGCGGCTGTGGAGGGTAATGTCTTCGACTTTGCAAACGACACCCATCCCCCAAACATCGAGTATCTCGACGACGCTGCGATGCGAAATGGGTTGGCCGATCATGCAGGGAGGTCCCGTCCATGGCGGACCATCTTAGGGTCCAGGTTGGGGCAAAAAGTTGCTCCGGAGGTCGATCTGTCAAAAGCGACCTGGCCGGTTGCCATCTCGTAGAGCACAACTCCGAAGGAGAACAGATCGGTGCGCGCATCCAACTCTTTGCCCCGCACCTGCTCGGGCGACATGTAGGACACGGTTCCGAGCATGGTTCCGGGGCTGGTGACTTGCTGGGCGTCGATGCTGGCCGCCAGTGTTTCCGCCATGGCAATTTGGCTGGATGATCTGCCTGCCGCAACTGCGACCTTGGCCAGCCCGAAATCAAGAACCTTGGCGTGCCCGCGTGCGGTGACAAAGATATTGGCAGGCTTGATGTCACGATGGACGATGCCTTTGGAGTGGGCAGCGTCGAGCGCGTCGGCGATGTCGACGGCGATGCGGATGAGAACGTCCGTTTCCAGCGGCCGTCCGCCGATGCGATATCTCAGATTTTGCCCATCCAGAAATTCCATGACGATGAAAGGCTGACCGTCCTGCTGCCAGATTTCATGGATGGTGCAGATATTGGGATGGTTCAGCGCGGAGGCTGCCTGAGCCTCACGCTGGAAGCGGGCCAATGCTTGAGGGTCTTTGGCGACCTCATCAGGCAGAAACTTCAGCGCGACGAACCGGTGCAGGGTCAGGTCCTCGGCTTTGTAGACCACACCCATCCCGCCGCCGCCGATCCTTTCGACGATGCGGTAGTGCGAAATGGTTTTGCCGATCATTGGCGAGAGATCATTGGCGAGAGATCATTGGCGAGAAAATGTTACGTGGGCAAAGGTGGCAAGTCAATGAAAGGCGCGGGGTTTGCGCTTGATCTGGTGCTGGAACGTAAGGTGTTGTCCGATTGCCGGGGCGGGGCCGTTACCTAGGTCATCTTGGGTAAGGTGACGATTCGAGTCATCATAGGCAAAGCTTGGAGGCAACTCGGCCTCCCAGGAAAGCGCCTGCGATGAATATTGACGATCTGCTGCGGATTGCCACGGAACGGCGAGCTTCCGACTTGCATTTGAAGGTGGGAAACTATCCCCACTTGCGCATTGATGGCGAGCTTGCGCCGTTGACCGAACAGCCGCGCGTGACTGCGGAAGACATGCTGACCATGGCCTTCAGCATGATGTCGGCCCGGCAAAAGCAAAAGTTCAAAGAGACCACGGAAATCGATATGGCCTACGGCGTGGCCGGGCTGGGACGATTCCGAGTGAACATCTTCCAGCAGCGCGGCAACGTTGGTCTGGTGCTGCGCGTTATCCCTACGAAAATTCGCGCGCTGGATGAGTTGTTCCTGCCGAAGGTGGTGGAGCAGATTTGCGAAATGCCGCGCGGGCTGGTGCTGGTGACGGGCGTGACCGGCTCCGGTAAGTCGACGACGCTGGCCGCAATGGTGGATCGAGTGAACTCGAGCCGCGCAGAACATATTATTACGATCGAAGATCCTATCGAATTTCTGCATCGCGATAAAAAAGGTTATGTGAACCAGCGCGAGATTGGCGTGGACACGCCTTCGTTCAGCGCGGCCTTGCGCGCTTCTTTGCGTCAGGATCCGGACGTGATTCTGGTGGGCGAAATGCGCGACCTGGAAACGATTTCGACGGCGCTGCACGCTGCGGAAACCGGTCACATGGTTTTCTCGACGCTGCATACGCTGGACGCGGTGGAAACGGTGAACCGCATTATCTCTATTTTCCCTCCACCGGAACAGAAGCAGATTCGCCTGCAGTTGGCGGCGGTGCTGCGCGCTATCGTCAGCCAAAGATTAGTGCGGCGCTGCGATTCCGATGGGCGCGTGCCTGCGGTGGAAGTGATGATCAATACGGCCTTCATCCGGGAAAGCATTCTGGTGCCGGAAAAGACACGGTCTATTCGCGACGCCATTGCGGCCGGCACGTCGCAATACGGGATGCAGACGTTTGACCAGTCGTTGTGGGATCTGTTCCAGGCAGGGCTGGTAAACTACGAAACCGCGCTGGAAAATGCCTCCAATGCCGACGACTTCAAGCTGCGCATGCAGGGCATCGCTTCGACCGCGGACATTTCGCGGCAGTCGATGCAGTCGGCTGGATACGGACGGTAGGAAGCGGTCTTCGGGCTTCGGGTTTCGGGCTCCGGGTTTCTTCCCTGGACCTCGGCTTTCCGTCTTCTAGACTCCATCTTCCCTTTTTCCAACCCTGAAGCCCGAAAGCCGAAGCCCGAAGCCCGCTTTTGCGCTATCGTTAGCGAATGGCATTCCCCCGTCCCAAGAAGCGGTTCTATTCCGAAGAAGAGTTGTACGAATATGCCGTAGGTGCGCTGGCGCGGCGCATGCGGACGGTTGCGGAATTGAAACGTCTGCTTCGGGTGCGGATCGAGGACGCGGACTCCGAGTATGGAAAGACTTTGGTGGAACTCATCATCCGGCGATTGAAAGATCGTGGGTACCTGAACGATTCGCAGTATGCCGCTTATTTTTCTTCGCTGCGGCGGGACAATCAGAAGTTTGGCCGCATGCGCGTTGTCACCGACCTGAAGATAAAGGGCATGCATAGCGATGTAATCGAAAAGGCTGTGGACGCTGCCTATGACGGTGTGAGCGAAGAGAAACAGGCTCGCGAATTTCTGCGGCGGAAGCGTCTGGTGAAACCGAAAGATCAGAAAGAGACGGCGCGAATCTTCCGGCAATTGGCTCGGGGCGGGTTCGGGACCAAGACCATTTTCAACATTCTGAAGCACTGGAATGTGGATGAGGAGACTCTAAGCGAACTGGAAAGCGAAAGCGCCTGAAAAGCCGGGCGAGCCTCCCCAAAGGGCTTGGGCGCATCTGAGAATGGAAGACCCCTCTTGGCAGGAGGCGTCTTGATGTTGCATACTCCAAGACCGATCCCAACCCAGTTTTTCAGGAGAACGCTATGAAGTTCCGTTTGAAAACAATTCTCGCAGCATTGTTGGTCAGCGCCGTTCCCATGGCCCTGGCTCAGGACGTGGCCACCGACGTGAAGAAGGGCGCCGAAAAAACCGGACACGAAACCAAAGTGGTGGCCAAAGATACCGCGAAGGGTACCGAGAAAGTCGCCGACAAGACTGGCCACGAAACCAAAGTCGTCGCCAAAGACACTGCGAAAGGCACCGAGAAAGTTGCCAAGAAGACTGGCAGCGCGGTGAAAACGGGCGCCAAAGACACAGGGCACGAGGCGAAGAAGGTCGGCGACAAGCTCGACGACAAGCCGAAGCCACAGTAACGCCTGCGAGAGTTCATGCGTTGTGGGCGCGCCAGTAAGGTGCGCCCATTCTCTTGTATTTGTCATTCTGTGGAGCGCAGCGACGAGAGCCTGCCCTGAGCGAAGCCGAAGGGAATCTGCTGTCTGCGTGCGCTGCCACGGACGCCCGCGCTCGTGTCGACTCCCGCGTCCCCGATGCTAGAATAAATTCTGCTCCTTCCCATGCTGACTGGCTCGGAAATTCGCCGCATGTTTCTCAACTTCTTTGTGCAGAAGGGGCACAAGGAGGTGCATTCGTCGTCGCTGGTGCCGGCGAATGATCCCACGCTGCTGTTTACCAATGCGGGCATGAACCAGTTCAAGGACGTTTTTCTCGGCCTCGAGAAACGCGATTACAACAAGGCTACGACCTCGCAGAAGTGCGTGCGCGCCGGTGGCAAGCATAACGATCTGGAGAATGTAGGGTTCACCAACCGGCATCACACATTTTTCGAGATGCTGGGGAACTTTTCGTTTGGAGATTACTTCAAGAAAGACGCCATCGCTTACGCGTGGGAGCTGATTACTTCGAAGGAGTGGTTTGGGATTGCGAAGGACAAGCTGTACGCGACTGTGTTTAACGGCGAAGGCGGGCTGCAACCTGACACCGAGGCATACGACTTGTGGGCTGGGCAAGGCGTGCCCAAAGAACGAATCTTTGAGATGGGAGTGAAAGATAATTTCTGGCAGATGGGCGACACTGGGCCCTGCGGGCCTTGCAGCGAGATTCATTACGATATGGGTCCGACCGCGTCTGAGCATGGACATGCGGATTGCCACTTTCCTTGCGATTGCGGGCGGTATGTTGAGATTTGGAATCTGGTGTTTATGCAGTTTGACCGCGACGCGAGCGGGAAGCTGAATCCGCTGCCCAAACCCTCGATTGATACCGGGATGGGGTTGGAGCGGGTTACGGCGGTGCTGCAGGGCGTGATTTCGAATTACGAGACGGATTTGTTTTTGCCGCTGATTAAACGGGCGGCGGAGTTGACCGGGACATCGCTCTCCAGGGAACTGGAGAAGGAAGCCAAGGCGAAGTCGGCCGCTTCTTTGCGCGTGATCGCGGATCACTCTCGCGCGGCAACGTTCTTGATCGCTGACGGTGTACTGCCCTCGAACGAAGGTCGCGGCTATGTGCTTCGCAAAATCATCCGCCGCGCCATTACGCATGGACGTTTGCTCGGTCAGACAAAACCGTTCCTGCATGAAATGATTTTCGCTGTCAGGGACCAGATGCAAGACGCTTATCCCGAACTGAATGAAGCGCATCAGATTGCTAACGTTGTGCTGGCTGAAGAGACGAGGTTTGTAAACGCTCTGACCAACGGGCTAGAGCGTTTCCGCCAACTCATGATAATGAAAGCGGGGGGCGGCCCAGATTTCCAAAAACCAGAGGACGGGATCTATCCATCGGATCGGGAGTTGGTCCTTAAGTGTATGGAGTTAGGAGACCCACTGAAGTTGTCGGGCTCAGAAGCCTTCCAACTTTACGACACGTACGGCCTGCGGGAAGACTTTATTGAAAGCTACTGTCGTGATCTGGGTGTCGAATTTGATCGTGCAGGTTTCGACGAAGCGATGGAAGAACAAAGGTCGCGTGCCCGTGCCTCCTGGAAAGGTGGCGCGAAACAGACCGCGAATCCCGCCTATCAGCAGCTTCCGAAATCGCTCTTCGAAGGTTATCGTCGGACTCGCTCTGACGGCTGCGAAGTGCTGGCCATCATTCACCACGGGCAGGGCACGCGGGAACTTAAGGCTGGCGAGTCAGGCGAAGTCATTCTCGATCACACTCCGTTTTATGCCGAGTCTGGCGGGCAGGTTGGCGACCGGGGGTGGTTTTACTCGGAGGATCATAATACCGTTGTCGCCGACGTTACGGGATGCTATTCGCCGATTCAGGGGGTGCGGGCGCATCAGGTTGTCGCTAAACAGGCGCTGCGCGTTGGCGATAGAGTCGACGCCGTCGTGAATGTTGACGTTCGTGAGTCGACGATGCGGAATCATACGGCTACGCATCTGCTGCATGCCGGACTGCGCGAAGTTTTGGGGAAGCATGTGAAGCAGGCGGGGTCGTTGGTAGCGCCGAATCATTTGCGGTTTGATTTTTCACATTTCACCGCTGTCGAAGATGAAGAGTTGCAGGATATTGAGGACATTATTAATAAGGAAGTGCTGCGCAATCAGATTGTCGAGACCATCACAGACGTTCCCATCGACGAGGCGATCAATACTTATCATGCGATGGCTTTGTTTGGCGAAAAGTATGGCGATAAGGTGCGCGTGGTGCGGATTGGCGATTTCTCTACTGAACTTTGCGGCGGGACGCATACCGGGGCTACCGGCGAGATTGGGCTGATCAAGATTCTGAAGGAAGGCAGCGTGTCATCGGGCGTGCGGAGAGTCGAGGCGGTGACGGGCACTGGATCGCTGCAGCACTTCCGCAAAGATCATGAACTTGAGAAAGTTGTGGCCTCACTCGCGGCCCCTATGCTGGCGACTCCTGTCGTGTCAATGGATTCCCAAAGCGGGGAGGTAACGACAACCTATGACCTCTCGCTCGCTGACGCTCTAAACCTCGAGTTAAGAAAGAAAGATTCGGAGATCAAGCGGCTTACTCGCGAGTTGGATTCAGCGCGGATGAAGTCGGCTTCGTCGAGTACGGCGAACATTGGCGATCAAATTCGAGATGTGAAAGGCGTGAAAGTTCTGGCGCATCGCGTGGATAATCTTGAGCGGGCGCAGTTGCGGACATTGGTCGACCAACTGCGCGACAAGATTGGCTCGGGGGTGGTGGTGCTGGGCTCGGCTTCGAATGGAAACGTTTCGCTGATCGTAGGCGTCACCAAAGATTTAATCGGCCGGGTGCAGGCGGGTAAGGTGATTGGTCCCGTGGCGCAGAAAGTTGGCGGCAAGGGCGGAGGCCGTCCTGATCTGGCCGAGGCTGGCGGCAAAGATGCCGCTGCGCTGGACTCCGCACTGGACGGCGCTTTCGCGGTTGTGGAGTCGCTTCTGTCATGACCCCAGACCAGAGTTCCACTCAAGAACGCCTGCGATTTATCAAGCACAAGGGCCATGCCATCTACCTGGTTGACTTCTCGCACTGCCCTGCGAAGGAGTTGTTGTTGCTGCTCGATCAAGTTCGCGCAGATGTTGCCCGGCACGCGCCGGGATCCCTGCTCACGCTGGCAGATCTCACCGGCGCGCAGATCGACAAGCAAGTCGCGACACGAGTGAAGGAAGTTCTGGTGCTCGACCGTCCCTATGTGAAACGGTCGGCATGGGTGGGAACGGAAAGTCTGCCGCACGTTTTCTATGAGCACTTCAAAAGCTTCTCGCAACGCGAACTTCCCCTGTTCAAGACACGGGAAGAGGCGATGGAGTGGCTGGTGACTGATTAGCTGGCTGCGGTGTAGTCGCCCAAGCTCTTCGGCCCAAAGTGGAGCTTCGCTCGACTGGACCCTTCGGGTTCGCTCAGGGCAGGCAGCCGAGGGCGGCTGTACCCACATTTTGTTTGGCTTGTTTGAACCGATTGTGTCGAGGAGGCGTCCATGGGCCAACCACTCGACCCCGCAAAAGCATTTTTCTATGGCCAGTTCGTGCAGGCCGCCTACACCATGTAGGAAATCAGAACCCGGATCCGCTCCGGCCTGAGCCCGCCGGCATTCCCGATGGGTGGGAGCTTGGGGCGTGGATCCACATGTCCGACTTCTTTCTGAATCTCGAGAGGCCCGAGTTCTATGGGATCGTCGTGCACAGCATTGCGGACCCGGACTCACGGATCATCGCGATTCGTGGCACCAGAGCAAGATCGAGTGGTTCGACGATGCGTTCGCTTTTCTAACCTCGTTTCGCCAGGTGCCGGACGCGGGAAAGGTGGCCAAAGGGTTCGACAGAATCTACAGTTCGTTGAAAGTAGTGAAGCGCCCATTGCCGCGCGATGGTGCTTCTACGGGCCCAGCGCCACAGGCAGCTGCGCCCGAGGAAATCTTCAGCGGATCTTTCGCCGAACAACTTGAGCAACTGGCAATCAGTCGGGAAGCAGCGCGTGGCGTGGCCCCAGCAGCCGAGGGGCGTGGGCGCCCGCAGCGCCCCACTGTCGCTACCGGCCGCAGCCTGGGCTCGGCGCTAACCACACTGTTCGTGCTGGAGAATGCCGAGAAGCACAAGTTCGATATCTCAACGCTGTGCACGTTTGCTTCGCCGCGCGTCGGCAATGGCGAATTCGTGCGGCTGTTCAATGGGCTCTCCATCAATTCCTGGCGGATTGTGAATACCGACGACGAAGTCCCAAAGCTTCCATTTCGCCTTCCTCTATTATCAACACGTGGATATAGCTTGCCCTTTCGAGTCCGCGGGCTACGCAAAGCGCCGCCTCGTGTGCGATCACGCCATGGAGACATACCTGCACTGGCTGGATGGAAGTTCGAAGGTGCGGCCGGAATGTGCGCTTTGACACTGCTATCTCAGACGCCGGCGTAATGCGACCGGAGTTCCGGTTCGCTCACACTTAACTCCGCCACTTCAGCGTAACCGGTCCCGCTATGGGATGCTTCATCTCGCTGCCGGTGCGTTTCGCTTCCAGGTAAGAGGCTTTTAGCTGGAAATACCATTTCGCGGGACGGTCGGCGTCGTCGATCAGCATGAGATGCGGATTGTGCTGCAGGCCTTCTGCTTGCAGTTCCATGGTGCGGCGGTCCTGCTCGACGAATTTGGCGAAGACGAATTTCAGCAGTTCGGGGGCGAAGGGTATCCAGCGGAAAATGTTCCAGGCGGCGACCACGTCGATCCGGCACTGATTACGGGTGATGGGAGTGACCGTGGTGAGACTCGAGAACCAGTAGTTCCCTGCCCGGATGGTTTCGGCGCGCCGGTTAGGCAGAACAAAATCAATGGTGGTGGTGATGGAGTCGGCCGCAGCGTAGAGGCCCAAAAGCTTATAGGGCGCGGAGTTCGAGCTGGGCGTGTGCGCGCTCATGCGAAAACCATTTGGAATAGGTTCGAAATTCTTGCGCTTGTCGTGAATGCTGTGGCGGCTGCGCCACCACCATGCCTGATGCACAAAGGGGCCGTGCGCGGGGTCCATGAGTCCAATGATGCCGTGATCGATGCTGACGGGCATCTTGGCGGTGAGGTAGGCAAGCTTGTACTTATCTTTTCCCGGCAGACCTCCCGGCGCCCCTCCCGGCACTCCGAACTTCTCGATCTCAGGAGCAGGCGTGGGAGCTTCTTCTCTCATACCGAATCCCGCGCCCAGAGGGCCGGGGTCGGGGATGTAAACCCAGATAAAACCATCCTGCTCCTGGCAGGGGTAGCTGCCGGCGTAAACGCGGTCCACCTTCAAATTCTGATCGGCGGTGAGTGAGGGGATCAGCTGGCATTGACCGTTGTGGGCGTCGAAGGTCCAACCGTGGTAGGAGCATTCGAGATTCTCCCCATCGAACGTGCCGCAGTGCAGCGGCATGCCGCGGTGGGGACAGGCGTCCCGCAGGGCAAAGGGACGGCCCGCGCGATCGCGTCCCACAACAAGCGGAATCTCAAGCAGCATCGCCTGGTCGAGCTGGTTGCGATGGACCCGGTCGGCGGGCAAGGCCCTATACCAGAAGCCGGTGAGCATGAGCGAATCGGGCGCCTGACGTTGGGGAAAGTCGAGTTCGGGCATGGTGAGATTGCTGATTATTAATTTGACCGTTGAGTGAAAAACCTATGCTAGCATTCGCGGGATGTTTTCAGCGCGTGTGGAATTCGGCGGAGGAAAGCGATGGAATTTCTCGGTCATTTTCGCAGGCTTACGCCCGTGCAGCGGAATACGTTCGTCGCGTGCTTTCTGGGCTGGTCGCTGGACGCATTCGATTTCTTCATCCTGACCTTATGTGTCAGCGCGATCGCGACCGAGTTTCATGCAAAAGTCTCAGAGGTCTTTGAGGCGATCTTCCTCACCCTCGTTTTCCGCCCGCTGGGTGCATTTCTTTTCGGACTGGCGGCGGACCGCTTCGGACGGCGGCCCACGTTGATGGTCGACATCATTGCATACTCGGCGTTCGAATTGTCATCGGCGTTCGCTCCCTCCTTAAAGGTGTTTCTGATCACGCGCGCCTTGTTTGGAATAGCGATGGGCGGCGAATGGGGCGTGGGCGCGGCATTGGCGTTCGAGACGCTGCCGGCGGAGGGACGCGGGTTTTTTTCCGGAGTGTTGCAGGAAGGCTACGTGGTGGGCAATCTCCTAGCCGCACTGGTGTTTGGGACGCTGTTCCACTTCGTCGGTTGGCGGGGGATGTTCGTAATCGGCGCCCTGCCCGCGCTTCTTGTGATTTACATTCGCACGCAGGTGGACGAATCCCCCGCATGGTTACAGGGTCAGATCTCGAGAAAAGCGGAGAGTCACCTGGGCAAGGACATCCGAACGTATCTGGGCTCTTTTGCTTTTCTGGTTGTACTGATGTTTGCCTTCAATTCCTTTAGCCACGGAACCCAGGATCTGTATCCAACTTTCCTGACGAAGGGGCATCAGTTTGCTCCACCCACAGTAATGTTCATCACCGTCGTAGGAAACATTGGCGCGCTGTTTGGGGGAATTATTTTCGGAACGTGGTCGGAAAAAATCGGCCGTCGCAAGGCAATTGTGATCGCGGCCCTGTTATCCATTCCGGTCATTCCACTATGGGCATACTCGCACGCGGTTGTGACGCTGGCCTTAGGCGGTTTTCTGATGCAATTCATGGTGCAGGGCGCGTGGGGCGTGATTCCGGCACACTTGAATGAACTTTCGCCGCCCGCAGTGCGTGGAACTTTTCCAGGTTTCGCCTACCAATTGGGCAACTTGCTCTCATCGCGCAACGGCGTATTTCAATCCAAGGTCGCCGAGCAGCACTACGGTGGGGTATTCGCGCCAGTACTCGCCTGGACCCTTCTGATCGTTGCGACCCTGGTAGCGGTGGTCTCCGGAATTGGGCGCGAAAAGAAGGGGGTGGATTTGTCGAACACAAGTTAGGGTGCAAGTGTGCAAGATTTGGCATACACCACGGGGGTCACTTCGGCGGCATTGTCACGGCGAGGTTCCTGTGTTACGTTAGGTAAAATTTCACGCCTTTTCGTAAATACATTTTTCAGGGTCCTCAAATAGCATGGTCAGCGCGAAGGCGTGTGGGGTAGCGCCACTATGAAGGAAACGATGGATTCGACTCCGGCCCAACCCGCAGGGGACGAGGAGAATTTTGCCAACCGCAAGTTGATTCGTCCTGCGCTGCCGCGCCCGGATCACAATCACGGAAACCACAACTCCAATCAGGTGCAGGTCGCGGAACGCCGGGACCGGAATGAAAGGCACGACCGTCCGGAACGCGGCGGGGAGCGCAGGTTTGAACGGAACGACCGGGGAGACCGCGGAATGGCGTCGGGAGGCGGGCGCAAGGTAGCACCTCCGGAGCAGACCAACGCGGAGAATTTCTATTATCAGAAGCAAATGCAGACCCGAACGCCGATGGTAATCGTGCTGCGCGACGGTGAGGAAGTGCACGGCATCATCGAGTGGTACGACAAGACCTGCATCAAGGTAGTGCGCGAAGGCATTGGACCCAACCTGATGATCTACAAGCCCGCCATCAAATACATGTTCAAGGAAGAAGAGAGCGGGCGGTAGGTATTAAGCAATTGGCTAATTTGAGAGTCCTCGGAACAGCTGCAGGGTCGTCATCCCATCTTCATCCGTCCTGAAAATCACATGATCGCCCGATGGCTCAATCTCCCGATGGGTTTACAGGAGAGATGCTCCCGTTGACAATCTCCCATATCTCCCATAGCATCAATCACTTGAGGGATGATCCTGAGACTGCATCCGGGGGCCGCTCGTGATTAAGCTCGACATCATCAACGAAGTGGTGGCCAGAACCGGCATCACCAAGACCAAGGCCGAGTTGGCTGTGGAAACCGTGTTTGAGAGCATGAAGAACGCGTTGGCGCGCGGCAATCGCATTGAGTTGCGCGGATTTGGCGTGTTCAATGTGCGTCCGCGGAAGACCGGCATCGGACGCAATCCGCGCACCGGGGCGGAAGTATCGATTCCTCCCGGCAAGGCGGTACGGTTCAAACCTGGGAAGGAATTGCAGTCGATCGATTGAAAGGCAGTACCGAGTACCTAGTACCCAGTACTAATGCCCAGGAAAATTCGCTCTAGCGGCCGTCTGCAGTGCTCCACCTTCTATCTGATTTCTGATTTTCATTCCAACTTCCGGTTCCGGCTGCAAGATTTTTTTCTCGGTACTAGGTACTAGGTACTAGGTACTCCTTCTCGTAGTAGCATCTAAAGGAAAGGCCTCAATGGAATCGCGAGGCCGAAGAATCGCATGTCGGATCCTACTCCTCCCGTAACCTCTCCCATCCTGGAAGACTACCGGCCGATGCCGGTGCCGGAGTGGCGTGCGCCGCGTCAGCGCTACTGGTTGCATGCTTTGCTGCTGCTGGCAACTTGCTTCACCACGCTGGTGACAGGGGCACGCATGCAATATAACTTTGCGCACAACCTGCCGGTGTTTTCTTTGGACGACAGTGCAGTTCCATTGTTCCCGGTAAGCTGGACGTTTTCGCATCCGGACCGACTGCCGCTGGGCCTGCCATTCGCCGGAACCTTGATGCTGATTTTGCTGGCACATGAGATGGGGCACTATCTCTATTGCAAGCGCTACGGAGTGTGGGCGACATTGCCGTTTTTTATTCCCGCGCCAACGCTGATTGGGACTTTCGGCGCGTTCATCCGAATCCGCTCGCCGATTCGGTCGCGTACGGCGTTGTTTGATATCGGAATCGCGGGGCCGATCGCGGGATTCGTTGTGTCTCTGGCCGTTCTCCTGGTATCACTGGGCTTATCGAAGCCAATCCCGGCGGGAACTCCGGCCACAGTTCCGGAGTTGGGGCTTCCGCTGATCTTTCAGCTCGTACACCGGTTACTGGCCGCTCAGAGCGCGGGACACGGCATTGCGCGGCTGCCGCTGGATCGTGTTTTGCTGCACCCCACGACGATTGCGGCCTGGGTCGGGATGTTCGCGACATCGCTCAACTTGCTGCCTGGCGGGCAGCTCGATGGCGGACATATTGTTTTTTCGATTGCACCGCGGGCGCACAAATTCGTATCGCGGCTGACGATTCTGATTCTTCTGCCCATGGCGTACTACCTGTGGATAGGATGGTTTGTGTGGGCGATTTTGCTGTGGCTAAGCAGCTTCCGGCATCCACAAGTGGCCGAGTGGCCGAAGGTTTCGGGCTGGCGGGCGTGGCTGGCCGTCTTTGCGCTGTTGATGCTGGCCCTCACGCTGACGCCGGCGCCGTTTGGAAACGCGTCCGTGCCGGAAGTGATACGCCAAGTTCGCGGACGGTAGCACATTCACATTATTGTTTGTCCCGTGGCCTGCATCGACCCACGCAAAAAGCTGGTGCTTCGAAAATCTATTCCAGCGGATTCGCCCGTGCCGCCATTTCTTTCGTATACTCCTTTATTCAATCGTTTCAGTTGATGAGCCGGAGGTGGTCTATCTTGAAAAAACTGGCCGCTGTTCTTCTCTGTCTGGCGGGATGTTTCCCTCTCGCGCTTTCCGCCGCGAGTCAGACGATCACAGTTGACACGTCGCATCCCACGAACCATTTCGTTCCTAATGAAGCCTTAGGGGCGGGAGTGGATCGAATCGCGGTGGACGCGATCGACAAAGACCTGCAACAGCCGACGCTCGAAAAGACGCTGGCCTCGGGTTGGCAGCCGGTTACGTATCGCCAGAACACGGAACTCGCCATCGAGGCGTGGCACTGGAATCCGCAAGGGACATGGAGTGAGGGGAGCGACGGGAGCAGTGGGAGCGGCAAAGGCTATTTCACCGGCTCGGCGGCTCCGTCGGAAATGCTTCGCTACTCTTACGGTTACGCGCTGCCTCGCCGCGGAACTACCCGCAACGACGGCACGGACACCGTGGGGTTTTCCCGGCTGACCGATGGCGATCTGAACACTTTCTGGAAGAGCAATCCTTATCTGACCGAGCGCTTTACCGGCGAGAGCGATGCGCTGCATCCGCAGTGGGTGGTGATGGACCTGGCGCAGGTGCAGCAGATCGACAGCATCCGGATCGCGTGGGCAGAGCCTTATGCGCGGCGCTATCTGGTGCAGTACTGGACGGGCGACGATCCCATCAAGGCAGTGACGCGCGGCGTCTGGCAGACGTTTCCGCAAGGGGCGATCAGGGATGGAAAAGGCGGGATTGCGACACTTGGCTTGAGCAGCATCCCTGTTGGCGTGCGATTCTTGCGGATCTGGATGACGGAGTCGTCGAACACCTGCGCTGCCGATAGCGCCAATGATTCGAGATCAAGTGATCCAAAATCGAACGACCCACGGAATTGCGTGGGCTATGCCATTCGCGAACTTTATCTTGGAACCATCACCGACGACGGCGCGTTCCACGACATTCTGCGGCACACGCCCGATCAGGAGCAGACCGCGACATACTGCTCGTCGGTCGATCCATGGCATCGGGCTTCAGATCTGGGATCGACCCGGCAGGCGCAGATGGGATTCGATCTGTTCTTCACCAGCGGCATAACCCGCGGTCTGCCCGCCATGGTGCCGGTCGCGATGCTATATGACACTCCCGACAACGCGGCGGCGGAGATTGCGTATTTGAAAAAGCGCGGCTATCCCATCTCTTACGTGGAGATGGGCGAGGAAGCCGACGGCCAGTTTATGCTGCCGGAAGATTATGCCGCGCTCTACCTGCAGTGGGCGACAGCGATTCATCGCGTGGATCCCTCGTTAAAGCTGGGCGGGCCGTCGTTTCAGGGAGTGAACAAGGACATCGAAGCATGGCCGGACGCGAATGGAAAAGTTTCGTGGACGGAGCGGTTCATTGATTACCTGAAGCAGCATGGGCACATGAACGATCTGACATTTTTTTCGTTCGAACACTATCCCTATGATGCATGCAAAACGCCGTGGGGCGTGCTCTATGACGAGCCCGAGTTGGTGAGCCACATCATGCAGGTGTGGCATGAGGACGGGATTCCGGCCGACATGCCCATGTTCATCACCGAGGGAAATCTGTCGTCGGGCGCCAGTGAAACGTATCAGGATATTTTCGCGGGAGTCTGGCTGGCGGACTACATTGGGACCTTCCTGAACTCGGGCGGAAAGGGCGTTTATTTTTTCCATTATCTGCCCCTGCAAATGGAGCCAGGATGCAGCAACTCTCCGGGAACATTCGGGATGTTTACGGTCGATACCAACTATGAGATCCAGCAGCCGCTCGCACAGTTTTTCGTGGCGCAGTTGATCAACCTGGAGTGGGTGCAGCCCGGCGCCGGCAACCATCAGATGTTTGCCGCCAGCAGCGATGTAGAGGACGGAGCCGATCACGCATTGGTGACCGCGTATGCGGTGAAGCGTCCCGACGGGATGTGGGCGGTGATGGCGGTGAATCGAGACCAGCAGAACGCGCACCGGGTTCGGATTGTTTTCAATGGATCGACGGACAAGGAGAGCAGCCTCGCGGGGCCCGTGGCAATTTCAACTTTCGGGAGTGCGCAGTATCAATGGCATCCCGCACAGACGCGCTTCATGGCGCATGCGGAGACTGGTGGGGGACGCACGATCGTGCCCACTTCCATAGGCCATGCCGATCCCGACGGGCCGCTCGCACGCATAGCCGTGACCGCAGAACAAACCACGATGTATGATCTGCCGGCGGCGTCCGTGGTGGTGATTCGGGGAAACGTCGCCCGCGCGAAATAGCCCGATGATGGCGTGGCTGTCCTTCACATCAGCCAAATTGCATCCACATCTACAATCACCTGCGTGCGCGGAATCTTCTGCTTCGATGCGTAGGCCAGCATGGCGCGCAGCGTCGTGTTGAGTTTCTCGCGACTCGGTGACTTCAGCACGAAGTGATACCGGTAATCGCGCTTCAGGCGCACAATGGGCGCGGTGGCCGGACCGAGCACGCGCACGCCTTCGTGACGGTGCTGCTCGAACCACTTTCCCAGCGTGCCCGACCACTCGAGCGCTTCGTCAAGTTCGTTGCTGCGGATGAGCACGTTAGCGAGGGCGGAGTACGGCGGATAGTGCATCCAACTGCGGAAGCGTAATTCTTTTTCGTAGAATCCCGCGAAGTCGTGGCGGGCAGCATATTGCACGGCGTAGTGGTCCTGGAAATAGGTTTGTAGAACCACTTTGCCGGGAGATTGGCCGCGCCCGGCGCGCCCCGCGACTTGCGTGAGCAACTGGAAGGTGCGCTCGGCGGCGCGGAAGTCGGGCAGTCCCAGCGCGCCGTCGGCGCCAACCACGCCAACTAATGTGACGCCGTGAATGTCGTGTCCTTTGGCGATCATCTGCGTACCAACCAGCAAGTCCAGTTCGCCTTCGCTGAGCGCGTTCAGTGTGCGCTCGAAATCTTCGTGTCCGCGGACTGTATCGCGATCGAGCCGCGCGATGCGCGCCTGTGGAAACATGCCGTGCAGCAGCTCCTCCAGTTTTTCCGAGCCGGCGCCGAGGAAATATACATATGCGCTGCCGCACTCGGCGCAAGCTTTCGGCACGGGCGCCGTGAATCCACAGTAGTGGCAAACCATTTTTTGCTCGCGCTTGTGATGCGTCATCGAAATCGCGCAGTTACGGCATTGCAGAGTTTTGCCGCAGGTGCGGCATAGAACCACGGGAGAATATCCGCGGCGATTCAGCAACACCATGACCTGCTCTTTGCGGTCGAAGCGCTCTTTGATCTCCGCCGCCAGCTTGCGGGAAATCACCTGCTCGTGTCCGGTTTCCTGGAACTCCCAGCGCATGTCGATGATCTCGACCTCCGGCAGCGGACGCCGCTCCACGCGGTCAGGCAACTCGACCAGCGCGTATTTATTTTTCTTCGCGTTGAAGTATGACTCCAGCGACGGCGTTGCCGACCCGAGGACCACGACGGCATTCGCCATCTTGGCGCGCACTACCGCGATGTCGCGGGCATGGTAGCGGGGCGTCTCCTCTTGTTTGTAGGATGAATCGTGCTCTTCGTCGACAATGATCAGTGCGAGGTCGGCAACCGGAGCGAATACTGCGGAGCGCGTACCGACGACCATGCGCGCGTCTCCACTCTTGATGCGGTGCCATTGCTGCGCTCGCTCTTTGTCAGAAAGTGCAGAGTGCAGGATGGCGACTTCGTCGCCAAACGTCTGGTGCAGATCGGCGGCAACCGCGGGCGTGAGGCCGATTTCTGGGACGAGGAGAATAGCCGAGCGCCCGGCATCGAGCACCGCACGCATGCCCGCGAGATAAACCGCAGTTTTGCCAGAGCCGGTTACGCCGTGCAAAAGAATACCGGAAAACGTACGCGCTTTTACCGCTTCGCACAGGCGGTTCAATGCGGCTTGCTGCGCTGAATTGAAATCGAATTCGAAGGAGAGCCGAGGCTTGCTGCGTGAGATGGCGAAGCCAGCAGGCTCGTCGATGATTTCGACAAAGCCCCGCCTGACCAGCGTGCCGAGAGTTGTTCGTGGGATTTCGAGCGCTTGCAGCATTTCTGCGGGAACCTGGCCACCAGAGGCGGCGAGAGTCTCAACGATTCGGCGCTGGTTATCGTTCAACTGGCCATCAGCAGCCTTGAGCAGAGCGGTCTTGATGGTGCGGGTTGCGTCGCGGACAGCGGAAACATCTTCGCGTTCCAGCCATTTCTTTCGCACCATCCCGCTCAGAATTGATTTTGAGGCGCGAGTGGCGGAACGCAGGCTCTCTTCGCGGACTTGAACTGCCACGCCCGGCCCGAAGTCTTGCGCGGCCAGATGATCCAGCACACGGAATTCAACGGCTTGCTCTTCCGGACTGCGTTGCGAACGAGCGGGCGATCCTGACATGCCCGCCAGATGCAGCGCCAGATGGCCTCCTTTCGTGATGCGATAAGCGATACCACGTTTGAACTCAGCATTCAGCGGCAACATGGTGCGTAAGACTTCACCGAGGGGGGCGAGATAATATTCTGCAATCCAGCGGCCGAGCCGCAGCAGTTGGTCATTGAGAACGGGCGAGGCGTCGAGCACGCTCTGAATGGTTTTGGTTGTGACAGCTGGCTTGTGATCGTGCAGTTCAACCACAACGCCGGTCATGCGCCGCTGGCGGAAGGGCACAAGCACGCGGCCACCGACCACGGGAGTAGCGTCGGCGGGGACACGGTAGGTAAAGACCATGTCGAGCGGCACGGGCAGAGCGACGTCGCAGAATTCGGGCATTGATTGGAAGGATAACCTAGTGACTCCTGTCGAAGCGCGCGCCACCACGGACCGTCATCTCGAGCAGAGCGAGGGATCTTGGTGGGCCTCAAGCAGCAGCACTGAAGGCGCGGGCAAGAACCGAGATCCCTCGCTTTGCTTGGGATGACAATCCTTGTTGAAATATTTATTCGGTAGCTTTTTTCGGAGGCTCGATTCCCAGATACTTCATCACCATCTGAAGATCTTTCCACGTTTCGCCCTTCTGTCGTGGATCGCGCAGAAGGTACGCGGGGTGATAAGTGACCGCCAGCCGCGCGCCCGGCCATGACGAATCGTTCCGAACACCCGAAGGTTTGAAGTCGAACCATCGGCCTCGTAAATCACCCAGGGATGAATTCATGGCCAGCAGATTCTTGGCCGCCGTTGCACCCAGCGCGACCACGACTTTGGGCTTGATGGTCGCTATCTGCCGCATGAGGAACGGAGAGCAGGTCTCGGATTCATCCGGCTCCGGCGTGCGGTTACCCGGCGGACGGCACTTGACCACGTTCGCAATGTAAACATCTTCGCGCTGCAAACCCATCGCTTTAATCATGTTGTTGAGCAACTGTCCGGCGCGACCGACGAACGGCTCGCCCTGCGCGTCTTCGTCGGCGCCTGGGCCCTCGCCCACGAACATCAACTCCGCCCGCGGATTCCCTACTCCGAAGACGATCTTCTTGCGGCCCTGCTTGTGCAGTTTGCAGCGGGTGCAATCGCCGAGGTCTTCGCGAATCAGTTTGAGCGCAGCGCCCGGATCGGTTACCCCATGTTCCGGCCCAGGGGCTGCGATCTTGAAGACGTTGTCCTCGGGTATGGCTGGGACTACAGCGTGTTTTCTTGCGGCCATTTCCTCTCGCAGTGCTGTTGAAAACGAAGATGGTGCAACCACAACGGCCGATGCATTTTCCGTCGATTGGCCAAGCCGGGGCCCGCGCCAGTAGAAATCGTGAATACCCAGCTCATGGTAGTAGCGGACGCGTTCGGCGAGAGCGCGCCGCAATTCCGGGTCAAGAGTATGAGGCATTGGCTTTCAGCAGATTATTTCAGGAATCGAGATTCGGCCGGTTCTCAGTGCTCCACATCAAAATAAATCTTCGTCGTCGCCCGATACACTACTTTCTTTCCGTCCAGTTGCATATCGAGCGAGTCCACATGCGCCCACTTGATCCCGCGCACGGTCTTAGCCGCTTCGGACACGGCGTTCGTCGCGGCCTTTGCAAAGCTATCCTTGGAAGTTCCAATCACTTCGATAACTTTCTGCGTCATCACACGCTCCTTGAAGAGAAGTAAGGGGAAAGAAGTTTGAAGGAATTGTACGCTAGCGGGCCATCTCATGCAGCAACGGGCCTTCGCCTATTGGCCTAATAATCTGTGAGAGATTCGCTTTCAGGCTTTAACCGGCGACTTGCGCCGCTGGCGCAGAAGAACGACTTGATCGAGGACGCGCTGCGCCACTTCCCACTTCGTAGTCTCGGGGACCTCGACGACATCGTCGTGGCTAATGATAGTCACTTCATTACGGTCGGAGTCGAAACCGATACCTTCGCGGGAAACGTCGTTGACCACGATAGCATCAAGGTATTTGGCCGCGAGCTTCTGACGCGCATTCTCGAGCGCGTTCTCGGTTTCGGCAGCAAAACCAACAATAACCTGCGCCTGCTTGCACACGGAGATTTCTTTGAGGATGTCGGCTGTAGGTTCGAGTTCGACCGTGATCGGGCCTTTGCGTTTTATCTTTTGCAGCGAAACGGACTTCGCGCGGTAGTCAGAGACTGCGGCGGCCTTGATCACGACGGTCGCTTGGGGCAAGAGATTGAGCACGGCGTCGCGCATCTGCTCCGCCGACTCCACGCGTGTAATCTCAGCCGCGCCCGGCGGCGTCAGAGCCGTCGGTCCGCTGACCAGAAGCACGCGCGCACCGCGCCGCAGAGCGGCTTCGGCCACGGCATACCCCATGCGTCCGCTGGAGCGGTTGCTCAGGTAGCGCGCCGGGTCAATCTTTTCGCGCGTGGGTCCGGCAGTGATCAGAATAGTTTCACCGGCAAGATCCTGCGTCGCTCCCAGCGCTTCCAGAACCGCTGTGACAATGGCTTCATTCTCGGCAAGCCGCCCGGAGCCAGTCATACCGCATGCCAGATAGCCCGAGGCCGGATCCACGATCTTCACCCCACGCTCGCGAAGGATTTCCAGATTCGCCCGCGTCGCCGGGTGATTCCACATGTTAACGTTCATCGCCGGAGCGACCACGACCGGAGCAGTAGTAGCGAGATAAAGAGTAGTCAAAAAGTCGCTGGCAATGCCCTGCGCGAAGTGTGCCAGAATGTCCGCAGTGGCCGGAGCAACCAGAAGAGCATCAATCGACTGCGCGACGGCGATGTGCTCGATGGCGGATTCGATATTCGCGGCGTGTTCTTCACCCGGCGAAAACATTCCGGTGATTACTTTTTCGCCGGAGAGCGCCGCGAAGGTTAGCGGGCGAATAAACTCCTGAGCCGCTCGTGTCATAATGACTTGCACGCGAATGCCGCGGTCTTGCAGGAGTCGCACAATCTCGGCCGCCTTGTAAGCCGCGATGCCGCCCGTTACTCCGAGAGCAACTTTCATAACTTAAGAGCCAGAGCCTAGGCCTCGTGCCCGAAAGCCTGATCCAGAACATCGGAGGCCTGCTCGGCCGCGCTTCGGGTTTCGGGGATCTCCCATTTCACCTTGCCCGCGCGGATTTCATCCTGCGCAATGCGGCAGGGTTTGCGGGAATTGGTTTGAACCACGGGTGGGGCACCAGATTGCAGTTGGCGGGCGCGCCGGGCGGCGACCAGAATATAGCGATAGTTGCTGTCGAAGCCTTCGATCAATTTCATGGATTCTCTCCCCTTTAAATACCGGGTTTAGATTTCGATTGCCGAAAGTCGTTGCTTCGTTCTTCGCCAGGGAAGCCAAGAACTGCCATCCCTATTTTCCCACGAAACTCAAGGTTACGGGGGCTGCCCGCTTCGAATATGGTTACCGACGATTACTCCCGAATCGCCGGGGGGTTAAACGAATCCAGAATCGGCTTCAGGCGCTCGCGGACATTGGCCAGACGGCAACGGTCTGCAAGAGCAACGGTCTTAGCTTCCTCAGGGGAGAGAACCCGATTCGCGCGCACCAGGCGTTCGCCGCGCACGATCGCCCGCAAGGCCTTGATTGAGTCCTCGAGCTGGTCGTTCACGAGAATGTAGTTGTATCGGTCGTAGTTCTCAATCTCGCGGCTGGCCGTCACCAGGCGGCGTTGTATAACCTCCTCGCGATCTTCGCTGCGCTTGCGCAAACGCTCTTCCAGCGTCTCGCGATCCGGGGGCAAAATAAAGATGCTGGTGGCGTCGGGGAGCTTTCGCTGAATCTGTGCCGCGCCCTGCACATCGATGTCGAGCAGAAGATCGCGGCCATTTTGTTCCGCCTCCTGCAGAAAGCGGCGCGCCGTCCCGTAGTAGTTGCCGAAGACCTCGGCATGTTCGAGAAACGCGCCGTCGCGAATCATCTTCTCGAATTCGGGACGCGAAATAAAATAATACTGCCTTCCATCGGTCTCGCTGCCGCGCGGAGCCCGCGTGGTGTAGGAAATGGAGAATTCCAGATCGCAGACTTTCTTCAGCAATTCGTTGACGAGCGTCGACTTGCCCGAACCAGATGGGGCCGAGATGATGTAGACGAGGGGCTTATGGGCCGGAGAACTCATTCCAGGTTCTGCACCTGCTCGCGTGATTTTTCGATTTCCGCCTTCATGACGAGCCCGGCCTCGGTGATTTTCAGCGCATCTCCCGCCAGTCCAGAGGTTTTCGAAAGCAGAGTGTTGGCCTCGCGATTCATCTCCTGCAGCAGGAAATCCAGTTTCTTCCCCACTTCTTCACGCTCGTCAAGCAACCCCAGGAAATGCTGCACATGGTTTTCCAGGCGGACGATTTCCTCCTGAATGTCACTGCGGTCCACCAGAAGCGCGGCTTCCTGGAGCACGCGTTCGCGGTCGGCACTAGAGCCCAACAGTTCCTGAAGCCGCGATTGCAGCCGTTCCACATAGCCGTGCAACACTGTGAGCCGGTGAAGTTGCACCGTCTTGACGGCTTCGCGCAGGTGGGTCATGCGCTCGCGAAGTTCGTGCTCAATGCTGCGGCCCTCCTGCTCCCGCATCTGATTCAGCTGATCGAGCGCTTCGCCCACCCTGGCCATCACGGCGGATTCAAGCGCTCCATCTTCCGGATCGCTGGCTGTATCGAGTGCGCCAGGAATGCGTAGGATTACGTTGAGGTCGGGATCGGTGGGTACGCCAAACTCACTCGCCGCAGCGCGAAAGGCCGTGATGTAAGCGCTGACCAGCGGGCGATTCAGCGCCAGCGTTTCGCCGCTGCCGCGCTCCAGGCTAAGTGTGACTTCGACATGTCCTCGAGCCATCTTCTCTTTGAGCAGGCGGCGCAATTGCATTTCGAGCGAGTCGGACCCCGAAGGCAGACGAAAATGCAGATCGAGAAAACGATGGTTCACCGATTTTAGCGAGAGCGCGAAGCCAAGCCGGCCGTTGCCTCGAACGGAAGATGACGCCGAGGACAAATTGGGGCTCACTCCCGGCGGCGGGGCGACACCGCCTTCGGTCTGGCTTATCAGTTCGCCTTTGACCTGCGCGAAACCCGTCATAGAGCGGAGAGGCATAATTAATCTTCCAAATATTGCCAAATCTCAGTTCGGTCGCGCCGGCTCCAGTTTCGGCTCGAAGTCAGAAAACTGCAGTTCGTACAACCGCCGGTAGGTGCCCAACTTTGCCATCAGGTCTTCGTGAGCCCCAATGTCGGCGATGGCTCCATTTTCGATCACCGCGATGCGGTCGGCGCGGCGTACCGTCGAAAGCCGATGAGCAATCACAAACACGGTGCGGCCACTCATCAGGTTATGCAACGCAGATTGCACCAGGGCCTCCGACTCGCTGTCGAGTGCCGACGTCGCCTCGTCCAGAATCAGAATCGGAGCGTTCTTCAGAATCGCGCGGGCAATGGCGATGCGCTGCCGTTCTCCGCCGGAAAGGCGCACGCCGCGCTCTCCAATCATCTCATCGTATCCTGAAGGCAGCGCCTGGATGAAGTCATGTGCCAACGCAGCCCGGGCCGCGGCCTCAACCTCTTTCAGTGCCACGTGTGGTTGGCCATAGGCAATGTTGTTGCGGACTGTGTCATTGAATAAAACGGTCTCTTGCGTAACGATTCCCACTTGCTCCCGCAACGACGCCAGCGTCACATCGCGCACGTCGCAGCCGTCGATGAGCAGACGCCCTTGTGTCGCATCGAAGAATCGCGGGATCAAATGAACCAGGGTGCTCTTGCCCGAACCGCTGGAGCCAACGATCGCGACCACTTCCCCGCGGCGAACTTCAAAGTTGATATCGTGCAATACACGCGCGTCTTCGCCTTCACTGCCATAGGTGAAGCTGACGTGATCGAATTGGACGGATTTCGAGAAAGCCGGCAGCCGCTTGGCATGCGGCTTCTCGCGGACATCATCTTCAATGTCCATGAACTTGAAGATCTCGCTTGATGCGCCCAGGGCCTGCTGGAAATTGTTGTTGAAAAGTGCAAACTTGCGGACCGGATTGTACAAGCTGAATACGGCCGTAATGAACGCCACAAAAATCCCCGGAGTCATTTCGCCGTGCTTAACCTGTTCGCGACCCAAGTTCAGCAGAAGAGCGATTCCGGCAGCGCCAAGAATATCCATCAACGGCGAACTAATGGCGGTCGCGGCCACGGAACGCAGGTTGGCGCGGAAAAGCCGTCGGGCGGCTCCACGAAAGCGCGATATCTCCCATTTCTCAGTATTGAACGCCTTCACGATCCGGTTGCCGGTAATGGTCTCGTGCAGGATGTTCTGGATCTCCGCCAGCTTGTCCTGTCCTTGCCGCGTCGTAGTGCGAACACGCGAGCCGATTTTGCGCGAGGAGTAAGTGATCGCGGGCACGAACAGCAACAGCACCCAGGCAAGCCGCTTGCCCAGCATGACAACAACGGCAGCCACCCACAAAAATGTAAACAATTGCTGCAGGAATTCCGCCAGTACCGTGGACATGGCGTACTGCACGCGCTCGATATCGTTGATGATCGTAGAAAGTAAAGTTCCAGTTGTGTGTTTCGAAAAAAACGCCGCCGAGCGCCGCATCATTGCGTTGTAGAGATCGTCGCGCAGATCGGTGATCATCCCGAAGCCGGCGTGGTTCACCAGGTATGTGCCGGCGTAGTCGAAGACGCCCTTCAGGACAGTAGAACCAACCAGCGCAACGGCAACCATGGTCCACGCATTCGTAAGCCGGGAGGGCACTAGCTGTTGCAGATAAACCGCGTGGTGAAAATGGGGAATCACGAACAGCTCAATGTCTTTCGATCCTGTGGAGGGATTCAGCACCCGGTCAAATACAGGGCGAATCAGGACAAACTTGAATGCGTCGAGCGCTCCAACGAATGCCATGAGAACCACGGAGCCAAGAATCTGCCACCAGTAGGGAAGCGCATAGCGCACGAGTCGCATCAGTTGGCGCATACCGCTCCGCGCCGGCCGCAGTGGCTTACTGACGATGGCATCAACATAGGACGCAAGCGCTCATTTTACTGCGGTCCTTGGTCGTTTGTCGTTGATTCGTTTGCCCGAGGTCTATTTGGAGGTTGGACGTTGGGCGGCCAACGGCCAACGACGAACCACCGGTTCACCTACTTCGGCATATCCCGATGCACCACCTTCACGCGGTATCCGGCCTGGCGCAGGCGCTTGCCAACCTCTTCGGCGATCATCACGGACCGGTGCTGTCCACCCGTGCAGCCAAACCCAATCGTCAAATAGCTTTTGCCTTCGTGGATGTAGTGCGGCAGCAGATAAACCAGTAGATCGGAGATGCGCAGAATAAACTCTTCCGTCTGCGGAAACGACCGGATGTATTTGGCCACTCGGGGATGGCGGCCCGTTAACTCCCGGAATTCGGGCACGAAGTGCGGGTTAGGCAGAAAACGAACATCGAACACCAGATCGGCGTCTTCGGGCACGCCGTGGCGGAAGCCGAAGCTCACGCAGGAAACCAGTATGCTTTTCTCCGTGGCCTGCTCGCGGAAACGCTCTGTGATGTGCGCTCGCAATTCATGTACATTGAACTTCGACGTATCGATGACAATATCGGCCAGGCCGCGAATCCTTGCCAGATGGCGCCGTTCAGCTTTTAGCGAGGCATTCACCGGTGAATCCGTTCCCAGAGGATGCGGGCGGCGCGTCTCGCTAAAACGCCGCAGCAGCACCGCGTCCGAAGCTTCGAGGAAGGCAACCTTGGTTGGAATCATGCGCCGCACCGCCCGCAGAATGCCCGGCAGTTGTTCGAGCTTCGAGCCTTCGCGCACGTCCACCACCAGCGCCGTGCGGCGGATCTCGGCCGACTGCAGCGCCATCTCGGCGAAACGCGGGATCAGCTCGACGGGAAGGTTGTCGACGCAGTAGTAGCCCAAATCCTCAAAGGCTTTGAGCACAGATGCCTTACCGGAGCCGCTCATCCCCGTGATGATTACCAGCTCCCGAGCAGGTGGGGCATCGTGCGCGATGGCCCGCGTCGCTTTCTTCGCTCGGCGCGGCACTTTCCCGCGTGTCGTTTTCCCGCGCTTCGGGGACCCTGAAGATTTCCGAGGTGCCATGAAATGGATAGTAGCACTCTGAGCGGCGTGCATGGGAAAGATCGAACTGATCCTTCTCCCGATTTGTCTAAGCCCGGCTCGGACAGGTAAGCTAGGTCGCCATGAAGAAGTTTCAGGAACTCACCGAACGCGAAGTGCTGGCCCTGGCCATTGCTCTCGAAGAAGAAGACGAGCGCGTGTATTCCGATTTTGCCGAGGGGCTGCGGCAGGATTACCCGGCGTCGGCGGCGATGTTCGAAGGCATGCGTGAGGAGGAATCGGGGCACCGGCGGCGGTTGATCGACCTTTACCGGCAGAAGTTTGGCGAACATATTCCGTTGATCCGCCGCCAGGACGTGCGCGGATTCGTGGAGCGTCCTGCGCTTTGGCTGATTCGTCCGCTGCGCATCGAGGCCGTCCGCAAGGAAGCCAGCACCATGGAAGTGGAGACGCGCCGGTTTTACGAAAAGGCCGCGGCGCGTACCCAGGACGCCAGCATTCGGCAACTGCTCGACGATCTGATCAACGAAGAACGCGAGCACGAAGAGCGCGCGCAGGAATTGGACAAAGAGAAACTTCCCGCCAGCGTGAAAGCCGACGAAGAGCGGGCGCAACGCCGCCTCTTCGTGTTGCAGATCGTGCAGCCAGGTCTGGCGGGGCTGATGGATGGTTCCGTCTCCACGCTCGCGCCAGTATTTGCAGCCGCATTTGCCACGCACAGCACTAATGACGCATTTCTAGTAGGCCTCGCGGCCTCGGCCGGCGCGGGCATCAGCATGGGGTTTGCCGAGGCTCTGTCAGATGACGGCAGCCTGACTGGCCGTGGACATCCCTGGGTGCGCGGCCTGATCTGCGGAGCAATGACTGCGCTAGGTGGTATCGGTCACACACTTCCGTTTCTGCTTCGCGACTTCCGCGTCGCGTTGTGGGCCGCGGGAGCGGTTGTGGTCGCCGAGTTGGGCGTGATCACCTGGGTCCGTCACCGTTACATGGACAGTCCGTGGATTTCGGCCGCGCTGCAGATCGGCTTGGGCGGAGTGCTGGTCTTCATCACCGGCGTGCTGATCGGGAGTTCGTAACGGTTACCAGAATTTTGCTTACGGCTGCGTATCCAGTGGATGCTTGCTCTTCTCGTAGAATTCGTACTGCAGTTTTAGGCTGATGTCATCACCTTTGACGGCGCGGATCGCCTTGGCCACATTGTCGACCCACCAATCCATTTGAAATTTGCCTAACTCTTGAGTTGCGGCGGAGCCGTCACCGGAATAGTGGTTGGGGAAGCGCGCGTACCACCAGATGCCGGTGTAGACGTTTTCGGGAAGGTTTTGGCGATGCTGGTCGGCGCCGGATTCGCTGCCCGCGCGATCCATGTGGACCGTGTCGGGGCGGGTGATCATCATCTTCGAAGTCTCGCTTTCGCCGGCATGCATGTCGATGGATGTTTTCTTCGGTGGACCGCCTGAGTCTGGAGTGCGCCGGTCAAAAACGTAGACCACGTAGTCGTGTGGTTTATCCAGTTGCGATTGCGCGAAGAAAGGGAGCAGGTGTTCGTTGCCGCCGTGGCCGTTGACGATGATCACTTTCTTGCAGCCGTTGCGCGCCATCTCGTCGATAGTTTCCTGCAATAGCGCCAGTTGCATTTCCCGGCTGTAGGCGATGGTTCCGGGCTCGTGGCGGGCCTCGGCAATCTGTCCGAAATAATATTCCGGGAAGACGACGGTGTATTCCTGCTCGGCGGCGTGCAGCGCGGCGTATCGCACATCCAGGAGATCGGTGCCGAGCGGAAGATGCGGTCCGTGTTTCTCCAGGATGCCGAAGGGCAGTAAGCATGTGCCTTGCGAGCGGTGAATCCCTTCGCGGAAGTCGGCGGATGTCAACTCTTCCCAGTGAACGGAGAGCCTCGATGGCGGAGTGGCCGCTTGCGCCTGCGCCAGATGGGAAGCACTCAGGATCACGAAAAGAAACCCACCAAGCTGGATGGAAAGAATTGTGAATCGCGTGCGAGTCATCATCGCGAAATCCCCTCGGCGGCGAATTCTAGCACTGCGGCGTCACTCGTATCCGCCCAGCTTTTCACTCTGTGGATTTCTTGCTGAAATAAACCTTTCCCAATGCTTTATATGCCTTGACACGTATATGCCATTGAGAGTATATCAAGAGGGTGGGGTCTGTATTCGAGATCATTGCGGAGCCGAACCGCCGCGCGATATTAGCTCTTCTGGTTTCGTCCCAACAGTCGGTGGGAGAGATCGAGCGTCGGCTTCGTATGCCGCAGCCGACCGTGTCAAAGCACCTGCGTGTGCTGCGAGACGCTGGTTTCGTTGAATCTACGGTGGACGCACAGCGCCGGCTATACCGGCTGAAACCTGAACCACTTCAGGAGCTGGACGCGTGGTTGGCCCAGTTCCGCCGGTTCTGGTCCGCTCACGTCGATGCTCTCGAACGCCACCTTGATCGTATGGAGCCTTCCACGCCAACGAAAAGCAACCCAACGAAACAGAAGACTAAGGAGAAGACGACGCGGCCCAAACCGCGAACGTGATAGTCGGAGTAGGGATCACGATTGCTCATGACCCCCTCCACGGATCCGGACGAGCGGTTTTCCCGCATCCGGCTCTTGCCTTAGGTAATGACGCCCATGCGCCGCAGAGGATAGGGATGACAAA
>Ga0182024_10003661_pt1 | contig 36309 bp, 31 predicted proteins | sample P32metaG_FD_120480 | JGI IMG/M metagenome (GOLD analysis project Ga0182024, IMG submission 120480) | Permafrost microbial communities from Stordalen Mire, Sweden - P3-2 metaG (Illumina Assembly) | ecosystem: Environmental > Terrestrial > Soil > Wetlands > Permafrost | place: Sweden: Stordalen...
AAAAATTGCGCGGACGAACCCAGGAAGTTACTGAAAACAATCACAAATGGCAAAAAATAGAACCCAGGAAATACCCAAGACAACCCAGTTTTAACCCAAAAAGGACCCGATAAACCCAGCAGGAACCCAAGCCCAATCCCGCCCCGCGCCGCCATTGCGATGCTCCAATGCCCGGAACCATGAAGAGTCTTACAACCTCCGCGGCATCCTTCACGTCCGGTTTCTTCCGACCGCGCGCCCGTCCTACCTCAGCGTGAACGTATACAAAGCATTCCCGCACTGAATGCTCACATACTGTTTTCCGCCCACCATGTAAGTCATCGGGCCAGCCGAAACCGAGGGCCCGAGGTTCGTCTCCCACAGCAGCTTGCCATCGGCCGCATTCAATGCCACGAACTGTCCGTCGCGTCCGCCCGCGAACAATACGTTTGACGCCGTTGTCAGCACTCCACCCTCCGTGGAGGGAGCCGACAGCCTGAATGCCCACTTGCGATCGCCCGTGTTCGGGTCCATCGCGACGATCGAGCTGAAGACATCATCGCCCGCGCCTCCGCGGCCCGGGCCTCCTCCCGTGAAGCTCTTGCCCTCCTCGAATTCGGGCGGAGCCTCGTTTTTCCTGTAGAGGCTGGAACTGTTCTCCCACGCCGGAATATAGAACAAGCCCGTAACCGGACTAAACGACGGGTTGTACCAGTTCGTTCCCCCCTGATTGCCGGGGTAAACCAGAGTTCCTTCCAGCGTTGGCACAATTCCGGGTGTCCGCATCGGCCGGCCTTTCTCGTCGAAACCGGTATACCAGTTTGTTTTGATAAAAGACGTACCAGAGATGAATTGACCGTTAGTGCGGTCGAGAACGTAAAATACGCCGTTCCGATTCGCCCACATCATCGTTTTGCGCGGGCGGCCCTGTAAAGTGATATCGGCCAGCACCGGAACCTGAGTCGCGTCCCAATCAAACTCATCGTGCGGAGAGAACTGGTAGTGCCACTTCAGCTTCCCTGTATCGGCATCCAGCGCGATCACCGAAGAGCTGTACAGATTGTCGCCCAGCCGGTTATCGCCGTTGTAATCCGGGCCGGCATTTCCGGTACCCCACATGGTGAGGTTTGTCTCCGGGTCATAGGACCCGGTAACCCAAATAGGCGCACCGCCATGCAAATAAGAATCGCTCGGCTTGCCGTCTTTGCCGAGCCACGTCTCGTAGCCTGGCTCTCCCGGGCCAGGCACTGTGTTGAAGCGCCAGACCTCTTTGCCGGTGTCCACGTCATAAGCTGCGAGAAAACCACGGACGCCATGCTCTCCGCCCGCGACGCCGGCGATCACTTTATCCTTAACCACGATCGGCGCGACCGTCATCGCATATTGCTGCTTATAGTCCGCGATCTGCGTATTCCATAACTCCTTGCCGGTCTTCGCGTCGAGCGCGATCATTTTGGCATCCAGCGCCGCCAGAAACAACTTGTCGCCGAGAATCGCCACACCGCGCGTCAGATTCCCGCAGCAGGGATTTCGAGTGCCTTCCGCCGGCTTGTGCGAATATTGCCAGATCGTTTTGCCGGTGGCGGCGTTAAGCGCGACCACATCGTTCGGGCTTTGAATGGTGTACATGACTCCGTCCACCACCAGAGGCGTCACCTCATGTTTGTCGAGCGAGCGGGACTGGTAGACCCATTTCAGAGTGAGATCCTGGGCATTCGCGGGGCTGATTTGCGTGAGTTGGCTGTGACGCTGACTGTTGAGATTGCCCGAATAGGTCAGCCAGTTTTGTGGCTCCTGATTCGCGCGAAGGATCCGATCGAAAGGGACGGGCGTCACGGGCGCTTCGCGGTTCACGGGGCCGCCGCGTCCTTCCTGAGCCCAGAGTGGTGCGGTAATAGCAACGAACAGTAGCAAGCGGGTCGTCATGGATAAGTCTCCCAGTAGAGTCTCGGCGGTATCTTAACACTTGGGCACCGGTGCGTGCGAGTCGCGCCCGCCCCAGGATTGGTTGCGACTGAGAAATCGCCCGAAGGAGAACCGTGGCGCACGCACTTTGCGTGCCGCGTCGGCACTCTTGCCGACGCCATGCGCAGTCCGAGAAATCTTGTGTCGAGAAAGCGATCCCGGGGGAAAGCTGAGCTATCGGCCTCAAAGGCTGAAGGATTAGACTCGTCGAGGGAAACAAAAATCGCATTCACCGCGATTCAAAATAAATCTGATCCCGGCATCTCCCCGCGAACCAGCAACTTACAGAAATCGCCTTCACCGCGCGCTCTCTAATCGGCACACTGCCGTGCTACCTTCCAATCGAAAGAACCTGATCGTCCCATTGATGTATCGGGTCACTAAGCTGTGCAGTCCTCGAGGCTCTGCGCGGTATAACGTTACAACAGTGGCCGGTAGGCGCTGCCGGTAATCATGCGGTCTCAGTCCCGTCTGAGAGAACAAAACGGCTGTTACGCCTGACGGGCCACTGGCGAAGTCGCACGGTTACCTTATCGGGGGACAAGTCCACCAATGCGGCTGCGCTCAACGTCCGGCGGGTGGAGCGCTCCGCACTTTTATCGAAAAGGAAAAACGAATACGCTGGAACATCCCGGTATACGCGGCTTCAGCGGCGTTCCCGGTTCCGTGCCAACCCGCATGTACTGCGCATAATTGGCGAGGCCGTCGTGTGACTGCATGCTTGTTTTGACTTTCTGCCTGTTGCAGAATAGGTTGGCCTATTGATTAAGAGTAAATCCATTTCAGGAGGCTTTATGCGTGGTGTGATGCTTTTCGTGGCCGGACTCTTCGCGGGGTGGGCCATCCAGGTAATGATGGCGCAGAACACCAATAGTGGTGTCGTGATGATGAATCACGTGGGAATCAGCGTGCCGAATGTCGATGAGGCGGTTACGTACTACGCGCAGAAAATGGGCTACCGCGAAGCCTTCCGGGTCAACGACCAAAAGGGGCAGCCGCGGCTGGTCTACATGCAGATCAGCAAAAACACTTTTCTCGAGCTCAACCCGGCCACCGCTGAGCCGCCCGCCGGTTTCACTCATTACGGGCTCCAGGTCGAGAACGCGGCACAGGCTGTAGCAAGGTTCCGGAAGAGCGGTTTGACGGTCAGCGATACCAACACGAGCGATACCAAAGCGATCCTCGCCAACATCACTGACCCTTATATGGGCCGCATTGAGCTGACCGAACTCCCTCCGGAGTCCCTGCACTACAAAGCCATTCAGAACTGGAAGTGAGCCGTCGCGCGAGAAGGCAGGAAGCAAGGAGGATCGAAATGTCCGTTTCGAGTGTTGCAAGATTCGGTTTCACGGTGTCATTGATTGTCATCTGCGTCGCTCTGCCAAGCCCCACCGTTCAGGCGCAGCAGCGCGGCGGCACCGCTCAGACCGACAAGGTGGAACCGGTGAACAGCGGCGCCAACCCTTATCGCGTTATCAGGGATTGGGCGCAACTGAACTTAGAGGGAAGGCCCTGGGGCGGTTCCAACGGTGTGGCCATCGACCGGGACGGCAAGTCCGTCTGGGCGACCGACCGATGCTCGCCCGGCACAACACCAGGCTGCCGCGGCACGAAAGTAAACCCGGTCCACCTTTTTGATGATTCCGGGAAAGAGATCAGAAGCTTCGGCGGCGGGATGTTCGTGTGGCCGCATGGCATTCATATCGATCGCGAGGGGAATGTGTGGGTAACCGACTCGCGAGCCCCGAGCGCAGCCGACCTCAAGAACTTTCCCGGAGAAGACAAGAAGGGAAGCGTAGTCGTCAAGTTCAGCCCCGAAGGCAAGGTCCTGATGACGCTCGGGAAGCCAGGCGTGAGGGGCAACCCTCCGGAAGCCCTGACCGACCCGACGGTCGTGGTGACCGACCCGGCCAATGGTGACGTCTACGTTGCCGAGAGCCATACGGACGTGGCGGATCCCAATCTCGTCGGGCGAATCTCGGTGTTCGACAAGAAGGGGAAGTTTCTCAGAGTCATCGGCAAGACCGGGACAGGGCCGGGTGAGTTCCGGACGCCGCACGGGCTGGTGTTCGATTCCAAAGGCCGGTTGATCGTAGCCGACCGCCACAACCATCGCATTCAAGTCCTGACGAAGGATGGGAAGTTTATCCTCGAATACGACGACTTCGGCCGCACCAGCGGGCTGGCCATCGACAAGAGCGACGTGATCTATACCGCCGACTCTGAGTCGACCGAAAAGGTTCACCCAGGCTGGCAGAGGGGAATCCGTATCGGAAGTTTGAAAGACGGGAAAGTGACGATGTTCATTCCACCCCACATGGTGCCGAATTCGCCGGAGGGCGCAATGGGGGAAGGCATCGCCATCGACGCCGCAGGCAACATCTATACAGCCGAAGCACAGCTGAGGGGCGTAACGAAATACGTCAGGAACTAGCAGAATGAATCGGCGTTCATTGGCGTTCATCGGCGGCCAATGGTGTCAGGTTGCGGCACGTGGTGACGAATGCCGCCCGTGCCCTCAACGCACTCGTCCTCCAGTATCTGGACGCGCGGCTCCGTGCGCAGGCGAAGAGGCACTCTGATTTTCCATGGTTTTTCGAAGACCTCCGGATCTTCGATAGTGGCTTCGTACATCAATGTCGTGCGGCCGGTGCGCGTGTAGCGTTCTATCACGTGCAGCGCGTCGCTGTGATAACTCCCTGCGCCATCGAGCCACGTCTGGTCGCTGAAACTGGTTACATCCACTACCAGCGTATTGCCGTCCCAGCGTCCACGCGACTCTCCCATCGCATACGGAACCAGGCAGCGGCCCATCCGGCAGGGTCTTTGAAAATTGAATAACGGCTGCCTTCCCGGCCAGGATATTCGCGAATATCACCGGGACCATTTTCAAAAAAAAATCTCAAAACAAAGTGAACCCAACGTAGGGCTTTTTACGGAGTTATTCGCTCTTATCCGCCCTGATCGGCGTTAGTCATTTTGAGGAATGTTTAACACCCGGTCTCGCGAAAACTCCCTACCGGCCCCCAAACTCCCCCGGTCTTCGCGGCGCACTCTCCTTTGGTGGCGCGCCTTTGAAATCGAGCGTCATGTCCACGACATGCGTGTCGGCATTGATTTCGGGCTTGGCCTTCGTCTCGCCGAGGTTATCGAACAAGCCTTCCTCTTTAACCTTGCTCAGGAAATAATCGCCATAACCTTCCGGGAACGGATCGCCGGGCTTCACAACCCACATCTTGCGGATCGCCGCCTCGCCGTCCAGCCCCAGGCCATTCACGGTCAGCTTTCCAAATGTGTACTCGGGCCCGGCGTCCACCACCAGAAAGAACTCGACGGTCTTCTTTGCGTCATCCATCTTTTTATCGGTCGTGACCCGCGCATCCAGAAATCCCTGATGCCGCATGGAATCCTGCACGCGCTTGGCGGCGTCTCTGATCTGGTCGAAGTTCGCAATGGTCATCTGCGGCAGCTTCGCTCTTTTCAATATGCGTTCGCTCTCGCCGGCTGACTTTCCCGCCACCGCCGCTCGTGTGAGTTTGTATTCCGCGCCCTCGTCAACGGTCACTTTGACATCGACGCCGGTCACGTCGGTCGAAGGTTCGCTCGTGATTTTCGGGAAGGTCACCCGCATGAAGCCCTTTGCTTCGTACAGCGGCAGAATCTGGCTTTCCAGCAACGTGCGAAAGCTGTTCTCGGTGAAGGGTTGGCCGAACGCCACTTCGGAAATCTTGTTGTGGAGATCGATGGCGGAGATGAGCTTGCTGCCTTCGAACGACACGGCTGAAACTGCGGGAAGGCCTCGGATCGGGGTAAAGTCGACTTCGAAATGCTCGGGAGCGGTCGCTATCACCTTACCAGCCACTTTGTCGCTGTGCCCCTTCGTTTCGAGGTACTGTTCGATCTCGGTAGCGGTTCTTCGGATCACCTGTTGAGTTCCCGGCATTTGTCCCGTGAACAGGGAATCATTCGACCTCAGGAATCTGGTGATCTCGTCCAGCGTGGCCGGCAGTCCGTCGATACGGATGGAATAGAGGGTGTCGATTTCCTGTACTTCGAATGTGACGTCGTACCCCCCCGCCGTAGCTGGTTTGTATCGGTAAGCGACCATATCGAAATAGCCGCTTGCGATCAGGCGGTCGCGGGCCGCATCAAAGACCGCGATGTTGCCGGTTGCGCCCAGCTTCAGGCCGGAGGCTGCTGTAATCGCCGCCACGGAAAGAATCCGATTGCCCTCGACGGTGATCGAATCTATAGGAAAGTCCCGCGCTACGCTCGTAGGGGTTGGCGTCGTGGGAACTGCCGCAGATGTTGCTTTCCGGGCTGGCGTCTGCGCCGGAATCAACCCCGCGAACAGCAACAAAACCAAAGAGATGCGTGGCATCGCTTCCTCTATGTTATACAAACGTGCCATGTAGAATAGGAGTTACGTGACATACGATTTGATTGTGATTGGTAGCGGCCCCGGCGGCTACTCGGCGGCGGTGCGCGCTGGCCAATACGGACTGAAAACCGCCATCGTCGAGAAGGACGCCAAGCTGGGGGGCACCTGCCTCCACGTCGGCTGCATCCCGACCAAGGCGCTCCTTCACACGGCTGATTTGTGGAGTTTTGCGAACCACTCGGCCGAAGAAGGGATAACGATCGAGAAGCCGGTGCTGAATTACCCGAAGGTAATCGAGCGCAAGAACAGCATCGTCCAGAAACACGCCAAGGGTGTCGAGTTTCTGATGAAAAAGAACAAGGTCGATTGGATCCCCGGCTACGCCACTATAAAAAGCACCGGCGACGTCAAGAAAATCGAAGTGAAGAACGACAAGGGCACCCAGACTCTCGAGACGAAGAACATCCTGATCGCTACCGGCTCAGAAGCCCGCATGTTGCCCGGCCTGAAACCCGACGCCGAATTCATCCTGACCAACATTGAAATCCTGAACATCACCCAAGTGCCGAAGTCGCTCATGATCATCGGCGCGGGCGCGGTCGGCGTGGAGTTTGCGTCGATGTTCCGGCGCTTCGGTTCGGAAGTCAGCATTTTCGAAATGGCGCCGCGCATCGTTCCCGTCGAGGACGAAGAGATTTCGAAAGAACTGGAGCGCATCTTCAAAAAAAGCGGAATCCGCGTCGAGACCAACGCAAAATGCGACAACGTTCAGAAGACCGCCAAGGGCGTGAAAATGAAAGTAACGCTGGCCAACGGCAAAGTGGAAGATGTTGAAGCCGAAAAGCTGCTTGTCGCCGTGGGACGTGCGCCCAACACCGCGAATATCGGACTTGAGGGCACCAAAGTACAGCTTGATCGCGGCTTCATCAAAGTGAACGAATATCAACAGACCGGCGAGCCGGGAATTTACGCCATCGGCGATGTGGTGGCTGGAACTCCGCAGTTGGCGCACGTGGCATCGATGCAGGGTATGGTTGCAGTCGGGAAGATAGCTGGAAAGCCCGTCACTCCGGTCAATCGTAATCGGATTCCCGGCGCGACGTATACAGAGCCCGGAATCGGCAGCGTCGGGCTAACGGAAGCGCAGGCGAAAGCGGCCGGATACAAAGTCAAGGTCGGCAAATTTCCGTTTCTGGCCAACAGCAAGGCCACCATCCTGGGCTCGCATGACGGATTCGTGAAGGTAGTTGCCGACGAAAAGTACGGCGAAATTCTGGGCGTCCACATCATCGGGCCGCAAGCTTTCGAACTGATCTCCGAGGCTGTCACCGCAATGGAAGCGGAGGCGACGGTTGAGACCATGATGCATACCATCCACGCGCATCCAAACCTCTACGAAGCCGTAGGCGAAGCGTTTAACAACGTATACGGCCTGGCCATCAATGCGTGAGTGCGTAGTCGAGGACCTCGGGCGCATGAGCTACGGCGAGGCGTTCGAGATCCAGTCGAAGATCGCTTCCGAGCGCAAGCAGGGGCGTGGCCTCGACCACCTGTTATTCGTGGAACATCCTCATGTGATCACGATGGGGCGCGACGGGCATCGGGAGAATCTGCTCGCCTCGGAAGAGACTCTGCGGCAGGCCGGCATCGAACTGTACGAGACCGATCGCGGCGGCGATGTAACGTACCACGGGCCGGGGCAGATCGTGGCCTATCCGATTATGGATCTTCGTGAGTGGAAGCGTGACGTGGGCGCATTCGTCCGCGCAATCGAACAGGTTCTGATCGATACGCTGACGGACTTCGGCATAAGAGCCAGTCGCATAGCCGGGCTCCCCGGAGTCTGGGTAGCGCCGGCGATCTTGTCACCGGTGCCTTTTCCGCGTGCTGAGGCCAAAATCGCCGCCATTGGAGTTCACCTCAGCCGGTGGGTTTCCACTCATGGCTGGGCGTTGAACCTTTCCACCGACCTTGAGTATTTCCAGTACATTGTGCCGTGCGGTCTTTCCAAACCGGTGACCTCAATGGCGGCGCTCGGTGTGCATGCTGATAGCGAAGACGTGAAAAGTACGTTGGCCCGCCACTTCGGACGAGCCTTTGATTTCGAATTGCAACGGGAGATAGTAGGAATAATATGACTGACGTCGTGATGCCCCAGATGGGCGAAAGCATCGTCGAGGGAACCTTGACCAAATGGCTGAAGAAGCCCGGTGACAAGGTCGAGCGCGACGAACCGTTGTTCGAGATTTCAACCGACAAAGTCGACACTGAGATTCCCTCTCCGGCCGCGGGCACACTGGGCGAGTTGTTGGTCCAGGAAGGCCAGACCGTGCAGGTCAATGCCATCGTTGCCCGCATCAGCGAGGGTGGAAATGGCGCGGCAGTCCCGGCGCCGGCGGCAAAGCCCACTCCGGCACCCGCGCCGCCGGCAGAAGCGGCGCCGCCAGCCCCCCCAGTTGCGGCTCCCGTCGCAGTTGAAGCATCGGCCGCAGTCCAAGCCCCGAAGGAATCCCCCGGTCCACTCTCTCCGTTAGTCCGCAGAATGGCGCGAGAGAACAACATCGATCTCTCGAAAGTCACTGGAAGCGGCGCCGGCGGACGCATCACGAAAGAAGACCTGGAAGCGATGTTGAAGCAGCCCGGGGCAGCGGCTCCGCCCGCTTCTGCTCCTGTTGTTTCTGCTCCTGTTGTTTCAACTCCGGTTGCGTCGACTGCCGTCGCGGTTCCGGCGCCAGTCGTCCCCATTGGCCGCGCCCAGCCAACGGCCAAAGCGCGCGTTGAGCCTATGAGCAACATGCGCATCAAGATCGCCGAACATATGGTGATGTCGAAGCGAATCTCGGCGCATGTGACCACCGTGCATCGCGTCGATATGACGCGCGTCGCGAAGATGCGCGCGAAGCACAAAGAAGATTTCGCGGCGCGCTACGGCATGTCGCTTACTTTCCTGCCCTTCGTCGCTCGCGCCACCGTGGAAGCGCTGAGCGCGTTTCCGATCGTCAATGCTTCGATCGACGGCACGAACATCATCTACCACAACGAAATCAATCTCGGTATTGCGGTGGCGTTGGAAAACGGCCTGATTGTCCCTGTGATCCGCAACGCGGATGAGAAGAACGTGCTCGGATTACAACGCTCAATAGTCGATCTCGCATCGCGCGCGCGAGCCCGTCAGTTGAAGCCGGACGAGATCCAGGGCGGTACCTTCTCCATCACGAACTTCGGCAGCTTCGGAAGTGTGTTCGCAACGCCGATCATCAATCAACCACAGGTGGCGATTTTGGGCGTGGGCACGGTCGAGAAAGTGCCTGTGGTGATCGACGACGCAATTGCCATCCGGTCCCAATGCTATCTCGCCCTGACGTTCGATCACCGTCTGATCGATGGCGCGCTCGGCGATCAGTTCACGGCCAAAGTGAAATCGGTCCTGGAGAACTGGTCCGAAGAAGTCCTGTAGTCTAGTGGGGCGGGACCCCTGTCCCGCGGCCGGCGCCCTCGTCGGCCCGCTTCGGTTTTGCCGCGAGCTGTTCCAGGTCCTCGATCTTCACCGTCTTATCGGCGAACACCAACCCGTCGCCCCGCACCTCGATCGGCCCCGGCGTGAACACCACCCCCGTACTACTCAGCAGATTCTGATTGTTGTCCTTATTCAGTAACTCCAGCCAGCGCCCCGGCATAAACGACGCCCGCACTTTTGCGCTTTCGATGAGAAAAAATCCTCCTGCCGAGAATGCAATCGCGCCCATCTGCGGTATCACCGCAAACTGAATCGGTTCCGTTACGGACGCCGCTCCCGATACCGTTACCGCCCCCGCATGAAGCCCGGGCGAAGCCCCACTGGCAAATACTCGGAAAGAAACATCCCGTGACGTCGAGACCCCCACCGTCACCTCCATCTTCGCGGGCGAAAAGTCGAGCCCCTCCGCCTTCGGCTCCAACACGAAATTACGAATCTCCGGTGCATTATTGCGCACCGTGACCGTGAGATCGCGCCCCGTCCGCTGATTCACCGAAACAGTAGCCGGAAACAACGGCAGCGCCGAACTCGCCGCGAGGTGGACATCAATGGCGTCCGGAAAACGCAATCTCACCGGCAGCAACAGTTGCGGACGCGCGTGGCTCATCTGCATCCCGTCCGCCTCAATCGCCAGGTCCGCGTGATCGCCGTGGACGGCAGTCGCGGGGACTTTGATCAGGTAAGTCAGCATGAGGGGATCCTTCGCGGGTTCCTGTTCCGTGGGGAATGCCGGAATCATCCGTAGTCTGGAGCGCTGCTCAATCGCTTCCGACGAGAATTCCGCAGGCAAACGATTCGTCTCTCCGATCAGCAGAACGCGTGCACTGTCAAAGAAGGCAGTCGCGTCCGGAGGCTCGATCGCCAATCCAATTCGAACGTGGTTCCCCGGCCCCGCGCCGGCCGGGATCTTCAGGCGGGCGCGCAGCGTGTGCTCATCCCATTCGAATGGAGAGGGTTTGCCGCCTGCCACCAGCGGTCCCGACGGCTCGCGCGACAATTGCAGAATCACCTCGCCGGCTGATGGCGCAGCGAACTCCATGGCGAGAATCCCATTTTCATATTCCATCGCCGTCAGTTCGGCCGTGGCATAAACCAAGTGGTCGGCGTTCGCGAAAGCGCTGCAATCCTTGCACAAGGGCCCCGCTGTGAGTGGAACGTTCACCGGCAGCCACAATGCGTCGCGCGCGGGAATCACGATTCCCGGCACGCTCATCATGTGTTTCCCAGCGGGATCAAGCACTCTGAGATCGCCCGTCCATACCCGGCCGGACTTGTTTACAAGCGATACAACCGATACTCCGTTGTCCGCCGCAAACTGGCGGACGGCGGGGCCGGGTGTCGATTTTGAAAGTGACACGGGTGGATTGCCGCCAATCGTGATGCCGGCGCCGGGCACGTGGCGCAAAAGCGGGAAGGTCTTATTCCAATACATCGAGAGCTGCGCACTGCGCCGCAGTGCGATCGCTGCGGGCCTTTCTTCGCCTGCGAAATTGATGGCGCCTGAATGGTATCCAGCCGGCCCCAGAGTCTCTTCGACGTCGGTCCACACAATAGAACCGGCGCCGGAAGTCAGCAGCTCCCGTTCGCGCGTGACCGCTGTTGCCGCGATCGCGGAAATCCGCACGAGTGCGCCAGGCAGCGGCTCGGTAAGTGGTCCGCTATGCTCTCGAGTCAGCGACTGCAGCGAGCCGGGAACCGGGCCCTCCAAATCGGCCTCGATATCCAGACGGCGGATGATACGAATAACGTCGTTCAGTTCCGCCATTTCGGAAGAGTCCTGCGCCGGCGGCAGGCTCACATGGGTGATCCCGATGTTCTTGAGCCAGACGAGTTCGCGCTCCCACAAAGGCTTGGGATAGACGTTCCAGGGAAATTCGACTGATTCCACCCAAGCGGGCGACGTGATGGCGAACGTGAGGATAAGAATGATCGATCGAGTCAATTCTCGCCCTGTTTGCGCACGCGGTAGTCTTCCACTATCGGCATTTTGATCACACGGCACATTTCGAATAGACGCGAGCGGGCGCGCGGACCGATACGCTCAGTTAAGGTCGTTTTATAGCTGACTTTGCCGTCCGCCGATTTCTCGTAGGTCACGTCCCCGGTGTCGGCATCGATGAGATTTGTAGTAACGATCGTGGCCTTTCGGTGGTTGCACCGGGCGGTAAGAATGGACGTTACCGTGTCTTCGATCCAATCCTTTACGCGATTGTTTCCGAGATCGTCTATCAGGAGAATTTCACATTCCATGGCGACGCGATACGTTTCGCGGTCCGCCGAGTCCGACAGAGGATCATATCCGGATCGAATGCTGTCCAGGAGGTGCTGATAGTCGAAGTACAGCCCCTTATGTCCCTTTGCCATCAGCGCTCGCAAAGCCGCCACCGCAAGATGGGTCTTTCCGGTACCGGTGTTTCCCATGAGAAGCAGGCCCGGCTCCTTGACCGCAGGGAAGGCGCGGGTGTAGCTGCGAATGTCCAGAAACACCTTGGTCATGGCCGGATATTCAACCGGGTTGTCCCTGGGCAGGACGAAATTGTCGAAAGAAGCTTTGGCGTAGAGAGGCGGGATTCGCGCGTCGGCTTCCAGCCCCTGCGCGCGCTCAACGGCAACACACGCGCAACGCACAGCGCCCGAGACTTCCTCGCGCTCGACGATCTTCCAACCGGTTCCATGGCACTCAATACAGACTTCGGCGGCAGGCATGTTGTGTAACTATTATCGCCTGCCGCGAGGTTATATTGAGCTGCGGCGAGACACCAAACTGATCACCCAAAGGACCAGGAAAACAAGGAACAGAACTTTCGCGATGCTGGCCGCCGCGCCGGCAATACCGAAAAGGCCCAAAGCCCCCGCGATCAATGCGATAACCAGGAACACCAACGTCCAGTGCAGCATTATGTTGCCTCCCGCCGGTTGTGAAGCAATTCGCGCGCCAATCTATCTCAGCGTCAGATTCCCAGCGAGAAGTTCCGCACGAAGTCGGTAACGGCCCGCGGGATTGTCCTTCTTGAAACTCCTGAACAAGCCATCGTTCTCCACGCCGAAGACGGCCGCCGAAATGTTGCCCGCCAGAACCGACCCTTCGGCATGGCGATAAGAACCTGCGTCTCCAACCGCTATAGTCAGGTTGCCGGCGTTAAGTTCGACATCCTTGTCCCCCGAGATCCCGGAAACCGTAAGGTTACCGGCGGCGCCCCGCACCACGAGGTTCATCGAGTGCGGAATCTCAATCCGAAAGTGCACCGATTTGTCCGGCCCGCCTCGAATGGTCAGGTGATCCGCGGCGAAGCTGATCCTGATGTCACGGCTGGCCCGATCGCCGTCGTTCCTCGTGCAGTCCACGCGGACGACGGCCGCATCGCTCCCGACGATGGTAACGTCGCCCGACCTCAGGTTCATCGCGATCTCATGACCGGGGCTTGCAGGCGCGGCGAACGGGTCCGCGCAACTCCCGGCGGTCTGGCCGTGAAGGCTGAAGGGCAGGGCAATGAGAACAAAGTTCAGAAGTCGCATATCACAGTGAAGTACGAGGAGAAGACTGGTTTCGTTCAGTGGGTCATCGAGTACACAATATAATTGATCCCAATCCGGATCGCCAGGGACGACGCCTTCTCCGGATAGTAAGGATCGTCCGCCCACTCCCACGCGTCACCCAGATCCGAGTTGTACGAGGCCGCGATCATGATCCGGCCCTTATCGTCGTAAATGCCCCGCCAGCGAGCACCGACGCCGCCATCCTCGCAGTTCTTGCACCCCTGCCGAAGGTGGTCGTGGCCCGGCACCTGGAACCGGTCTTTCAAGTCATAAACCACATGGAAGATCGGATCGTCACTCGGAATCTCTACCAGCTGCCGATCCGGAAACACCAACTTCATGGCGTCTTCAAATACCTGCCGCTCCACATTACCGTGGAAATCGTCGGCCATGAAGAAGCCCCCGCGCAGCAGGTATTCCCGCATTTCCTTGCCCTGCTTGGGCGTCAGGCCCCATTCGCCAACCTGGACGGCATAGACCCAGGGCAGATCGAATTCTTCGTCTTCATCGAGATTGACAGGCTGTTCCACGGAACGAATATGAATACGCGTCAGGCGCCGGACGGCCTGCGAGAAATGGCGGTCGGCACGGGGGTAATCCTGGGTCCAGAGAGACAGGCCAAGCCGGTAATCCCCGGTGAAACGTCCCGTTTGCTGGTAACCGTCATTCCAGCCGCCGGGAAACATGAGGCGCGCGAAAGAGAATTCGGTCTTTTCCTGGGAGTCCGGAGGCGTTTCGAAGGAGGAATACTCGACGCCCGGGTATTGCCGGAACGGCTTCTGGAAGGCGTAAACTGTGCTGATGCAGCCCAGCGCGCATGCCGCTATCCACGACGCATTCCGGAGACTTATTCGCACGGCGCTTTTAAACAGATCCTGCCCTGAGCATATCATCGCTTCAGACGCATGATTTCGTCCCCGATCTTCAGATTCCTCGTGCCCACGCAAAATCCGCTGGGGTTCGGCGCGATCGATTTCATCGCCCTGGGTCTGGCCATTCTGCTCGTCGCCGTTCTGCTGGCGCGCGACCGGATTCTGTCTGTCGGGCAAAAACTCGCTGGTCGAACCGTTGTATGTATGGTGCTGCTTGCAGCCCTGCCGATCGTCCTGCGGCTGGCGCTCCTGCCGCACCATCCTGCACCCACGCCCCGCGTCGCCGACGACTTCAGTTATCTCCTGCTCGGAGACACCCTCGCTCACTTCCGGTTGGCCAATCCGATGCACCCCCTGCACAGATTCTTTGAAGGCGTTTTCATACTCCAGGACCCAACTTACAGTTCTATCTACCCGCTCGGGCAGGGCTTGATCCTGGCAGTCGGCCAAGTCGTATTCCGGCAGCCGTGGGCTGGCGTGGCTCTTTCCGTCGGCGCGCTTTGCGCCCTTTGTTACTGGATGCTGCGGGCATGGATCGCTCCACCCTGGGCGCTGCTCGGCGGCCTGTTGGCGGTGATCGAGTTTGGGCCTATCAGTTCATGGATGAACACGTATTGGGGTGGCGCGGTCTCAGGCATTGCCGGGTGTCTGGTGTTTGGAGCGCTGCCGCGCTTGAAGAATGCTCCCCGCACCAGGGACGCGGTGCTCCTGGGCATCGGGCTCGGATTGCAGTTGCTGACGCGCCCGTTTGAGTTTGTCGTCGTTGTCGCGATCGTGATCCTCTTTTTCGTGCCTTTACGAAGCTTGACGATTGCCGCTCTCGTTCTGCTGCCGGCGTTCGGGTTCACTCTTCTGCAGAACAAGCAAGTCACCGGCAGTTGGACCACTCTCCCGTATCAGTTGAGTCGCTACCAATACGGCATTCCGACGACGTTCACGTTTCAACCAGTCCCGATCCCCCATCTCCCGCTGACCGTGGAACAGAAGATCGACTACGACGCGCAGAGCGATGTTCACGGGTTGGGAACGTATCCCTCAAGGCTCGCGGGCCGCGTTCGTTTTTACCGATTCTTCTTCCTCGCCCCGTTGTATCTTGCGTTGCCCACTTTTCTTCTGACGCTCCGGCAGTACCGCTTTGCGTGGGTCGTGGTAGCGCTCGGACTTTTGTGGCTGGGAGACGCGTTTTATCCGTACTTCTATCCGCACTACATCGCCGCCGCAACTTGTCTGTTCCTCCTCGTGAGTGTAATCAGTCTGGAGAAATTGAGCCGTTGGAGCCAGGAAGCCGTGACCCTGATACTCATCCTGTGCCTCGCGCATTTCGTCTTCTGGTACGGCATCTATCTGAGCGGCAATCAGAACCTGCTGATCGCGTTAAGTCCGGAAGACAGTTGGGATTCGGTCGACTACACCGACCTCTCGGGGCGAATCGCCATCAACAACCGGTTGGATGGCGAAGCCGGCAAGCAACTGGTATTCGTCCGCTACTGGCCGCAGCGCACGGCTCGCGAATGGATTCAAAATGCGGCGGATATCGACCACTCGCGCGTGGTCTGGGCGATCGATCTCGGCCCTGAAGAAGACGAAATCTTGCGGCGCTACTACCCGGACCGCAAGGCTTGGATGCTGGAACCCGATGCCCGCCCGCCGAAGCTCACGGCCTATTAAACAGTCCTGAACTAAGTAACGTGTGCCGTTTCACAAGAGTCTCCGGCTTGCATTACTGTCAGTACCCGGCCGACCGGGAAAATAACCGAGAAAGGGACTTATATGAGAACCACGTGGATTAAAGGATCGCTCCTTGCCACAGCTCTGTGCGGAGCCGGGCTGCTTTTCGAGTTGAGCGGACCGCTGGCTGCACAGAATAGTGGCGATTCGAACACGACGTCGACTGCCGATACCAGGTTTGCGAGAGAGGCGGCCATGGGCGGCATGATGGAAGTCGAACTGGGAAAAATTGCCGTACAGAAATCCTCAAACGATAAGGTAAAGCAGTTCGGGCAGCGCATGACCGACGACCACTCCAAAGCAGGCGATGAACTGAAAGGGATAGCGGCGAAGGACAACATTACCCTTCCCACTGAACTTGACGCCCGGCACAGAGCCATGATCGACAGATATGCCAACATGTCCGGTACCGCGTTCGACCGCGCCTATATGGGGGACATGGTGAGAGATCACCAGACGGATATCGCGGACTTCCAGAAGGAAGCGAACAGCGGTACGAACGCCGATTTGAAGAGTTGGGCCACAATTACACTGCCGACGCTCCGGGAGCACCTTCGGATCGCCAGGGAAACAGACAACTCACTGAGTGTAACCAGCAGCAGGTAAAATCCTCCAAAACATTCACGAGTGAAAATCAACCGGCCGGGAGATCAGCCCGGCCGGTTGATTTTGTATGCGTGATAGCATTGAAAATTCCCCCCTGAAATGATTCGTGCCATCAAAGGAACAAGGGACTTACTGCCTCCGGACACCGCCGTGTGGAACCGCGTGGAGCGCATTGCGCACGACGTTTTTCAGGCATATAACTTCCACGAGATCCGCACGCCGATCCTCGAGGAAACACAGTTGTTCGCGCGCGGAGTAGGGCAGGAAACCGACATTGTATCGAAGGAAATGTACACCTTCGAAGACCGCGACGGCACCTCGGTCACGCTGCGTCCTGAGAACACTGCGTCGGTGATGCGCGCGTACATCGAGCACCGCCTCGACCAGAAGCCGGGCCTCCAGAAGCTCTACTATATTGGGCCGATGTTCCGTCGCGAGCGCCCGCAAAAAGGCCGCTATCGGCAGTTCTTTCAGATCGGCGCCGAAGCCATCGGATCGGAATCGCCGTTCATCGACGCGGAAGTGATCGAGCTGGTTGTCGAGATACTCTCACGCGCGGGACTGAGCGGATTCACCTTGTTGATTAATTCCGTCGGCGATTCCAAGTGCAGGCCGGTGTTCATCGAGAAGCTGCGCGAGGCGTTGCGTCCCGTCGCATCGCAATTGTGCGGCGATTGCCAGCGGCGCGTCGAAACGAATCCGCTGCGTGTGCTCGATTGCAAAGTTCCTGAAGATCAGGCGATTATCGACAAGCTGCCTTCGATTCTCGACAATCTGTGCGATGTTTGCGGGCCGCACTTTGCCGCCGTGCAGACCTACTTGCAGGACCGTGGGCTCGCCTATGAGGTCAAACCCAGGCTTGTGCGCGGGCTCGATTACTACATGCGGACCACGTTTGAGGTAGTTCACGGCAACCTTGGCTCGCAGAATTCAGTGCTGGGCGGCGGGCGGTACGACGGGCTCGCCGAATCACTGGGGTCGAGTGTCCCCGCGCCGGGAATCGGTTTCTCCATCGGCGAAGACCGCCTCGTGATGACTGTAGACCAAGCTTCAGAGGACGCCTTAGCCGTCTTCGTAGCGCCTTTGGGAGATGCGGCACTGCGGCACGCGGGCGTATTGGCGCGCGACCTGAGGCGATGCGGCGCTTCCGTGGAAGTTGCCGCCAATGTGAAGCTCAAACGGGCGATGGAACTGGCCAATAAATCCGGCGCCCGGTACGCGTTGATCCTGGGCGACGACGAGATCGCCGCGGGCGAGTATTCGCTGAAGGACATGCACTCGGGCGATCAGCGGCGGGTCACGCGCCAGGAGCTTTTTCAGAAAATGGGAAACAAGAACTAAGTGCACACCTATAGAACACACACGTGCGGCGAACTCCGCGCGGAACACGTCGGATCGGTAGTTCGCCTCTCCGGATGGCTGCGTAATCGGCGCGATCACGGGGGCGTTTACTTCATCGATCTGGCGGATCACTACGGCGCAACGCAGCTGGTTGTTGCGCCGGGCAGCGAGATGTACGACCGCGTCACCCGCCTTCCCAAAGAAACCGTCATTCGCGCCGACGGTACCGTGGTGCATAGGGAGGAAGGCAAGGTCAATCCCGCCATGGCGACCGGCGAAGTTGAGGTCCGCGCCACCGAGATCGAAGTTCTCGGCCCCACCGAACCGCTGCCATTCAATGTTTTCCCCGAGACGGCCGTTCCCGAGGATCTGCGCCTGACTTACAGATTCCTCGATCTTCGCCGAAGCAAGATGCACGCCAACATTCTGCTGCGCTCACGCGTGATCGCCGGCGTCCGGCGTCGCATGGTGGACCTCGGATTCCTCGAATATCAGACGCCCACGCTCACTGCATCCAGCCCGGAAGGCGCGCGCGATTTTCTTGTGCCTGCCCGGCGTCACCCCGGCAAATTCTATGCATTGCCGCAAGCGCCGCAGATGTTCAAGCAGATCATCATGGTGTCGGGTTTCGATCGTTACTTCCAGATCGCCCCTTGTTACAGAGACGAGGACGCGCGCGCCGACCGCTCGCCCGGCGAGTTTTACCAACTCGACCTGGAAATGAGTTTCGTCACGCAGGACGATGTCTTCGCGGCCGTGGAGAGTCTCTTCGTAGGGTTGTTTCAGGAATTCGCGCCCGCCCGACCAATGACGCCCGCGCCGTTTCCGCGCTTCGCTTATGACGAGGTGATGAGCCGTTTCGGAACCGACAAGCCGGACCTGCGCAATCCCCTTGAAATCTGCGAACTCACCGGCCTCTTCGCCACGTCCGGATTCAAAGCCTTCGCCGGTAAGACTTGCCGGGCCATCCGGATACCGGACGGAGCGAAGCAATCGCGCTCTTTCTTCGACAAGCTCGAAGAGCGCGCCAAGACCGAGGGTGCGGCGGGACTGGCATGGCTGCTGGTCGAACAGGGTAACTCGCTCAAGGGGCCGATCACCAAGTTCCTCAAGGCTGAAGAGGTGGCTGAAATTATCTCGCTAACCGGTTCCCAACCGGACGATGCGATTATTTTCCTGTCGGACACGGACACTGCCAAGGTCTGCCGCATTCTCGCCGGATTACGCACGCACCTCGGCCAGACGCTGAACCTGATCGAACAGGATGTCTACCGGTTCTGCTGGATCGTCGACTTCCCGATGTATGAGTTTGACTCCGAGCACGGAAAGATCGATTTCAGCCACAATCCGTTTTCCATGCCGCAGGGTGGCCTTGAAGCGCTCAACACCCGCGATCCGCTGACTATCAAGGCGTTTCAATACGACATCGTTTGCAACGGCTACGAACTGTCATCCGGCGCGATTCGCAACCATCACCCGGAGATCATGTATCGAGCCTTCGAAATCGCCGGTTATGAGCGATCGGAAGTCGATCAACGCTTCCGGGCGTTGATCAACGCGCTGAAGTATGGCGCTCCGCCCCACGGGGGGATCGCCCCTGGCATCGACCGCATCGTGATGTTGCTCGCCGATGAGCCGAACATCCGCGAAGTCATCATGTTCCCTATGAACCAGAACGCCGAGGATCTGATGATGAACGCACCGAACACCGTTCGACCGGAGCAGCTGCGGGATCTGCATATTCGCATCGTGGAACCCGGCAAGAAGTAGAATGGCAACCATTTGGTTGCATATTTGGTTTGAGGTTGTTAATATGCAACTGGAAGGTTGCATATGGACACAGATCGCATTGAGAAGAAAGTTCTTCTGCACGCGCCGCTGAAACGCGTCTGGCGCGCGATAGTGGACTCCGCTGAATTCGGAAGCTGGTTCGGCATGAGGTTTGAAGGCCCGTTCGCGCCAGGGGTCACCATGCGCGGAGTCATCGTACCGACCACAGTCGATGCCGAGGTCGCGAAAGGCCAGAAGGCTTATGAGGGTCTGGCTTTCGAGATCATGATCGAGCAGATCGAGCCGGAACGGCTGTTTTCTTTCAGATGGCATCCGGGCGCGGTGGATCCTGACGTCGACTATTCCGTCGAGCCGACGACCCTCGTGACGTTTTCCCTGGAGGAAGTGACAGGCGGCGTCATGCTGACTGTGACCGAGTCCGGCTTCGATCGAATCCCGCCTGCCCGGCGCGCAAAGGCGTTCGCTTCAAACGAGGGGGGTTGGGCTATTCAGGTGAGGCTGATCGCGGAGTATCTCACTCGTGCGAAGTAGATCGAGCCCCGCACCGGTCTTCGCCGCGCTGGGCGACGAGACCCGATTGCGGCTTGTTTCACGTCTATGCGACAGCGGACCGGCGTCCATCGCCCGGCTCACGGAGGGCGCCACGATTACTCGACAGGCGATTACCAAACATCTGCGTGTGATGCAGGACGCGGGTCTAGTGCGCAGTACCCGGCGGGGGCGTGAGCGCTATTGGGAGTTGGACCGGAAGCGTCTGGAAGAGGTGCGGCGCAACCTCGCGGTGATTTCAAAGCAGTGGGACGACGCACTGGACCGGTTGCGTAAGTTTGTGGAGGAGTGACATTTTTGTTACTGCAGCCAGGCGTCGAGATGAGTCTCCCGACCACAGGTATCAACCAATGGGTCACCTTGTCCAGGATAAGGCCTGACCAATATGCTGCGACTGGCCAGCTCGCAAGAGTGCGCGCGCCACAAGAGCGTTTAGGGCCGGGCGGCCCTCTCGCAGCAGTCGGGCGCACAGGGTATCACGCCCTTCGACAGAGCTTCACGCACGAGTTCGATCAGCGCGCCGACGAATCGCGGATGCGTGCCCGCTGTTCCGGCACGCACAAACGCGATCCCGCGTTCCTTCGCGAGGGCCGAGGCTTCCAGATCCAGATCGTAAATCACTTCCATGTGATCCGACATAAAGCCGATTGGCACGACGACCAGACGTTTCGATTCCGTGCGCCGGATGTACTCGCCGATATCCGGCCCAAGCCAGGGTTGCGACGGCGGTCCGCTGCGGCTTTGAAACACAAGGGTTGGCTCGCCTAATCCGAGTTGCTGGTTCACCCTGTGCGACGCCTCACGCAGCTGCGCTTCATAAGGACTCGATTGCGCCATCGACACGGGAATGCTGTGCGCCGTGTAGGCTATATCCGCGCCGGGGAGTCTGGCTAGTGCGTCTCGCACGCGATCGACCATCGTTTCGATGAAGCCGGGATGGTCCCAGAACGGCGGCAATTTATCGATTTCGGGAGCGTTCGCAATTGTAGAGCGAGCCGACTCAATATCTTCGCGATATTGGCGACATCCGGAATAAGACCCGAACGCAGACGTTGCTATCGCCAACGCGCGCCGGATGCCGTCGTCCCTCATCTGTTGCATGGTGTCCCCAAGCATCGGATGCCAGTTGCGATTGCCCCAATATATTGGCAGGTCCAAGCCTTGGATTTTCAAAGCGGCGATCAATTCCCGGCATTGATCGTTGATCGGGCTCCGGCCATCGAAATGGTAATAATGCTCGGCCACGGCGAGTAGCCTGTCTTGCGGGACATTTCTGCCGCGCAGCACATTTTCGAGGAAGGGGATTATGTCCTCGCGCTTTTCGGGTCCACCGAAAGATACCAGCAGCAGGGCATCGTAGCTCAAGTCTCCAGTTTAGCGGCTGTCTTTGTCATTCGGCCGACCGTCATCCGGCTGGTTAAGAGCGCGGCGCGCCTTCTCGCGAGCCTTGTCCAGACTGCGTGTGACCTCAGCGTCGGCTTTTCGGGCATCGGCCTCTGCTGTGTGGAGAGCCTTTTGCGAATCGTGCTTCAGTTGCTCGGCGGTTTGGCGTGCCTGCGCACGCGCGTGATCTTCATCACCTTGAGAGCAAGCCGATAGAATCAAGGCGAAAGGAATAAGGGCCGAGAGTTTCATCGGGATGGGAAGAGCAAACGAAGGGCCACTCTCCAGAGCCAAAAGTCTCCGTTGCCGATCACTGACGGTCACGGTTCGGAAGCATCGAGAAAATACTAGCGGTGACCGTCGGGGAGCGGGAACGAAATCGTCGGACAGCTTCCTAGGTAATCGACATCGGCCCTTCCGAGCGCGACAGCCGCATCAACATCGATTCCCGACCGCGGTCGGCGGCGCTCACAGCCGAATCCAGTCCCACCCGGTAGAAGATTGCACCCACAATAGCCGCAATCAAGAGAACGCCGCTGAAAACGATCTGGCTCTCGAATACCATTCGCGCCCAATATGCCAAGCCAATCGGCAACAGGAGGAGAGGCGCCGACCAAATGCTGAGAGCCTGCATCTTGTTCGCCATCTGATTCATCTTCTCCGGATCCATGGCGCGCGGCAGTCTTACCGAGCAAATGTTTCCCATCGAAAACCAGTAGAGGGATGCAACGAGGATGACAATCATCGTTTCCAGAAATTTCCAAACTGACAACGGCAGATGCGCGGCCTTACCTACAAGCGCGACCAGGACGATCTGCGGAATCAGCAAAAAAGCCACGGTGACGTTCTTGGCGACCAAAACGTCCCGAAATCGAATGGGCCACGAAAAATAACCCTGCACCGCGGAACGGTCGAAACCGAAGGCGTTCCAGTAACTGATCGGCCCGAGCATCATCAGTCCGTAGAGCGCCGTGACCGGCAAGGCGTTCTGCATGAAAAACGACTGAGGATTCCCGTTCCTCATCACAGGCAGGTAGATCACGATACCGAACAGGCTCGACATCGCGTAAACCATTCGGAAGCGCGGAATGCGCGCGAAAGTGCGCAGTTCTTTTTCGACCATGGCTGCCATCGGATCGGGCAGGAAGCGGGAAGGGAATCGGAACAGACGCTCGGTAAAACCGGCGGGCCGCGCCTCGCGAATCTCGCGTTTGCCGCGACTGAAGTCGCGGGTACCGTCGTAACGGATGCTGCGCTCAAACTGCCATCTGCCGAACCAGTAGGCGAGTCCGAGATAAAGCAGAGACAGCGAGGCGCTCAGCGGCAGTTGGTCGGCAACCATCATTCGAGCCATTGCAGCCCACGGCCAAAGGAGTTGGTCGGGCGCGAACCGAATCAGCGACGACTTCCCGACGTTGAAGAAAATCAGCAACTGCGGCAATACTGCGACGCCAACCAGCAACAGCACCAGCACTTCCCTCATGCGGGTCCGCAGGAAGAGCCTCTCCAGCAGGTGACGCGCGCCTGCCGAGAGCAGGATATTCGTCGACGCGAAAATCAGAGCGCCACCCACAATGAATATCCTCGCCTGTGCTCCGAATATGGGATTGCGGAGCAGGCCTGTCGCAGCCCCCGCAATGAGGATCAGCATTTCGGCACAGTTCGTGAGCCGCAGCAGTACCTCGACGGTAAACAGCTTCCGATGAGGCACCGGGTAGATCAAGAGTTTTCGCAATTCCAACGACGCGCCCAATCCGGCCGAAATCACGGGCGTGATCTGCCAGTACCCCATGATGAAAAGCAGACCGGTTGAAAGCACGGGAAGGAACTTGGGAGTATTGGCGGGGCTGGCGAAGTACAGCAATGCGCCAAAGGCAAGAAACGTCCAGAACCCATAAAATACCAGGCCGGTTATCGCGGAAAAGATCGCTCCGCCGCGTCGCTTGCCCACGCGCACGCGCATGCTGAGTATTTGCGCACGCAGGATCGCGAGAATCACTTAGGTCCGCCCGGACTGGGCCGCGCAACGCTCGCATGAGAGCGCACGATGTCCGAAATCAGGTCCGGCTTGGATTTATCCCGAACCAGACGCGGATACTTTTCGCCATCGTGGTAATCGAGACTGAGGGTCTTATAGTACTCTCCGTCTTTAATCAGCAGCGCAATCGGCGTCGTGCTCTTCGCCGAATCCTCCACCGCGTGATGCAGAACGGTGGTGCTGTATTGCCGGCCGTTGACCGCGACAATCCGGGTCGCCGGAGTCACGCCAGCCTTGAATGCAGGCGTATCCAGATGAACATCGATAATATCGCCGCTATCCCGCACCGTCAGGCCCAGCGAATAGGAAAGGTCGATGATCTTGCGGGCGTCTTCGCGGGCCTTCCAGAAATCCGAACGCTCGTCCGTGTAGACCAACTTGTAGCCACCGTTGACTATTCCGTTGAGAGGAGCGTGCGCGGAAGTGGATTCGAGGCGCTGATTCAGAAACGAAGCCCAGTCGAAAGCCTCCACGGAATTGAGCGTCCGCACTACGTCATCGAAGGTATACGGTTTGACTTCGGGCGCTGTGGTGGGCGGGCCTTCGAATGCTCTGCAGAAATCGTCAATGGACTTTTTCCCTTTGCTCAGCGTCCGCAGTGTGACGTCCACGTCCAGCCAGATCAGCGTTCCTTCTTCGTAGAAATCGGTACTGCGCCGGAAATCGGCATAATCCTGCCGCGCGTTGTAGAGCACCTGTGCCGCCACGGCGGTATCTTCCAATGGCCGCCACGTTCGTCCGGCCTCATGATCCAGCGCCGCGGCGTCGCGCGCCAGCGAATCCAGAAACTCCTGTGGCGTCCAGAGCCCGCTGCGAGGCGCCAGAATTTCGCCCAAATATTCGGTAAGCCCTTCGTACACCCACAGCAGATCGCCTTTCATTGGCGCGTTGTAATCGGGCGTGGCAAGGCCGGCCGGACGACGGAATTTGCCGTTCCACGAATGCACAAATTCGTGTGTCAGCAGATCGGCCGTGATCTTGCGCAGGTCGTCGTCCACAAGTGAATCTTCGTCGGTACGATCGTCGCTGGATTCGTGATGTTCCAGGCCGAAGTGCGCGACATGGTCGCTCAGCGTCAACAGGAAGTGGTAATCGCGATAGTGGTGCGCGCCGAAAAGCGTGTTCGCCTCATCCACGAGATTGCGGTAGTGCTTGATCTCCGACTCCGTGATGCGAGTGGCTCGTTCGCTGTCGGCCGCGATGTGCAGGTAGTGCGGGACCGGGTCGCCGGGGCTGAGATCCACCGTCTTGAAATTCACGCCGGTTTGGACCGGAGAATCGATCAGAGTGGTCAATGACGATTCCTTGAAAGCGATTTCGTTGCCGGACTCGCGATCGATCGGGAGCGCGGTTCCATAGCGCCATCCGGCGGGGACCTTGAGAGTGGCTTTGTATTGCAGTTGGTCCGTCGGGACGTCTTTTGGATACAGCAGAAACTGATTCCAACTCAGGACCGCAAGCTGCGACGTGGTCGATCCGCCCGACGAAAATCCCGCCGCGTCGGGGGGAGAAATGAAGTCGAGCGCGACGTCGAGCGTGGAAACGCCTTGCGGAACATCGATGTGAAATTCGTAAATATTGACGTCATCGCGATGCCAGGGAATCGCCTGGCCGTTCGCCGTGACCCGGACGCCCGCGAGGTCTTCGATTGGTCCGGTGGGGCCGTGCTCGCCGGGAATCCACTTTGGATACAGCAGGGACATCGGACCGGGCTTCACGGGGATTTGCATGCTGGCGTGGAGCAACCGCCGCGGGGCTTCGGTGGCGTCGACGTTGATGACGATCGGAGTGGTTTGGGAAAACGCGAGCGTCCCCGCAAAGAGGGCAAGAAAGCCTACGAGGGCGCCGGCTGCGGACCGGGCGGTCCGCCCCACGGAAGTCGATTTTAGGTTAGCCATTCGAGTTTGTCGTACTCCCGCGCTCCGCCCCGCCCACCAGCGACAACGCGGACGAAAACGTCTTCCAGGGTGTCGGAGGCGCCGCGCAGATCCTGCATGCTGCCTTCCGCCACGATTCTGCCTTCATTGATGATAGCGGCGTGATCGCAAAGCCGCTCCACTACTTCGAGGACGTGAGAAGTGAGGAAAATGGTTGCGCCATGCCGCACCTGATCAAGCAGAATATCCTTCATGAGCCGCGCGCCGACCGCGTCCACGCCCTCGAACGGCTCGTCCATCAGGAACAGTTCCGGGCGGTGAATCAGACTGGCGGCCATGGCCACCCGCTTCCGCATGCCTTTCGAGTATTCGGCGATCAATTTGCCGCGTTCATTCGAGAGTTCGAACAACTCGAGCAGTTCCTGCGCGCGCTGAATCGCCAAGACGCGCGGAAGGCTGTACATGCGACCTACAAACTCGAGGAATTCGGCGCCCGTGAGGCGGTCGAAAAGAAGGGATTCGTCGGGCACCAGACCGATTCGCTGCTTGATCGCGAGCTCCTCGGCGGGCATCGGCAACCCGAGTAATTCTATCGACCCGGATGTCGCCGGTATCAGCCCGGTCAGCATTCGAATGGTGGTGGATTTCCCAGCGCCGTTGGGTCCGAGGAAGCCGAAGAAGGAGCCGCGCGGAACTGTCAGGCTGAGGCCATCCACAGCCGGTTTGCCGTCGTAGACCTTGCGCAAGTCGCGAACTGCGATTGCGGGCGTGGCGTCGAGCATTGAAAGGATATGGTAGCTAAAGGGGCTGCATCCGGCCTGATACCCTATTACGTTGCATGAATATTGAAGAGATCCGCGAGCTGATCCAGCTGGTTTCCGAGACCGGCATCGCTGAGCTGGAAGTGCAGCGGGGCGACAACCGTATACGAATCCGGAAGTCTTTCGGAGCGGAAACAGACGTCGTCCTTCCGTCGGCGAATCCGGTTCCCGCGGCTGCGCCCGCTCCTGCGCTGAAGGCCGAGACTCCTCCCGCCAAGTCCGACCCGCAGCTCTTTTACGCCAAGAGCCCCATCGTCGGCACCTTCTACGAGGCTGCGTCGCCCGACACGCCGCCGTTCGTGCGCATCGGCGAGCACGTGGCTCCCGGCAAAGTTCTCTGCATTATCGAATCCATGAAGCTGATGAACGAGATCGAAGCCGACGTGGCGGGCATCATCGAGAGCAAGCTCGTGCAGAATGGCCAGCCGGTGGAATACGGAGAGGCCCTCTTTGGCATCCGGCCCGTTTAAGAAAATACTGATCGCAAACCGTGGTGAGATCGCGTTGCGCATTATTTGCGCCTGCAAGGACCTCGGCATCCCTACGGTCGCGGTCTATTCCGAAGCTGATCGTCACAGCCTTCCGGTGCGCTTCGCCGATCAGGCGATCTGCATCGGTCCGGCCAAGAGCGCGCGCAGTTATCTGGACATTCCTTCGATCATCAGCGCCGCTGAGATCACGCATGTGGACGCGATCCATCCCGGGTATGGCTTTCTGAGCGAGAATGCCGGGTTCGCCGAAGTCTGCCGCGTATCGGGGATTACGTTTATCGGCCCCACGCCGGACGTAATCGCCGCGATGGGTATTAAGGAGCACGCGCGCGCCATTATGCAGAAACATGGCGTGCCGATTCTGCCGGGGTCCGAGGGAGCACTGTCGAGTGCCGAGGAAGCGATCGAGACGGCGGAAAAGATAGGTTATCCGGTCATTTTGAAAGCCTCGGCCGGAGGCGGCGGCCGGGGAATGCGCGTCGTCCAAACAGCCGAAGAACTGCCGGCGCTCTTGACGCAGGCCAAACAGGAAGCGGGTGCGGCGTTTTCCAGCGCGGATGTTTATTTGGAAAAATACATCAGCGCGCCGCGGCACATCGAATTCCAGATTCTTGCCGACCAGCATGGGAATGTCGAGATCCTCGGTGAGCGCGAGTGCAGCATTCAGCGGCGGCATCAGAAGCTGCTGGAGGAATCTCCGTCGCCCGCCCTTCGCGACGATGTGCGGGGTCGCGTGACAGCCAAACTGCGGGAAGCCATTCGCGCGATCGGCTACAGTAATGCCGGCACGGTCGAATTCCTGATGGATGAGAAGGGCGACCTCTATTTCATCGAAGTGAACGCGCGCATTCAGGTGGAGCACCCCGTTACCGAAGCCGTTACCGGAGTCGATCTGGTGAAGGCGCAGATCCGCATCGCAGCGGGCGAGAAGCTGGCGGACATTCTCGGCGGACCCGTCCGCTTCCAGGGCCACGCGATCGAATGCCGCATCAACGCGGAAAATCCGGACACGTTTGCGCCGTCTCCGGGACGCATTACGGGATTGAATCTGCCTGGAGGCATCGGCATACGGGTCGACACGCACGCTTATCAGGACGGCGTGATTCCACCGTACTATGATTCGCTGGTTGCGAAGCTGATTGCGTACGGAAAAGACCGGGAAGAGGCAATTCAACGGATGAAACGCGCACTCGATCTGTTCGTGGTTGAAGGCATTCACACGTCTATTCCGCTGCACAAGCGGATTCTGAACGAGCCGGATTTTATCGAGGGACGCTTCGACACGAACTTCATCAGGAGATGGATGCCATAGGGCCGTGCCAAAAGCGCTTATCGCATTGCCGATCGCCGGCTTCTTCTTTTTCTGCGTCGGTTTCGGCTTGCGTACCCAATTCGGCTATGACGACATCACGAACATACACGTTGCCTGGGAGCCTCCGCTTCAAAAACTGGCTCTGGGACTGGTCGTTCCTTTCACGACGTTTTACCGCCCTGCCGGCTCCGCCATTTACCGAGTGCTTTTCGATCTGTTTGGCTTGAACCCTCTTCCATTCCGCGTCGTCGCCTACGGCTTCCTGCTGGTAAACCTTTTCCTGGTCTATAAAATCGCGCGGCGACTATCCGGATCGGCCGAGATCGGGGCAATGTCCGCACTTCTATACACCTTCCACGGCAGGCTGGCCGGCATCTATCTGAACAACGGAACGATTTACGACATTGTTTGCGCCACTTTCACACTTCTCACACTGCTCTATTACATTGGGGTGCGGCAGGCGGGCCGCAGGATTCACGGATGGGGATGGGTGAAGCTGCTGGCTTTATTTATCTGCGCGCTTAATGCCAAGGAGATGGCCGCGATTATTCCAATCCTCCTGCTCATCTACGAATGGCTCTACCAACAGCCCGCGTCAAAAGGCCCGCGAGCTCTTGCAGGATGGCTGTTTGGCGAAGGACTTCCCGCCCTCGTCTGCGGAATACTCACGGTTCTGGCAGCACGATCCCGAGTGGGCAACGGCAGCCCCATGCACGGAAACGCTGCCTATGCGATGACGTTCAACGCCGGGCAATTCCTGGAACACTGGCGGAAACTGATGACCGACCTGGTTTACGCGAAGGGGCGTGGGTTGAGTATCCCGCAGCTGCTTGCCATTTGGCTGCTCATTTTGACGATTGCCGCAGTGGCACGAAAGAAATTTCTCTGGTTTTTCGTCTGGTTCGCGCTGCTCGCGCCGCTTCCTGTGATCTTCATTCCGTATCGCGGATTTTTTGTCATGTACCTGCCGCTCGTGGGCTGGGCAATGTTCATCGCGACAACGCTGGTCGGAGGGCGGAACTGGCTTTGGACGCATGTCTGGAAACGGCCAGCGCTGTCATCCAGTGCTTTTGAGCCCGAGCGCGTTTTCCTTTTTCTGCTGGTCGTTTTTTGCGTCGCATGGATTCCGCGGCACGATTCGGGGTCGGAACTGGGGTACCGCGATCCGGCGCGCAGCGTGGTTCAGGCAGTGCGCGCCGATGTCGTCGGTCTGAACGAGCCATTGCCGAAAGGTGCTTTGGTCCTCTTCCTCCACGACCGTTTTCCGCCCGATGTGTGGGGATCTCTGATGATGTCGCGGCTGCTCTACCGGGATCGCACTCTGTGGGCTGACAGTCCCGCGATGATGGACCATCCGCCGAACCTGTCTGAATATGATCGTGTGTTCGACTATGTTGGCGGCAAACTCGCCGTCGTTCGCTCGCGCGAGGAAAAAGCGGGCAGGCGCATTTATCCAGCTAATTAATGCGCCTGTCCCCTTTTTTCTCTACTATGCAGTCATGATCGCGGTTACGGTGGTGCGGTAGAGCACTTCTTCGTAGCCTTCCAGCATCCGCTCGAGCGGAATAACGATAGTCGCCAGGGCCTTCGCGTTGTATTGCCCTTTGTCCATCATCTCGACGAAGCGGGGAATATCGCGCATCGGGCTCGCGCCGCCCGCCTGTCCCGCGTGATGCGTGCGGCCGCCGATCGTAAACATCACGGCGGGCAGGGTAATGTTCCCCCGCGGCAGACTTGTTGTGACGATGTGGCCGCCGGGAGCGCACATTTCATAAGCCTGTCGCAGCGGGAGAATCCCCGTCGGGTCCGGACCGGCTTCCAGCTTGGGCTTGGCGTGATCGGCGCCCACGCCCTCGACGACGAAATCCGCCCCGGCGCCACCGAGGAGTCCGCCCGAATCGCGTCCACCAGCCCACAGCCGGCTGTTCGGGCCGTTCGAAAGGTCCCGAACTTTTTGTACCAGTTTGTCGCCGTCTACGTTCGGGTCCAGCGCATGCGTGGCGCCGACTTTCAGAGCAACGTCCCTGCGAGCTCGGATCGGGTCGATCGCGATGATTGTCGACGCGCCGGCAATGCGCGCGCCCTGGATGGCGCTCAACCCCAGCGGACCGCAGCCCACGACGGCAACGATCGAGCCCGGCGCCACGGCTGCCAGCCCATGCGAGGTTGTCGTGCCCAGGCCCGCCACGCTGACACAGCTGCAAACCATCCCGAGCTCCGCCGCGGAGGCCTTTGTAAAGACCGGCACGACCCACTCTTCGAAGGTGACCATGTATTCGGCGAGGCCGCCGATATGCGGTTCGCATACACGGGAGTTCCGTCGCGCATGTCGGCTATCGCGACCAGATCGCCCGGACCCTGGCGTCCCAGAAACTGGCACATGTCAGCCCTGCCGCGCAGGCATTGATAGCAGGACCCGCACTGCGGCGTGCCGGAAACGCAAACGCGATCGCCTGGCTGGACGCGCCGCACTTCGGGGCCGACAGCTTCAACGACGCCCACACCACCGTGCCCTTGAATCAAGGCCATCGCTTGAAGCGGTCCGCCACTCGGTCCGGGGAGGCCGAGCACGAACGGCGCATTCGAGTAACAGAGGTTGGTGGCTTCCGTGCGGACCACTACTTGTCTTCCGGTAATCGGGCGCAGAGTAAGTTCCTGCAGAGTGGTTCTGCCTGGTCCGTTGCCTCGTGACACCCAGCCGCGAAACTTGCGCGCGGGAGATTGGGATTGTTGGGCGAGCGCGATACCGCCGGCCGCGGCGGCGATGCCGGCTTTGAATATTCCTCGGCGTGAAGGCGTGGGGTCTTTTCTTGCCATCGTCCAACAACCTACCAGAAAAAGGGGACAGGCGCATTTAGCATTAAATGCGCCTGTCCCCTTTTTTATTGCTTTTTTATTGCAGTACGAAGGTCAACAAGCGCGGTGCCACCGAAGGGGTGGTCGATGCGGGTGGGCCGGCTAGGTCCGGGGGCGCGTTCGGTCCCTCGGCAGTTGCGGCTGGGGCCGGCGCATCCTGATATCGCGGCACCACTTTTCCGGTCCCACCCGCCAGCGCCACATACTGCTTACCATCGATCTGGTAAGTGATCGGCGGTCCCATGCCGCCTCCCAAGTCCGTCTTGATTTCGAGCAGCTTCTCGCCTTTGTCGGCGCTGTATGCCAACAGCCGCCCGTCGTTAGTAACCTGGAAAACCAGATTGCCGGCGGTGGTGACGGTGCCGCCGCCGATGCTGCCTCCCTCGGGCGCGCGCCAGCGTTCCTGTTGCGTCACCGGATCCCACGCCACCAGCGCTCTGCGTTCCCCGTTCGCCGGCACCGGTCCGATGGCCGGTGGCGCAGGCAGGCGTTTGGGCCCTTCCGCTTGTTGTGTGCCAGCATTAGGAGCACCTCCTCGGCCCCCAGGCAATAAGCCCGTGTTCGACCTCCCCGGCTTGACTGTGAAGTTCGGATCCACCGCGAAATTCGAAGTGCTGTTGGTGGAAGTGGGAATGTAGACCAGGCCCGTCTTCGGGTTGAACGACATCGGAGCCCAATTGTGCGCCCCACCCGGTCCCGGCGAGATCGTGATGCTGTCGTTGCCATAGTGAGCCTCGGGATTCACGAACGGGCGTCCCGTCACCTCGTCCAGACCCTTCGCCCACGTTACCTGCGCGAAAGGCTGGCCCGAAATAAACTGTCCAGTGACGCGGTCGATGACGTAATAGAACCCGTCCTTATTGGCCTGCATGATCACCTTGCGCGGTTTCCCCTTGATTGTGACGTCGGCCAGGACCAACTGCTGGTCACTGTCAAAATCCCAGGAATCGCCCGGCACCGGCTGGAAGTACCACTTCAATTCACCCGTCTCCGGTTTCACCGCGAGGATTGAACAGACATACAGATTGTCCTTTCCTTTCGACTGGCGAAGCTGCTCCGGCCACGGTCCGCCATTGCCCGTTCCGACGTAGAACAGATCGGCCTCCGGATCGTACGCCATGCCGTCCCAAACGGAACCGCCGCCGCCCAGCTTCCACCATTCGCCGCTCCACGTTTCAGCCGCCTTCTTCAGTGCCGGATTCTCGAAGGGCTTCGAAGGGTCGCCGGGTATTGTGTAAAAGCGCCACGCCAGCTTGCCGGTTTCCGCGTCGAACGCGGCGAATTGCCCGCGAATCAGTAATTCCGCGCCGGCCATTCCGATAATGACTTTGCCTTTCGCAATGCGCGGCGCCATTGTGATCGTGTAGTTGTCCTGCGAATAGGCGACCCGCGATTCCCAAACGGGCTTGCCGGTTTCCGCATCCAGCGCTTCAAGTCTTCCGTCGATGATGGGCGCGATGATCTTGCCCTGATAGATCGCGACTCCCCGATTCACCACGCCACAGCAGATCCGCGACCGGACCGCCGTCTGGTTCACCTGCGGGTCCCAGCGCCAGCGCTCCTTGCCGGTGCGCGCATCGAGGGCGAACACGACACTCCAGTTGGTAATGCCGTAGATGGTTCCGTTCCAAACCAGCGGAGTGCCTTCCTGATTGCCGCCACCTGCGCCGAGATCGTACGACCACGCGGGAACCAGCCGGCTCACGTTCGTGGTATTGATCTGAGTCAGCGGACTGTAGCGCGTCTCCCCCTGGTCGAGGCCGTAAGTGAGCCACTCGTCTCCGGATTTCCCCGCGTTCCTGAGCGCGACATCGTCTATCCGGTGAACCTGTTGGGCAGACGTAAGCGAGGCCGCCAGCAGCAGAGCTGGCAGAAACTTTCGTGACGAAAACAGCATGTTAAATATCTTATGCGAATTGTGGCGCGCGCACTCGTGCGTGCCGCGTCGAGACTCATCTCGACGCTTGTCCCCTACTTCACCATCGATTTCGGGCTCGGCTGCGCATGGCCGAGAATGCCGTGAGGCCTGTACGGTTTCTCCAGCGCCACGACTTCCTCCGTTGTTAGCTTGATATCGACCGCGGCGATCAACTCCGTGAGCTGGTGCGTCTTTGTGGCTCCGACAATGGGCGCAGTGATGCCGGGAGACTGGAGCACCCACCCCAACGCCACCTGCGCGGGCGTACAGCCTCGTTGTTTAGCGACTGCGGCGACCGCGTCCGCGACGGCAAAATCGTCGGGGCTGTAGTACATGTCCTTCGCAAACGTGTCGACCTCGGAACGCTTCGTATCGCCCCCGCCAGGCCGCCGCGTGCCCGTTAGAAAGCCGCGCGCCAGAGGGCTCCAGGGGATCACGGCCAGCCGCTGATCCATGCACAGCGGAATCACTTCGCGCTCTTCCTCGCGGTAAATCAGGTTGTAGTGATTCTGCATCGAGGAAAACCGGTGCCATCCGTTCTCTTTGGCCGTGTACAACGCCTTCGAAAGCTGCCAGGCCGCCATGCTGCTCGCCCCGAGATAGCGCACTTTCCCGGCGCGCACCAGCGAATCGAGCGCTTCAAGCGTCTCCTCGATGGGCGTCACAGTGTCCCAGCGATGGATCTGGTTTAGATCGACAAAATCCATGCCGAGACGGCGCAGGGAGTTTTCGCAGGCCTCGATGATGTGCTTCCGGCTGAGGCCGCGCTTATTCGGGCTCTTGCCCATGGCGCCATGCACCTTCGTGGCCACAACGATGTCGTCACGGGATGCCATTTCGCGCAGATAAAAGCCGGTGATCTCCTCGCTGAGTCCGATGGAGTAGACATCCGCGGTGTCGAAGAAGTTGATACCGGCATCGAGCGCGATTTTGAAGTGCTCGCGCGCGCCTTCCTTATCGACGTGCCAGCCTTTGGTGCCCAGCGCCCATTCCGGGAGCTCGCCGCCCCCATAGCTCATGGTTCCCAGACAGATCCGGGATACTGTGATTCCTGTATTGCCGAAAGTCTTGTATTGCATGATCTCTAACGATTCTAACCGTCCCGGCGAAGGATTAGCAGTTAGTATGAATGTTGCCGGTGGCAGCAAACAAATTCATTCGATTCTTTAATTTCCTGGCCAATATGGGCCTCGTGCTTCGCGACGATCCCCCCAGGGTCATCGATATGGCCGGCCGTGAATGGGGCGAGCCTGCGGATGGGCTCGCGCTCTCCATCCGCGAGCTCAAGAGGGAAGACCCACGGCAAGTGGCGGGGATTTCCGTCGTAATCAAGAACGAAGAGCCGCGGTCGCGCATCCTCAACGTCCCGCCGTGGATTTTCTTCTGCGAGATCGACGGATTGGAACTCACTCCTTACGGCCGGCAATTGATGAGCCCGGACCGGAAAGGGAAAAACATCGAAGTCAAGCTGGACCCGAATGGGGCAATCGAGACGGATCTCCCCGTGGCCACGATTTATAACATGCGTGGCGGAGGGGAATACCAAGTCCAGGTTTCGTGCCGGCTGCCGGACCAGACTGTCCTGCGCTCGAACGAAATCACAATTCGAGTCTAATGTGGCGCACGCTCTCAGCGTGCCGTGTCGAGACTCGTCTCGACACGATCTCGGGCTTTCGCAGGAACAAGAGATTCCAGAATGCCCGTGATCTCTTCGAAGATATAAGGAGCAGACCGGTCTCCCGCGATTTGGAAATAGCGGTCGCTGGGATAGTGGTCCAGCACCGGGCGCGTGACTTCCCCATAAGTGCGCAGTCGTTCACGAATCACGTCTTCCCGATCGTCCCTGCGTATCGTAAGCGGCGCTCCATCGTCATCGCAGTGGCCCTCGACCTTCGGGCGTTGCGAAAGAATATTGAACATCCGGCCGCATTTCGAGCACTGGCGGCGGCTCACCATGCGACCCACCAATACATCGGCAGGCACGTCCAGATGAATTACGACTGGGGCAGGCAGACTGCGCGAGGACAGCAGTTGATCGAGATACTGCGCCTGTTCGACGGTACGCGGATAGCCATCCAGCATGAAGCCGAGACGGCAGTCCGGCTGCTGAATGCGCGAGCAGAGAGCGGCATTGATCAGATCGTCCGGAACCAGTCCCCCGGCCGCGATGATGGATTGGGTTTCGCGTCCCAGCGGAGTGCCTGCGGCGATCTCGCCACGCAGCATATCGCCCGTCGAGATGGAAGGAATCGTGTTCCCGAGCCACTCGATTATGAGGCGGCCCTGCGTCCCTTTACCCGATCCAGGCGGTCCAAAGAGAAGAATAATCAAGGATGATTGTATGGCATTGCCCCTTTTTGAGCGGTAGAGGTCGTCGAAATAGACGACAATGAGGTATGTCAGCTCAAAATGGAGACAAGGCTCGTTACGGCAGATTACGGAAGAAGAAGCTCGCGCGCCGCCTCCGCTGGCGCGAGATGCGAAAGGCGCTGCTGAAGACACCGCTGCTTGTACCTGTAGCTGTTTGAGCCCGCACAACTACTAACCGTTTGACCTGCCCGAATGGCTGGTGCGTCCTATCTTTCCCACGCGCCATCCTGAAGGCATGGAAACTGTAAATCCTCTTCTCGAACTTTCGAACCAACTGCGGCGCGCCGTGGAAATCGGCGAACAAGCAGTCGTCGCGGTGCATGGGCGGCCCCACGTCCCTTCAAGCGGCGTTCTCTGGCGGGCGGACGTGGTAGTTACCACCGATCACACGCTGAAGCGCGACGAAGATCTCACCGTCACGCTCCCGGACGGCCGCAACCTGCCCGCAACCCTGGCCGGGCGCGATGCCGGCACAGATCTCGCCGTCCTTCGCCTCGGAGATGCTGCGGCCGATGCAGCGAAAACGGTCTCCGAAGCATCCATCAAAGTGGGGAGTCTCGTGTTGGCATTGGGAAGGCGCGGCGCAAACGGGGTGAGCGCGGGCTTTGGCGCGATCGGAGCGATCAGCGGGCCGTGGCGCACATGGCGCGGCGGTCAGATCGAGCGCTTCATTCGTCCCGACATCAACATCTATACCGGTTTTTCCGGCGGCGCACTGGTCGACGTCGAGGGCCGTGTGATCGGCGTGAACACCACCGGGTTGACTCGCGGCATGGGAGTGACAATTCCCGCCTCGACCGTTTCCCGCGTTGCGGATGAACTTCTCTCGCGGGGACGCGTGCGCCGCGGATTTCTCGGCATCGGCATGCACCCCGTGGAGTTGCCCGGCGATCGCCAGGGGCTTGTGATTCTCTCTCTCGAAACCAACGGACCTGCCGCCCAAGCCGGAGTCGTCATTGGAGACGTGTTGGTCGCGA
>Ga0182024_10003662_pt1 | contig 36308 bp, 15 predicted proteins | sample P32metaG_FD_120480 | JGI IMG/M metagenome (GOLD analysis project Ga0182024, IMG submission 120480) | Permafrost microbial communities from Stordalen Mire, Sweden - P3-2 metaG (Illumina Assembly) | ecosystem: Environmental > Terrestrial > Soil > Wetlands > Permafrost | place: Sweden: Stordalen...
CCCAGCCGATTTGCTGGCCATCAAAGCTCCCCATATTTCACCCAAAATTTTCTTGCTTCACCCCATCCCTCTGGAGTCTCTTCTCAACCAACAAGGGGGTCGCGATGTACCGGGGCGGCCCGGCTATTTAGAGACCTTCGATTGACGTCCAGCCGGCAATCTGGAAGCGGGGCAATCCTTTGTATTTGCCCGTCCGTTGGACGGAATGACCCCGGCCGTCCCAATGCAGGCGGACTTGATTCTGTTCGCCAGTCTTGAAGGCATCGGAAACGCCATCATCTTCATAGAGCGTGAAATCGGCCGGTTTCAAACCGAAGGCATACACCGTGAGATCAAAAACTGTGTCCGAACTGATGTGCTCCATTGGTTTGGCTAACGGCAGAAGAGTCCCTCCTTTGACGAACAATGGAATTTGTTCCTCATTATTGGTGGCCTCCATCTTTCGGCCTCCGATATATTTCTGGTGAGTCCAAAAATCATACCAGTCACCCGCTGGCAGATAAACCGAGCGGGTCTTCTGCCCGGCAAACATTGGCGCCACCATAACGCTGGCACCGAACATATATTGATCGTCCGTCTCGCGCACTTTGGGGTCTTTGGGCCAATCCAATAGCAACGCGCGGATCGGTGGAATGCCTTTGAGGTGGTAATCGTTAAAGGCTGAATAGAGATACGGCACGAAACTCATTCTTAATTGCAGCAACCGCCGTATCCCTTCGGTGGCTTGCGGGCGACCGGGCATCCATTCGTTGCGATTGTTTTTGTCCCTGTCGATTTGCCGCCAGGGCGGATTTTTCATATACCAGCAGTTAAGCATTGCCAAGGGTGAAAAAATCACGGTTTCAACCCGCCGGTAGAGGTCTTCGACGGAACTGGCGTCGCGCACTTCTGGAGTCCACAGCAGGCCGGTAAAACCTTCGTTCACCAAACCGCGCACAAAGCAGCGATGGTCATAGGAATCGCTGTAAACCACATACGGCAGCGGTGCGGCCAGGGCGTGGGAGTTGCGCACCAATCCCCACGTGCGCGTTCCATTTTTGTGAAACGGTTCCAGCAGGGTTTGCTGATAGAGCAATCCAAACAGCGAATGCATCGTCTCCCCGTCCAAACCCGAAGGGAAAACGGTCGCGGTAGGAAACGACCAGGGGGTTGGAGATTCCGGCTGGTAATCGCATTCATCGAGCTTCACCGCATCCACGCCTTTGCTGAAAAGCACTTCGTCATTTTGCTTTAGGAAAATGCGCCGTCCCTCCGCCGTCGCAAAATCAGGCACCAATCCTCCCCACACCATATAATTGCCCGACCACGAATGGAGCGCGTCAAACATTGGCGAACTGGGATGGGTGAAGGCATGTTGCCAGAAATTAAGACGGTAGCCGAGGCCGTGCAGTTCCTTGATGAATCCGGCCGGATCCGGAAAAGTGTTGGTGTTCCAGACAAACGAAGAGGAATAAGTCTTGGTTTGCCAGCCCGGTTCCACTCCCCAAACATCGCACGGCATGTGGTCGGCCCGAAGTTGTTGGGCCAGGGCCAATGATTCAGCCGCCCCGAACTTGCCATAACCACGATATTGAATTCCAAGTCCCCACATCGGAGGCACGCAGCCTCCGCCGGAAAATAAATTATACCGCTCCACCGCATTCAGCATCTGCGGGCCGGCAAAAATGTACACGTCCGCCCCGGAGGCGGCAGGAATATCCGCCAGCAGAGTTTTTGTTTTCGGCTTTCGCGCCCGATAAAGTCCAGCGGCGCTGGTGGCCACTTCTGCATCCGCGTCTTCAATTTTTACCTGAACGGGTGCGACATCGCCGGTGTAAACCGTGACGAACCTGGCGGAATCGACAAAAACCCCATAGCCGCGCGTTGATACGAAAAACGGCACGGGCGCATGCGACTCACCCAGGTCATTCTCAGGGCGGTCGGTTGGTTTGAGGAAAATCCGTCGGCCCGTGTGACCGCGCTCGGTTTGGGTCATGTCAAATAACGCGGTGTTCAATCCAAAACCATAAATGCTTTCAGTGGCGTCCATCGGCAATTGCACCGCACAGCCCCGGTTCGAAACCGCAAAATGGATCTGTTCGACTTTCAATGGAGGTTTGTCAACAAATGGCAGGCCTTTCAGCTTTTCCTTGTCCATCGGCTCGGTTTGAAAATGGGATGGTGTTAGTTTTTCGGGTTTGCCAAATCGAATTCGCCAAATTCCCGGCGCAACCAGGTCCATCTTTGGCGCGAGATGGGCGGATTCCGCCAAGCCGGCGTCTCCCCATACGATGGCAAGAGAAATACAAAGCGTGGAACTTAACTTCTTCAAGGTGATGAACGTATGTTGCTGAATGCCAGCCAAGCGAGTCAAAAGCAAATTGATTCACCCGGAGAAAACCGCGGCTGGCCCAGCTAGAGGTTGGTCATGATGTTCGGCGGGTGGTAAAATTCAACCCACGGGGACGTCACTGTCCCCGCATTCACAGTGTTCTTCGCGTTGTTGACGTCAAACCGGAACCATGTGACGTGTCCGTCCTCAAATAGAAAATTGCCCCCCTTCGGGACATTCCCGGGGCCTGTGTCCCAATGGCTGGAAAGCGGATAGGTTACTCCGCCGACCGAGCTCGCCCAAGACAGTCCTATGCCAATGCCGGTGTTAATTTGCCACGAGCCTTCCGCTTGCAAGTCATCGAACATGATTGGGCAGAGTCGGAATTGGTCCCCCATTTTCTGGCGTGTGGCCCAGCCGGACAACCCGCAAGTATTGTAACTCCAGCCGTCGTTGGCGGGGTCGACGCGGCCTGGCAGGTAACCGTAGCCGATCCTTTGGGGATCGGAGAGATTCGTTGCTTGCGTATCATCTTGTTCCCCAACCCGGTCCCAGAGGTCGGTCGGGCAAAAAAGCACGTCGGTCAGCGCGCGGGGTGTCGCGGTTGTGCCCGGCACGCTTTTCATCAAATAAGGCGGGTAAAAGTTGTTGAAGAAGAGGGGGGACATCCAGACCAGGTCTTTCCCGGCGGAATTGTCCGGGAAATAATTGTTGTTGTCATTGGCATACATGACCTCGGCCGCGCCCCATTGCTTGAGATTGCTGGCACACTGGGCGATGCGCGCCTGGCTCTTGGTTCTGGCCAAAGCGGGCAGAAGGATCGCGGCCAGGATCGCGATTATGGCGACAACGACCAAGAGTTCGATTAACGTGAAGCCACGCGCCTTTTTCGCATCGCCAACCCCCCGAATGCTTCCCGCTGATTGATTCGTGAATAAATATTGATCATTCATCACTGTTGAACCGTCACGAATAGGTTCCCACTGACAGTTCCCGGCAGGGTGTAGGAGGTGCTTGCGCCTGTCGCAGGAATTGGACTGGAATTCACGAGCGTCCAGGTGACCGGCGGAGCCAGGCTGGGGGTAGTGTACACATTGTAATCGGCGCCGGACGCAGAGCTCCAGGTGATGACGAGCTGGTTGTTATTGACAACTGCCAACGAGATTGTGACCGGGGAAGACCCGCCTCCAGTGCTGACGGTGAGAGTGCCAGTGCCGGAGAAAATGCTGTCCGGGTTGTAGGCACTGGCTCCATAGACGCCGGGGACTTGCTGGATGCCGCCGATAAACAGTGCGTTAATGGTTTGAGTGCCCGTGTAAGTGAGTTTGACATGGGTGCCGCCGGCGGCCGCGTTGAGCGTGGCAGTCGAAACCATCGCGCTGGCGCTGTCCATCTCCAGCGAGCCCCCGCTGACCGTGACGTCGCCCATGACTGAGCCGGTGGCGTTAATGTCGAGGGTGCCAGCCGAGTTTGTCGTGCCACCCGTATAGGTATTGGCCCCGCTTAACGTCAACGTGGCGGATCCTTCCTGAGTCAAGGTGCCGCCTGACCCGGAAATGATGCCCGACAATGTCTGCGCGGCTGAGCTGTTATAGATGAATTCTCCGGTGTCAACAATGCTGCCGGCATAAAGCCCGGTGTTAAAGGTGATGTTATTGCCCAAATCACCCGAGCCGCTGATGATGAGCGTGCCGCTGCTAATCGTGGTCGCGCCGGTATAGGTATTGAGCCCGCTCAAGGTCAGCGTACCGGGACCGTTTTGGGTCACCGTGCCTGACCCGGAAATAATTCCTGACAAAGTCTGAGGGGCCGAGCTGCTATAGGTGAACGATCCTCCAGAGTCGGCAATGTTGCCCGGATAAGCGCCCGCGGCCAGTTCGCCAGAGGCGCCGATGGTGAGAGCGCCACCGCTGCCGATCGACGTCGCGCCGGCATAGGCATTGGTTTGGTTTAAGACCAGCGCGCAGCCGTTGCCAATCGAGGTCGGACCGGTATAGGTATTGGTCCCGCCTAACGTTAGCGTGCCGGAACCACTTAGTGTCAATCCGGCCGTCCCCGCAAGGACACAGTCGATTTCTGCGGAGCCGCCAGGAATGGTGATTATTGGCGTGCCAGCCAAAGTAAGAGTGGAGACTCCGTCAACGTTGTTTATATCATAACCGCCCGTAATGAACGTGAGTCCGTCTGCGACGACGCTGCCGTCCAGCGTCACAATTCCAGCCGTTCCGGCAAAGGTCGCGACATTATTCGCGCCCCATTTAATATCCGAACTCCCGCTTCGCCACCAATCGGCGGTGTTTGTGTCCCAATTTCCGGGGCCGCCTCCATCGCTACTCGTGTCGTTTAATGCATCCGAGCCGTTTCCATCCCAATAGGTTGGCGGTTGAACATTAAGGATGCCTGGGCCGGTGAAAGCGGAATTCTGATAGAGGACATTGTTATTGCCAGGCGCGCCATAAGTTCCAGAAGGCATTATAGTCGAGCCGAAATTCAGCGTGGTAACGTTTTGAGTGCCCGAGAAATTGAGATTCACCGAGCCACTGGTCGGGGAACTGGGCAAGGTGAGGTCGGCGCCCGCAGGCAGCGCGTTGGCGTTTCCAAGCTGCAGGCTGCTGACCGCAGTAGTAAGCGTGATGACCGTGCCTGCGATGGAACCTGTGATGATAAGGTTGCCAAGGGTGACCGTCGTGGTGCCGCTATAGGTATTGGCGCCGCTCAAGGTCAATGAGCCGCCGCCCAGGGCGTCCCCGAGTGTCAGCGAACCAGCGCTGCTGGTCAGCGGGGTCGCGAAGATCACGTTCTCGCCGTTCTCATCAATGTTATACGCCTGACTGGATGCGGTGCTGAAGCGGCCGGAGTAGTCGTTATTGTTCGCGGTTGAGTATTGGAGCGTGCCCCCGCTCAGGACGATGTTATTAGGATTGGACGCGGGCGATTTGCCCAGTGGGCCGCTCGTTCCAACAGTTTCCGCAGAACCTAATTGCAGTGTGCCGGCGCTGATGACCGTTGGTCCCGTGTAGGTGTTGACGCCCGCGAGGATGATGCTCCTGGGAGCGATTTTGGTGAAGCCGTAGTTATTGCCGCCATCGGTGATGTTGCCGCTGATCTGGCTCGGGGCCGCACCGCCGGCGGCATCGTCACCTATCATAGCGCCGCTCCCGTTCAGCAAAACATTTCCCGTGAGATTGACTGAGTCGAGGCGTAACGCGCCGTAGGGCTGACTGTTCCCAGGACCGTTGATAACCACGTTCGCGGGATAGGTGACCCCGGATTGCGTAGCGAAATCGAGGGTCGCGCCCGATCCGATATTCCAAGTCATCGAGGAACTCACAGTGTTGGTCATAATGACCTGGCCCGTTCCGGGTTGGCCCGCGTTCAGTCCGGCAATAAGATTGACCGTGCCGCTAAAGTTTGCCAGCGACGATCCAGTAAAACGGTAGTTATCAGATGCTGTCGAGTAAACGATGTTAAGGTTGATGACGCCAGCGCCTGTAGTCGGAGTCGAGAAAATGCCAGAGCTGGTAACGGTGCTCAAGGTGCCATTGTCGGTGATCGTGCCCGTGCCCGCACCCGGCAAGCTCGTGAGACCCACCGTGGTTCCTAAGTTGATGGTCAGGCCGCCGGTAAGGCCGGTAATGACATGGCTTAAGTTGAGCGTGCCGGAACCGCTTACTGTCACCGGGACTGTGCCTGCGATGGGGCAACTCATGGTTTCGCTGCCGCCGCTGGGAACAGTGATCGTCGGCGTGCCAGCCAAGGTAAGGGTGGAGCTTCCGGCTACTGTATAACCACTCGTAGCGAACGTGATCCCGTTTGCGGTCACGGCAGTGTTGACTGTGGCAGTTCCAGCCGCTCCCGCAAAGTTCGCAATATTGCCGTTGACCCAGATGGAATCAGAACTGCCGCTGACATACCAGACGGAATTGCCGGCGGTAGTATTCCAATAGCCGGAGCCACCGGCTCCCGGACTCATGTCTATAGGGCTGGTGGCATCCCAATAGTATTGGGATTGGGCGAATGCGGAACTTGGGCCAGCAAGCAAGCCTCCAAAAAGCAAGGACCAGGTGATTAGATTCGACAAGTTTTTCATAAATGGAGTGGTCGATGTTGATAATGAAGCCTTTGCAAAGCGATCTTCGAGCCGACCGACGACGACAAGTTGGAAGTGGGTTTGTTTGCAAAGTGCTTCATTAGCGGTATCTTCGTCCAAATCCGCCCTTTTGCATATCCCATGTACATGGGAAGTGGCCAGGTTAGCGGTTCAGGTATTTAACAACGGCTTCGGTGCGTGAATGAACCCGAAGTTTCTCGTAAATATTGTGAACGTGAGTTTGCAACGTGCCGGTGCCGATATGGAGGTTGTCCGCCACTTCCTTGTAGCAAAATCCACGGGTGAGCTGGTCCAAGACATCCTTCTCGCGCGGCGTAAGCCTGGCTAATTCGGAAGTCGGCGCGGGCGCTTGCTGAAAATGCTGCACAACCCTCCTCGCCATTCCGGGTGTCATGGGTGCTCCGCCAGAGCACACTTCCCGAATGGCCAGGAGCAATTTCTCGGGCGACGTGCGCTTCAACAAGTAGCCGCTGGCGCCGGCCATCAACGACTGGATCAGCCGGGTGCTATCCTGATAAACAGTCAACATCAGAAACTCCACATCAGGCATGGCCGCTTTAAGCCGCCTCACGCATTGCACGCCGTCCATGCCCGGCAAATTGATATCCATCAATACGACGCAGGGTTTGGTCTCCGGCAATGACTTCAGCGCCGATTCGGCGTCCCGGTAGCTGCCGACCAGGCAAAAATCACGATCGGCTGAAATGGCATCGCCGAGGGTGAAACGAATTTCTTCATCGTCTTCAATCATCGCCACCCGGATGGGATGGACGTTGCCAGAAGGGTTGTTCATGCGCTTTATTTTGAATTGGATTAGCATCGGAGGCAATCCCATGAATATGGGAGTCAGTGGAGTTCTAGTTGGGCGGCGGTTGGGTCGGGACTCGGACGGTGAACTGCAGCTTGGTGCCGTGGCCCGGAGCGGTGATGATCTCCATTTGGCCACCCAGAGTGTCCATGCGCTTGCGCATGTTTTGCAGACCATTTCCCAGCCCGCCGTTCTGCCTTTGGGCCAGGTCAAATCCACGGCCATTATCGTCAATAACAATATTGATGGTGGAATCATTCTGGAAAACCTGGATCTGAACTTCGGAGGCCATGGAATGCTTCAACACATTATTCAAGGCTTCCTTGATGGCCAGGAACAAGTCGTGCCGAACTTCGGTGGGCACGGTAAGTTGCGAGGTCATCGGCATTTGCAACCGGCACCGGATGTCGGCATCCTGGAAAAATTGGGCGGCATATTCAACCAGGTAATTGACCAGTCCATCGAGGCTGTCATTGCGCGGATTGACGGCCCACACGATCTCATCCATCGCCTGGATCGTGCCGCGGGAAAAATCGATGATTTTATTCAGGTGAACGTCGATCTCCTTGCGCTCGGCGAGATCGTTCTTGGCGCGCAGACCGAGGTGCATGATGCGGGTCAGGCTGGATCCCAAATCATCATGGATATCCTTGGCGATGCGGCCGCGCTCGCGTTCGATGGCATGTTGCCGCTCGATCAATTCCAATTTGCGTTGCATCTTGCGCTGAGTGACGAACCGGGCAGAGCCGCCGGCCAGACCGGCCAAGGCAGCCAGGGCCAAAGCCCCGAACCACTGCCTCTGCCAGAAATGCGGCTGTAACTCCAAGGTCAGGGAAGCGCCCGTTTCGTTCCATACCCCATCTTTGTTGCAGGCCAGAACATGAAAACGATAAACACCCGGGGCGACGTTGTTGTAATGGGCCGCGCGCTGGGTGTCCGCGTCCACCCAATCGGGATCCACGCCATCGAGGCGGTATTTAAAGAGGCATTTTTCCGGCGCGCGCAAGTCCAAGGCCGTGTAGCGGATGTCCAATTCACCGTGGCTGGGCGGGATTGTCAAGAATTGGCCGTCAGGGAGAAATACCGGTTTCCGGTCCACCTCCGCCTGTTCGAGATAGACGGCGGGCGGGGAGAGATCGACCCCGGTCTCGCGAGCATCCACCATGGCCAGTCCTTTCGTTGTGGCGAAAAATAACCGGTCGTCCGCCGTCTTCCACACGCTGGGGGACGCCATGCTGCCGCACACAATGCTCTCCAAGCCATCTGCCTTGCCATAAACAATGCAAGGCACGACTTTTTTCCGGGCGGGGTTTAAAAGTTCCAAATCGCGTTGTCGCACACGGAAGATACCTTTGGTCGAAGTCAACCACAGCCAGCCATGGTCCTCGACGATGCCTAAAAGTTCGTTGCTAAACAAGCCGTCCTGAATTCTGTACCTGTCCCAACGGTCCTGATGCCAGCACAGCAAGCCGTCACCCAAAGTTCCCACCCACAGATTGCCTTTTGCGTCCGCGTAAAGTGCGGAAACCGTTTCCGACGGAAAACTCCCGTTGCCGCTCAGGTTTTCAATGGTGCCGTCGCGCCGGCGCATTAGTCCTGCATCGCCACCGAACCACAACTGGCCGTGGTTATCCTCACAAATCGCCCGAATGGGCCGGTTTTGGGCATTGGTTTCCGTCACAAACACCCCGTCACTCAGGCGGCATAGGCCCTGCCCGGTGCCAATCCAGAGGTTTCTCTTGCGGTCTTCGTGCAAGGCTCGGATCGCCGCATCGATCACTCCATCCCGCGCGGTGTAATGTGTGACAGTTTGGTTGTGAAGCCGGAACAAACCGCCGCTGTTGTCCGCTCCCGCCCAAATGCTCCCGTCACGGCCCTCGCACAAGGCCAGAATGAGATCGCTTGAAAACTGATTGGTCGTCCCGTAAACCCGCACTTTGTCTTCGGTTACTTCATTGAGGCCACCGCCCCAAGTCCCCACCCATAAACCTCCCCGATGGTCTTCCAATACCGAGGTGATATGATTATGGCTTAAGCCCTCGCGCTTGGTTTCAACCGAAAACGGCTTGGGTGTCAGCCGAATCAATCCCTCGCGCGAGCCGACCCAAATGTCCCCGCGAGTGTCCTCGAGAATGGCGTTGACCTGGTCATAAGAAATGTCGTGGTTGTTCAGTTCATTGTGAAACTGGCCCTCGATGAAGCGGTTGAGCCCGCTGTAGGTTCCCACCCACAGATTGTTCTGGCTGTCGTTATAAATAGTACTGACGAAATTGTCCGACAGTCCGTAAAGCGTTGTGTAGGCATAAAAATTTCCAGAGTTATACCACATCAGGCCGTAATCGGACCCAACCCAAAGCCGGTGCTCCCGATCCAGGCAAAGCGAACGGATCGAATCGTTGGAAAGCCCATTGGTGGCCGCGACCGCGTCCATCGCCGGAGTTTCTACATTCCAGTGGCGTCGCCGGGATTCAGCCAGGATGTTGGTGGGGGTGAACGCCTCCATCACGCCGCCTCGCAGCCGGTTGAGGCCCTTGGTCGTGGCAATCCACATGGACTTGTCCCGGTCCTCGCACAACGCCGTCACTCCATCGGAAAGCAAACCCTCCCGCGAGGTATAGGATTGAAACTTCCCGTTGCGAAAGCAGCTTAATCCCCGTGTGGAAGCAATCCAAATCGCTCCGTCCTGGCTTTGCGAGACAGCCCGGATATTGTCGCCCGCCAGCCCATCCTGTGCTGTGAACAGCGAGAATTGTCCGTGCCATAGCCGCGCCAACCCGCCCCCTTCCGTTCCAATCCACAGCGCGCCGTCCGCGTCGCGGTACAAGGCCGTGATCGAGGCGTTTTTTAAGTGGGGCGTATTGGCGCTACTGAAGGTCTTGAATTCCACCCCGTCGAAGCGAGCCAGGCCCTCCAGCGTTCCCACCCACAAATATCCATCCGCTGTTTGCGCGAGCGCCTGCACCCGGTTGTTGGGCAAGCCCTCGTCGGTTTGCCAGACGCGCGAGGAATACGCCAGCGGCGACCGGTCCAGGCTCGACCAGGAGAGGTAGTCGTGGTTGGCGATGATCTGGCGCCGATGGTTGACTACGGAGGCGTTCTGTTCGTCAATCGCAAAGATCTCCAAAGCATCATCATGGTTGCGCCCGATAACCGGCGTGGGCTGAACCGTTCCACCCAAATCCAACCAAGCCGACCAGACATCTTCATGAGCCTTGCGCTGCCAGCGGTGTTGCAAGGTGGATCCCCCGTTCTTGACAGCGAAAATTCCCAATCGTCCGTCGGCATTTTGTCCCAGGGCGATGGCGGGCCGGACGTTTCCGCCAAAATTGGTCCACGTCTGCCAGTGAATGCTGTCGTCGGCCGCAGCCTGGACAATGCGCTTCACCTCGCTGTTGGTGGGGCTGACCGCGAAGACCTCCAACTGGCCGTCGCCGTTTTGCCCCACCCCAATGCCCGGCAAAATGACCCCGCCCAGGCTGGCCCATTCTGACCAATCGTCGGAGCTGTTGATTTGCCGCTGCCAGCAATGGACCAGATGATGGTTGTCATCCACCCCGAAGAGTTCCAACCGCCCATCCTGGTTGGTCGCGACGGCCAGCCCGGCGGACGGGCCTTGCCCCAATTCGCCCCAGCGGGACCATTCTCCATCAAGGTTGGTCTGCCAAAGATGTTGGACAACCCGCCTCGAAGCATCGATGGCAAAAACCTCCAACCTGCCATCCGCCTCCTGTCCAACGACCACGGGTGGATAGACCGATCCGCCGAGGTTATCCCATTTGGACCATTGGTGGCCGTCACGGCCTTTCTGGCGGACGCAATTAAGATTGTGGGCTTGATCAACGGCAAAAACCTCCAACTCTCCGTCGGCGTCCAAGCCGGCCGCGACGCCCGGAAGAAACGATCCGCCGAGAATGGACCACGGAGACCAATCCCCGTTCCGTTCCTTCTGCCAGCGATGACGGGCTTCGCCGTCGAAATCGATCTGGAATAATTCCAGGCGCCCGCCCGCATCCCGCGCCACCGCCAAAGAGTTTACTGAAACATCCGCCGCAGACGCGCCCCAAACCGCCAAGGCGCAAATGCAACCCCAGAGCGACGAGCGATTCCAAAGATGGACAAAGGGCGGCATGGTTCCCGAAGATTATGCCACAATTCGCCGGCGGCATCCACTCAAAACGCAGGCTTCGTTACTGTTGCAGGAGGAAGTAGCCAGATTGGGTTGGGCTGAGGAACCAGCCGGCCGCGTTGGTTTGCGCGTTAGTTTGCAGGAGCACACCTTGCGCCACGGTCTCGGTGCTGGCGCCGGGGCCGCGGAATCTCAAGGTGAGAACCCCGGTGCCGGGTGTGACGCTGCCGCTCAAGTTCAAGTCGGAACTGACCAGTTTGTTGTCGACGATGGTTATATTGCTGTAAGTCAGCGAGCTGGCCAAGTTACCGTTACTGAAGGTCAGCGTGCCACTGGTCAAAACTGGAATGCCCACGCCCGGAGTGTAGAACGAGCCGAGCACGGTGATGTTCGTGTTGGTAAAGCCTCCCGCATACAGCGTGCCGGTCGCGCTGGAGAATTTCATCCAGGTCAGGTTGGTGCCCAGAAGGGTTTGGGGCGGATTGTTGTTCGGATTATTGGTCAGAGTCAACCAGCCAAAAAGCGACCCTTGTCGAGAATACAAGGAAGCGTAGAGCGGAATGTTTCCGTTGGCCGAAACCGGTACAGATTGGCTGATGGGGGTGCCGTCGCCCAAGTGGCCGCTGATGGCAACGTGGCCGGCCGGATTGTTGGTTAAGGTTACGTAGCCGTAACCGCCGGGTCCATTGCTGCCGGGCGGGATGACCAGAGTGTAACGCCCGGCGTAATTGGTCGTCGGGTTTGATTTGGCGTTAAAGGCCAGTTTGGCCCGGAGCGGAGAGTTCCAGCCGTTGGTGGATGCGTAATAGTTGACGCTGCCGGTGATTTGATCTTCTTGATCTGCGTTCGTGAGGTGCAAGTCCACGATGATCGGCGTTTTGGCGGAAAGGGTCACCGTTGTTTCGGTGTTACTGGTCAGGCCAAATGTGCCGCTGAAGGGGTAGGAAGCGCCGTCCAACAGCAGCCTGGCGCTATAGGCGCCGTGGCTGGAAGGTGGAATTGTGGCGGTGAAAAAGCCGGCGCTGGCCTCGGTCACGCCGTTGGTGTTGGTCTGATAGAACAAGCCATTATAGTTGCCGACGAAGGCTGTGAACGGATTGGAAACGAAGTTGGCCTGCAATATCAAGTTGGAGGACATGAGGAAGGCAAGGGTCGCGTCGTTGGGCGAGAGGGGGGCCAAGTTGGTGGCATTCGTTCCGCCAATCCAATTGCTAAATATCCAATAGCCCGCGGGCACGGCTGTAACCTTGTAGACTCTGTTGATTTCCAGGCTGGCATTATCGGGCTGTCCCGTGATCCTGCCGCTCTCGGACGGCGCTGTCAGCAAAGTCAACGTCGACTTGACCAGAGATGATGGCGGTGTCGGGGCATAAAAGACGCTGCGTGTTGCCGGGAGGGAAACGATGGCCAGATTGGTGGTTTCCGGGTAAACGCTTTGTGCGGTAATCACATTGGCTCCATTCGTCAGTGTCAGGCTCAAAGACCAAGTGATGGTTTTCTGGCTGACCTCCTCCTCAACTCCACCCGGTCCTTGGGTCAACACGGGCGAGGAGTTGGCCGCGGCGACGGTGGCGGACGCGGGCGCGTTGGTGTTGACTGTCACTTGCACGGACGAGAATACTACTGGGACGCCGCCACTGCCTCTGAGCGTACCCGTGACCATGATGCTGGGGTCGGTCGTAAGGGCATCATTGGCCGGAGAGGTTATTGCTACGATGGACTGGCTATTGGTGACGGAAATTGCACCGCTGCCGAGTGTCAGATTGGCCGGCTGGAAATAGACGTTCAGATTGGCGTCGCCGCTTTCACCTTGGTAGCCGTCAATGGCGATATAGAATGTGGTGCCGCCGACTACGTTGGAGACGACGATGACAGGCTGGCCGTCCAGCATATAATTTGTCGTGAAGTCGCCGCCGGTGGGAATGCCCACGTTGGTCAAAGTGCTGAAGCTGTTGCCGAAACCAATGTAAACGGCCAGAATGGTGTCAAATGTGCTGCCCATAGTGTCGAACACTAGGGTGCCAGGTCCGGTGGCGGTGTAACTGTACCAGTCGGAAGCTCCGCCCGCCTGGCCGGCATGGTTCGGTTCACCTGCTTCCTTCGTCGCTCCCACTGTGCTGAAGGATTGCGATATGGTGAAACCGGCGGTCTCTCCGCCGCCGTCCCTTGGGGGGCGGCGGTCTGCCGCTTTGGCCCCTGTCAAGTCCACCGCATCGCCAAATTTGTCCACCGCCAGATTGGTTGGCGTGCCCACCGTTTCATCCGGGTTTTGGATTTCGATCTCCACGATGGCACTTTGCACGGCGCCCGCCGCATTGGACACTTGCACAAAGTAATTGCCCACATCGGCGGCCAGGAAATTAGATATGACAGTTGTCGCATTGCTGCCCACCAAAACATTGGTATTTTCAAAATACCACTGGTAACCGGTGGCGCCGTCGGCCGTCACACTGAGGGTTACAGGGACGCCTACGTAAACGATCTGATTGGACGGTTGGCCCGTAATGACAGGTTCCGGGGCTCCCATGCTGTAGGCGTTGGTTTCCAGCAGCACATTACCGGTGGCGCTCTTGTAACCCGCCACCGCAATTTGATAAGTGGTGTTGCTCTGGAAGTTGAAGGGCGTCTTACTGGTGAAGTATCCGCCGGAGTCGTCATCCTCGGCCACAGACACCAGAGTGCCGCCCCGGTTGGTGTAAATGCCCAGCAGGGTGTCGAAACTGCTGCCCCTCGTGGTCAGAGAGATGGTGCCGAAAGTGTGGGTGGGTGTCGTCCAGTTGTACCAAAGAAATCGACCCGCCGGCTTGCCGTCAATGGTACTGATGTTGCCATCCGATACAGGGGAGTTGCTATTGTTGCCCGCCACTGCCCCGACCAGCGGATTAAAGGCCAAGCTGCCCGCCAAAGTGTCATTAGTCGTGACGACATTGGTAGGGCCCAAATTCTCCGGGAAGGGCGGACTGTTCGAGGCCGCCACGTTGTTGTACACCACTACCGCGTAATTTCCGGAATTGATCGCGTTGCTGATAAAGGTGTAAGAAATCGTCGCCATTCCCGCCGGATAATCGGCGTTCGCTCCCGGGATGCCTGTGCCGTTGAGCAGCCATTGAGAATGGAAATTCACCGCATCGTTGGCTGTTACACTCAGGATAATGTTGCCGCCGTTGCTCATCGCCGAAATCGAGCCCAACGTCGGCGGACCCAATACAGTAAGCACCGCCGGTGGGCTGCTGGTAATGGACTGGCTGCCACTGGTCGCTACCAGTGTGTAACTCCCCGTCGCGGCGGCGGCCGCATTGCTGACGGTGTAGGAAGAATTGGTTGCGCCGGGGATTTCTGTGCCGTTGAGCTGCCATTGATAAGAGACATTGTTACTTGTGGTCGTGGCGCTGAATTCCCAACTCCTGCCCACTCCGATGGTTTGGCCCACAGGCGATATCGCGAAGGCGAAACCGGTTGCCACCGTGATGGACACGGGCGCGGAGGTGCTGATCAGGCCGAAGCTGTTGGTCACAACCGCCGTCAGGAGATGGATGCCGTTGGCCGGAACCGGACCCATGACGGAAAACGGGCTGGACTGAGCGGAGCCCACCTGCTCGGTCCCATCATAGTAGAATGCCACCCCGGCAACCGTCCCGCTCCCGGCCGCCGTGGCGGCACTGATGGAAATTGGCGTCGAAGTAGCAAACAACTCCCCGTTCGTAGGATTGACAACAACGACCGCAGGCGGCAAAGTGCCGGTAGTCGGGAGCAGAACAAAGTCGTCGAGCAACAAGGCGTTGACGGTGGTGTAGCCGCTGGTGTCCTCCGAACTGAACTCCACGCTGCCAATACCGTCGCCCTTGAGAGTGTAGGTTTGCGCCGGCACATTGGTGGTAGAACCGCTGGGAATAAATATTTGCGGCTCATTGGTCTCCGCCAGCAGGATGCCCAGGGAGTCAAAGGCCTGCGCCTGCCAGCCCGGATGCGTGACCGGGGCAAATGCACTGGCCAGTACCTCAGGCCGCGTAAAACTAAAATTGGTGAGCAAATTCGAAAAGCCCATTGTAAAACTCACCGGCCCATTGGACCCGATTTGCGTCAGCACGTTGGGCGGCGATGCCACGCTCACAAACCCGCCGCCGGCCACATCATTCGTGTTTTCCGCCACTACAGTCGTCCCTGGATCGTTATTCGTTACGCTGACGCCGAATTGCCCTTGCCCAAGATAATTGGAGAGAATCGCATTGCTCACCACCAGTCCGTAGGCGGCCAGGGGATCAAAATCAAGCAACGCCGTCCCCGGAACACTGACCGTAATGTACACTACCGCAGAGGTGAAAGGGAGGCCGTTGCTATCCGTTGCCACAGCGGTGAGACGATAGCCTCCAGTCATAAGGTCGTGCAGAACAATGCTGATGTTGGTCACAGAGTTATTTGTCGCGACGGGTGCCGAGCCCGAATTCGTGTACAGCGCCAATTTATGAACGCCAGCAGGCAAACTCGCGTTGGCGTTAACGGTGAAACTCTGGTTCGTCGTAAAATAGGCCCCAAAGGCGCCATTGGTCGGCGCAGTAATGACGACCCCCCCGACGGTGAGCGAGCCATCGATCAGTGTGACTGTGTAGTTGGTCTGTCGGTCGTTCGGGTCCACAAGCGCCGGAATGATCGCATAGGTGCCCACTGAGCCGTTGGTCATCGTGGTCGGACTATAAGTTGCCATGATGTTGTCCCCATTGATCAAGCCTGTGATTGTGCCGGTAAACAGCGGGAAGGGCTCACCTACAACTGCAGTGGCATTAGCTGCTGTCACGGTCAAAGGCGCGGTTGATACCATAATGGTTACATTGGTTGCCGCATTGGTGTAGTTGGCGTTACCTGGGTAAGCGATGGTGTTGCTTGGGGTGAAAACTACAGAGAGCACGTTTGCTCCCGCGTTTAACACCTCGCCGGTGGTCGGGTTGTAGGCAAAGCTGCCTGGCACGTTCGCCATGGCGTCCAATTGGTCGGAACTCAGGGCCGTGCCGTAAATGATGGGAGCAGGGTTGGGCCACCAAATTATTGGAATCGCCGGGGTCACTGTCAACGTCACATAGGCACTGGTCGAGCCATAAACGTTGCTGACAATAACTTGGTACGCGCCCGCATTGCTCAAGGTAACGCTAGTGAGCGTGAGGACATTGCTTTGCGAACCTGTGATGTGGGCGTTGTCCGTAAGGTTCGTTGTGTTGAACAGCCACTGGTAGGTCAACGGCGGGGCTCCATTGGCGGTGATGGTGAAAGTTGCCGATGCGCCATAACCAACCGTGAGACTCTGCGGCGGGATGACAATGACAGGCTTTAGGGATCCTTTCCGGATCGTGTCGTTATCCGTGTCCGCCACATAGAGATTGCCTGCGCTGTCCACCGTCACGCCGGCGGGTTCAGCAAACTGCGCCGCACTGCCCGTTCCGTCATTGGTGCCGCTAACGCCCGGTTGTCCAGCCAGTGTCGTGACAACTCCTGTCGGCGTCACTTTCCGGATCGTGGAGTTACCATAGTCCGCCACAAACACGTTGCTTGCCGTGTCCAACCCCAACCCGAAAAGGTTATTAAACTGCGCGGCACTCCCCATTCCATCCGCGCTGCCCGGATCGCCTGGCTGTCCGGCTAGGGTGGTCACTATCCAGTTCGCTCCAACCGGCGTCACTTTCCGGATTGTGCTGTTGTATGTGTCCGCCACATAGAGGTTGGTCGCGCCATCCACGGCAACGCCGCCGGGATAATAAAATCGCGCGGTGCTGTTTGTCCCATCCATACTGCCAGAATTGTCCGCCAGTCCAACCAGCGTCGTAACCACCCAATTCGTCCCTACTGGCGTCACTTCCCGGATTGTTTGGTTGTATGTATCCGCAACATAGAGGTTGCCGCCACCGTCCACTGCTACGCCAAAGGGATAACGAAACTGCGCCATGGTTCCCGTCCCGTCCGCAGCTCCAAAATTGGCCGACTGTCCGGCCAAAGTGTTCACCACCCAATTCGTCCCCGCCAGCGTCACTTTCCGGATTGTGCTGTTGTATGTGTCCGCCACATAGAGGTTGGTCGCGGTGTCCATGATCAGGCTGAAAGGATGAAAAAACCGTGCGGTGCTGTTTGTCCCGTCCGCGCTGCCAGAACTGCCCGCCAGTCCAGCCAGCGTTGTCACCACCCAGTTCTTTCCTAGCGGCGTCATTTTCCGGATCGTGGAGCCACCCGCGTCCGCCACATAAAGGTTGCCCGCGCCGTCCACCGCCACGCCGGTGGGTTCATCAAACTGCGCGGCGCTGTTCGTCCCGTCCACGCTGCCGGAACCGCCCGCCAGTCCCGCAAGAGTGATAAAGGTATAGGGTTCCGGATAGTCAGCCACTGTCAGTGTGCCGTTGACCAAGATGACGGCGTAATTGGTCCGACGGTTGTTCGGGTCCACGAGACTCGGCACGATTGAATTGGAATATGTGCCCACCGCGCTGTTGGTCGTCAGGGCGGAACTGTAGGTTGCGGTGATGTTGTCCCCGTTGGTTAAACCCGTGATGGTGCCGGTAAAGGCATGGTTGGCCACGCCATACTGGCGGCTTGCGCTCGCCGCTATGACAGTTAAGGGCACTTGTGATACCATCTGACTCACGGTGTCCGTAGTGCTGTGGTAATCAACCGAGTTGGCCGGGGTGAAAACGACGGATAGCGTATTGGTGCCCGCGTTCAACACCGTTCGGTTGATAGGGCTGTAGGCGAAGGTGCCGGGGACGTTCGCCGTCGCGTCAAGCTGGTTGGAGCTTAGAGGCGTCCCGTAGCTGACCGGGGCGGGGGTGGTCCACGTTAGCAAGGAGGTGGCGGGTAACACCACGACAGTTACATTGCCTGTTGGGTTGGTGTAATCAACGGTGTTGGTCGGGGTGAAGATGACGGAAAGCGTATTAGTCCCCGCGTTGAGCACTGCGTTGGTGGTCGGAGTGTAGGCAAAGTTGCCCGGCACATTTGCCGTGGCATCGAGCTGGTTGGAAGTCAGATCTGTGCCGTAGATGATGGGGTCGGGGTTGATCCACGTAATTATCGGAGTCGCCCGGGTCACCGTCAGCGTGCCGTTGACCAAGCTGACGGTATAATTGGTCTGACGGTTTTTCGCGTCCATCAAGCTTGGCACAATCGAATACGTGTTCGGCGGGCTGTTGGTCGCGGCGATGGAACTGTAGGTTGCAGTGATGCTGTCCCCGTTGGTTACACCCGTGATCGTGCCAATGAAGACGGGGTTGGCCGCGCCATATGGGCGGCTTGCGCTAGCCGCTGTGACAGTCAAAGGCACGCGTGATACCACCAAGCTGACAGTGTTAGTTATAATGCTGTAATCGGCCGTGGCAGTTGGGGTGAAAACGACCGAGAGCGTATTGGTGCCCGCGTTGAGCACCGCGTTGGTGGTTGGAACATAGGTAAAATTGCCGGGTGTGTTCGCCGTGGCTTTGAGTTGGTTGGGGCCCAAAGCCGTGCCATATGTGATGGGGGCGGGATTGGTCCACGTAATTATCGGAATCGCCTGAGTCACTGTCAGTGTGCCGTTGACCAGGTTGACGATGTAGTTAGTCTGACGATTGGCCGGGTCCACGAGACTTGGCACAATGGCATACGTATTCGGCGGACTGTTGGTCGCCGCGACGGAACTGTAGGTTGCGGTGATATTGTCCCCATTAGTTATACCCATGATTGTACCGGTGAAGACAGGATTGGCTGCGCCATACTGGCGGCTGGCATTGGCCGCTGTGACAGTCAAGGGCGCGCGCGACACTACTAGGCTGACAACGTCAGTGACGCTGCTGTAATCAACCGTATCGGTCGGAGTAAAAACAACTGAAAGCGTATTGGTGCCTGCATTGAGTACTGCATTGGTGGTTGGAGTGTAGTTAAAATTGCCGGGCGTGCTCGGCGTGGCATTGAGTTGGTTGGAATTCAAAGCCGTGCCGTAGATAATGGGGACGGGGTTGGTCCAGGCAATTATCGGCGTCGTCTGGGTCACCGTTAGCGTGCCGTTGATTAAGCTGGCGTTGTAGTTGGTCTGGCGGTCGTTCGGATCCACAAGGCTTGGCACAATAGAATAAGTATTCGGCGGACTGTTGGTCGCCGCGATGGAACTGTAGGTTGCCGTAATGTTGTCCCCATTGGTTACGCCCATGATCGCGCCGGTGAAGACAGGGTTGGCCGCCCCGTACTGGCGGCTTGCGTTAGACGCTGTAACAGTCAAGGTCGCGGGCGACACCACCAGACTCACCGTGTCAGTTGAGCTGCTGAAATCAACCGTGTCGGTCGGGGTGAAAACGACCGAGAGCGTATTGGTGCCCGCGTTGAGCACCGTGCCATTGGTTGGAGTGTAGGCAAAGCTGCCGGATATAATCGCCGTGGCATCGAGTTGGTTGAAGCTCAGAGCCGTGCCGTACGGGATGAGGACGGGGTTGGTCCACGAAAGGATCGATGATCCGGGCGGGTAGCCTTTCCGGATCGCCTCGTTGAATTGGTCCGCCACGTAAAGGTTGGTCGCGCTGTCCACCGCCACGCCAACAGGCACAAAAAATCGCGCAGCGCTCCCGGTCCCGTCGTTGGTGCCAGAATTGAGCGCCAGTCCGGCCAACGTTGTCACTACCCAGTTCGTTCCTGCCAGCGCCACTTTCCGAATCGTATCGTCGTCGTCCGCCACATAAAGGTTGGTCGCGCTGTCTACCGCCACACTGCTTGGCTGATAAAACTGCGCGGCGCTTCCCACGCCGTCGTTGACACCCATAACGCCGGGCTGTCCGGCCAGCGTCGTCACCGCCCAGTTCGTTCCCACCGGAGTCACTTTCCGGATCGTGTAGTTGAGTTGGTCCGACACGTAGAGGTTGGTCGTGCTGTCCACCGCCACGCCGTCAGGCTCATCAAACCGCGCGGCGCTGTTTGTCCCGTCCGCGCTGCCCGAGCTGCCCGCCAGTCCTGCCAGCGTCGTCACTATCCAGTTCGTCCCTACCGGCGTTACTTTCCGGATCGTGTCGTTGTCTAAGTCCGCCACATAGAGGTTGCCAGAACCGTCCACCGCCACGCCTTGTGGAAAATCAAACCGCGCCGCGCTTCCGGTCCCATCATTGGTGCCTGTGACGCCCGCCTGGCCAGCCAGGGTCGTTACCACTCCCGCCGCCGTCACTTTTCGAATCGTGTCGCTAACGGGATCCGCAACGTACACGTTGCCGGCGCTGTCCACCGCGACACCTCCAGGAGAAGCAAAGCTCGCGGCGCTCCCTATCCCGTCATTGGTGCCATTATTGAGAGGCGATCCAGCCAGCGTCGTAACCACGCCTGTCGGCGTGATTCTTCGGATCGTGTCGTTGCCCGTGTCCGCCACATAAACATTACCATTGGCGTCCACCGCCACACCTTCAGGGCCATTAAACCGCGCGGCGCTCCCTGTCCCGTCATTGGTGCCATAATTGGCATTGCCCGCCAGTCCGGCCAAAGTTATAAAGGTATAAGATTCGGGATAGTTAGTCACCACCGTGCCAGTGAGGAGAATAAGCCCGGTGCCAAATGGGGGGGACGGAATTTCAGCGAAGGAAATATTCGCCGTCTCCACGCCAGTATGACTTGGAGTAAATGTTATGGAGAATGGAAAGTTCTGGCCGTAGGTTAGGGTCACCCCTGTGTAGTTCGTGCTGATGGAGAAATCGGCTGCGTCCGGGCCTACAATTGTTTCGCTTTGCATTATCAAGTTTGTTCCATTCGCAATGCCTCCATACCAATACAAAATGCTAGAAACATTTGTGCTTCCAACCAGCACCGTTCCAAAATCATTCGTTGCGAAGGGCACCGGCAACACGACAAAGATCACACTGTCGGTCACGCTGCTGTAATCAATCGTGTCAGTTGGAGTGAAAACCACCGAAAGCGTATTATTAGTGCCTGCGTTGAGCACGGTGCCATTGGTTGGAGTGTAGACAAAGCTGCCGGGGGCACATTCGCGGAGGCGTCCAACTGGTTGGAGCTTAGGGCTGTGCCGTAGACAATGGGGGCGGGGGTGGTCCAAGTGATTAGCAGCGGAATGGTCACTGTTCCCGTGACTGCAAAAGAAAACGTGGTGTTGACTGGGTCGTTGTTGAAGATAGTTATCAGTCCGGAGTTGGTGCCGACCGTGCTCGAATTGAGTTGCACGCTGAACGTGCCGCTACTATCGGCACCGATTGTCGATGGATAGTTCGTGTTGAGCGTGTAGCCGGATGGCACCGTTATCGATGCCAAATCCAATGTCTTACCGCCCGAATTAATCACCGTGAAAGTAATGATGGGACCGGTCAGGTTTTGCTGGACACTACCGAAATTCACCGCGTTCGTTTGGTTGTTAGCTATAACGTTTGTCCCATTAAACACTTGGATTTGCGCCGGACCCGAAACCGCGTTAGTGTATTCAAAGGGCATCGGAACCGAAGCATTCCCGTTCGCGACCACTACCAGCGTGTACGCTCCCAAAGGAGCATTTGTCGGCACCACGAACTGCGTGGTGGCGGTGTTTGTGCCCGTCATAACTCCCGTGCTGCTCCAGTTGAAGGTTCGCGCGTAATAGACATTGCCGGTGGAATTATTGGTCATCCGAATCAGCGGGTAGTTGCTGTTCATCTGGGCGTTGGCGTCATAACACGCGCCCTCGGAAATGCCGTTGAGCTGAGTCCCGGCCAAGAGATACGAGCCATCGGCGTTTTGAGCGATGCTGCTGATAGTCGGTTGGCCGGAGGCTATGGGTGCGAGGTCGGGTATGTAAACGTAGGCCTGGGTCCCGCTCTCAGTGAAAAGCACCGTGCCATCCGGCAGATCGAGCATCCGGTCGATGTAGGTCGGTTCGTTGAGGGAAGACCCCCCACCGGGGGCGGTCACTTGGGTGAACGTGCCAAGCGCGCCGGCGCTATAATCATATTCATAAAAATAGGTTGGCGTCGTGAAAGCGTTCGTTGCTGTCGGAGTGGGAGACAAAGCGCAAAGAACCTTGCCGTTGACCATCATGGCGGCTGGCGCGTCAGGTTGTCCCAAGCTTCCAGGAATGCTGGGTCCCGCGGCCCATGTGCCCAGATTAGTGGTGCCACTTGGTGTGTACAATGCGGTAACAGGAGTGCTGCCGATGAAAAATGCTTGTCCGTTAGGCAGAAGAAAGGCCGCGCCTTCGTGACCTGAGTAAGGATCAAACAAAGCAACCGGCACGGATGCGTCGGCTATCCACTGGTTCAACGATGGGATGTATCGTTCCGTAGTTTGGGCCTGATTATCAACGACGATTATGCTGTTATCGGGCAGAATGACGCCAGTCGCCTCATCTTCATCGTAACCGTTAACAAGGTACGCGGACGACCAACTATTTGCCACCGGGTCGTAGGTAGCCGTTTCGCCAGCGTTGGCCGGAGCCACCGGTGTCAACAGAACCTTGCCATTGGAAAGAAGCACGCTGAATGAGTCCAGAAAGCCGACGGGCGGAGTGTTCGTGTTCGTGGCAATCAAGCCAGATGGGACCGGAATTATAGTCCAAATATTGCTCACCGGGTTATACACTTCCGCGCTGGTTGTGCCGGTGCCGTATTCGCCCCCCGCCACAAAGACCCTGCCGTCCGGAAGGACATCCGACGAGTAGTACAAGCGGGTATAATTCATGGGGGCCAGCGTGGACCACGTGCCATTGATATAACTGCCGTGAATATCGGGCGTCAACTGATACCAATTTGCCGAAGTATTAGCGTCTGCGGCCATGACCGTGCCATCGGGGAGCAGGAGCATTGTATTGATGCTGTCCGGAGCAGAATTGGCCAATGGCGTCCAAGTTCCCCCGGAAATCGCAGGCTGGGTCCCCAGGCAAAGCAGACATAGCGCCGCGAAGCCAGGCGTGTAGAACATATTTCTAACCACCCTCATAACTTTGTTCTATGTGGTTTATGGTTAAACTGCAGTTGCGCTGCGCTGGCCCAGGTCACACTGAACGCGGATGGGTTCTGCGTCGAATAATCTGAATCAGCCAGGGTGGACAACTTCCAATCGGCCCCGGCCTGAAACGCCGCCGGCGGGATAATTGTAATTTCAACAGTCCCCGGGTCGGAGGCAATGCCCGAGCCGGGGTTTATGGTGATGACCCCGCCACCGCTCGCCACCGCAGACAAAGTCAACACGCTGAAGCCAGCCAAAAGAACCGCGAACCGCGCCAGCGGCAAGCCAAAAAGCAAACGGCATCCTCCCACGCTTCGCAAAACGAAGTTACAACGGCCAAGAGAGAAAATATATCGAGGCAGAGCCTGGAGCAGAAGGGACTGGAGCAAGTTTCGCCAGAAGGCCATCGGGTAAGGGGCCAGGCGACAGAATGGATGATTTGATTTTAGTTTCATCCAATTTTGGGACCATCCAAAAATAGTTCAATTAAATCCGCCCTCGCAGAAATGACGCAAGTTGTTTTTTATAAATAATTTAAACTGGTGCACCCAATAAGAGTTGAACTTATAACCTTCTGATCCGTAGTCAGATGCTCTATCCAATTGAGCTATGGGTGCAACCCACGCGGCAACCCACATTATTAATATTTCCGCAATTTCCGCAAGTCATTTCGCAGCCTGAACCGAAACTTTAAACTTTGACCGCGCGCCGCCTAACCTTACTTTGACCCCATGTTCAGGCCGTGCATTGATCTCCATGAAGGCAAGGTCAAACAAATTGTTGGCGGTTCCTTGTCGAATGATCCGCAGGCGTTGCGGACAAATTTTGTCTCGGACCGGCCCAGCCGCTGGTTTGCCGAGCTTTTCAAAAACGACGGCCTGCGCGGCGGCCATGTCATCATGCTGGGGCCGGGCAACGAGGCGGCGGCGCGCGAGGCGCTGGCGGCTTTTCCCGGCGGGTTCCATGTCGGCGGCGGCATCGATCTGGCCAACGCCGCCGGTTTCCTCGAAGCTGGCGCTTCCCACGTCATTGTCACTTCCTGGATTTTTCGCGAAGGCCGGCTGGACCGCGAGCGGCTTCGGCAACTGGTCGCGGCCATTGGCAAAGACAGGCTCGTGCTGGATTTGAGCTGCCGGCGCCGGGACGGCAAATATTTCGTCGTCACCGACCGCTGGCAGACGTTTACCGATCTGAAAATTGGGCCGGAGAGTTTGTCCGAGCTGGCCCAATCGTGCGCGGAATTTTTGGTGCATGCGGCGGACGTCGAGGGTCTTTGCCTGGGCATGGACCTGGAATTGATTGACAAGCTCGGCCAATGGTCGCCCCTTCCCGCCACTTATGCGGGCGGAGCCAATTCGTTGCGTGATTTGGAAAACGTGGCGCGCATTGGCCGTGGAAAAATCGATTTGACAATTGGCTCCGCCCTGGACATTTTTGGCGGCACGGGCGTGCGCTACGCGGACGTGGTCGAGTTTAATCGTCGTCATCCGGTCGGGTGAAAACGAAGGCGGCGTGGACCGGCGCGGGCATCGGCGAGTTGGCGCCCCTCACCGATTTCCAAATCGCTTCGTTGAGCAAAAACTCGGGCGCCGCATCTTCCTTGGAAAAATCCATTTTCAGGTTCGCCCCCCAGGCCGTCCGCTTGTTTTGTTCGTTCACGTCGATGTTCGCCGGCAGCGCTGAATAAGGCCGCAGGTTCGGGGTCCCTTGGAAGGACGCGAACATCGGTGTCGCGGCGGAATCAAATTGCGTCATCGGTTTCAGCCCCAAAATCAACTCCATCGTCCGCAACATGCTGCTGGTGGAATACATGGTGGAGTCCGTGGCCCGGCGCCGCGCGTACGGGCTGATGACGAAGGCTACGGTGCGATGCGCATCCACATGATCGGGACCGTTTTGGGCGTCGTCTTCCACCACGAAGATGGCGGTTTGAGCCCAATATTTGGAATGGCTCACCACATCGACAATCCGCCCCAGCGCCAGATCATTCTGCGCAAGATACGCCGATGGTGTGGGGGCATTATTGGTTGTGCCGTGGGTATGGTCGTTGGGCAGGCGAACAATCTGAAGGCGCGGCATTTCGTTGGCCGCTTCCAGCCGCTTGAATTCGGAGATATAACGCTCGACCCGTTTGGCGTCGCTATACTTCAAATCGAAGCCGCGGTACATCGGATCGATATGTCCTTCCAGGCCCTTGACCCGCGCCCGGCACGGCTGGTCGGGCGGTTGGTCGTAACTGACAAATTCCCCGTAACTCCGGTAACTGACCTTGGCTTCCGCGGCCCGGTCCCACAAATAGCCGCCCGCCGGGGCCGCGATAGGATAGTAACCCTCGGCCGGATAGGGAAATTTCCCATTATGATTATGGGCGTAATTCATCGGCCACATTTTCTCGACAAAATCGGTCGCGTAAGCGCCCATGCTCCATTCGTGCCCGTCGGAGCTGACCGACGCATCCGCGTAAAAATTATCCAGCAACACAAAGTCGCGGGCCAGCCGGTGATTATTCGGCGTCACGCGCTCGGGGAACAGGCAAAGTTTGGCGTCGCCGTTCCCCTCCGCCATGTCGCCAAGCACCTGGTCGTAGGTGCGGTTTTCCTTGATAATATAGATGACATATTTGATGGGAGATTCGCCGCCGGGTTTGGCCGGGATGGGGCTGTCAGGCGGGGTCGCGGTGGAAACCCCGCCATCGGCCCGCAGCGGAGTGCAGGCATAAACTGTCGCCGTCCACGCCGCCATTTGCAGGTCCCATTCCCTGCCGCGCGGCAGGTCAATGATGCTCAACGTGCCCTGGAAGAGGCTGGCAATGTATTCCGAATTTTTTTTCCCGCCCGGCCCCGGTGCGCGCGGGTTTGCTTTCGCCGTGCCGCCTTTGCCGTTAGCCACCAGCAGATGTTTGCCATCCGGGGTCACGCGCACCGACGTCGGATACCAGCCCGTCGGAATAAAACCCAGCGACCGGCTGTGGCCCGACTCGCGGACATCAAACACCGCCACCGCATTGACGTTGGCATTGGCGACAAACAACGTTTTCTCGTTGGGCGACAGCGCCAGACTGTTGGGCGTCGCGCCGGGCGGATCGCCGGGATGAAAGGCGGCCCAAATGGTTTCGCGGACGCGCCCCGTAATCGTGTCAAACACCGTGACGGTATTGCGATTGGCATTGGCCACGTAGAGCACCTTGCCGGAGCGGCTCAGGACCATCTCGCATGGATGCTCTTCCGCAGCCCAGCCCGACATCTGGCCGCCGGGTTTCAAGTCGATCACCTTCAGCGCCGCCTGTCCCCAAAGGCTCACATAAAGGCGCCGCCGCTTTTCATCCAGGCAACAGCCGTAAGGAAAAGCGTCATTGGGATCCGAACTGTAAAAGCCCACCTCAGCGCGTTTCTCCGCTGACAAGGCCTTGAACTCCTCCGGCGGCATCAGCGGCGTCATGGTCGATTGGGCCGGCCTGCGTCCGACGCTAAAATCAATTGTGTTCGGGTTCCCCTCCAAATCCACTTCCGAGACACAATTGCCCCAAACATTGGCCGTGAACAACTTCGTGCCAGCCAGATTAACCGCCAACCCGCACGGCACACCCCGCAGGTCCCGGTCATGCACCTTGATCTCAGTATCATTGGTAATTTTACCCTCCAGGAAATCGAATCGATGGATCATCTCATCGCCTCCCCCGCTGCAATAAAGCTCCCTGCCATCGGCCGAAAACGCCACGCCGTAAAACGAATTGCTCACCACCGCGCGCGACGAAATCTTTCCCGCCGTCAAGTCCACCACCACGACGTCATGCGGCCCGTAACCGCAATTCATGACCGCAGCAAATTTTCCCGTGGGATGAACGGCGATATTGTCCGGCAGCGTGCCCAACAATGGAACCTGCCGGCCTGCCGGGCGGATGGACCATTGATTATGCAACAAAACGGAGCCATCGGTCTGGGTTCCCGGCCATCGAACCGGCGGGTTAGCGGCTTGATCGGCAGGACTTAAAAGCGGCGCCAGCGCCATGACAAGAAACCACAAACGAATACGCATCATCTTCGACAACTTAGTGCCCGTCCCATTTGCCAAAGTCAAACAAAGGCGGCAGCAGGCCGCGTCTATTCTCATAACTTTAACCTTTAGCATTTGGCTTTTAGCCTTTATTCTCGCGCCCGATTCACTAAATAATATTTAAAACTTATGTCTCAAGCATGTTTTCATCCCAGTATTGAAGGCGCGCAGCATGGCGCGAAATCTCTCACCGCATTCCTGGATTATGCCAAGACCTCAGGCGCCGCCGGCGTCCAGCCGTCCAATTACATGCTCCAGGAGGGCGCCAAATTTAAAACCCCCGCCGAAATCAAGCAGGCGTTTGCCAAAGGCGAAATGAGTCTCGACGGCATTTCAGCCCATTGCCCTTTTTGGGTCCATACCACCGCCTGGACGGAAAGCCCAACCGTTCGACCCTTTCTGCCGCCCGATGTCGCCAAAAAATCCGCGGCTGAAATCGAGAAATGGAGCGAGACTTATATATTGCGTCTGTTGGATTTGGCGGCAGCCGTTAACGTCAAGATCATGCCCATGTTCTGGGGTGTGGCGTTCGGCTGGGAAGTGGCCACTGGCTACCCGTGGGGATTTTGGAAGGGAGGCGATTATGATTTGGTGAAAAGCGGCGAGGAACGCTTTGTCAAAAAGACGGCCAAGATTCGGGCGCACGCCAACAAACTCGGCATTTATCTGGCCCACGAAATTCATCCCGGCACCGCCGCCATGTGCGCCGACGACTTCAATCACCTGGTGAAAATATGCGACGGAGACAAATGCCTGGGAGTCAACGCCGATCCGTCGCACTGCTGGGAGGGCGAGAGCTGGGAAACCCGTTTCCTCAAAGTGGCCCCGCGCATTTACGCGTGCCACGTCAAGAATTTTGTCATCCGCGAAAATTTCCCGTTGCGCATGATGGAAAGCGGCTGGCAAAAACGGGCCATGCAATTTGTTGACATCGCTTCCGGCGATTTGAACATGACGCGTTACGCGGAATTAATGATACACAGCGGCTATCCGCAACGTTACTGCGCGGCCATGAAAACCCGCACGGCCCCGCTAGTGGTGGAGGCGGAGAGCGCCTATCGGGACCTGGACACCACCAGCGCCAACGGCATCGCCTACGTGCGCGATAATCTCTGCTTCAAAATCGCCGCCGGCTCCTTCGAAGAAGGGATGGGCGCTTAGGCGGAACCAGGAAGAACAAAAACACACAATCCAACGCCAGACGATTTCCAAAGATTTCCCTTGCGTTATTTACATGTGTAGCATAACATCTACTCAAGTAAATGAAAACGCCAAAACGAAAAATCGAACTGTCCGAGGGGCAATGGGCCATAATGAAGGTGGTGTGGGAACTGCAGCCGTGCGCCGCGCCGACGGTGCAGGAGGCCCTGCTCAAATCCCGCAAGTGGTCCTACAGTACCGTCCGCACTCTCATGGATCGCATGGTGCCGCAGGGGCTTTTGACCACGGAAAAGGTGCGGAACCTCACGCTTTACCGCGCCGCCATCACTCCGCAACAGGCGCAACGCGGAGAGGTGCTTTATGCGTTGAAGAACGCCTTCAACGGCGCGCTTACCCCCATGGTGCAATGCCTCCTAGAAAATAATGACACCACACCGGAGCAATTGGCGGAACTGGAAAAATTCATCCAGGAAAAACGGAGGAATACAGACTCATGAATGCCATTATTGAATCCTTGAATGGTTGGGGAGCGCGTTTTGCTGGGTTTGCCCTGCCCATGCTGCTGCAATCGACGGCGTTGATCATCCTGCTGTTCGCGCTTGATTTGGTCCTGCGCAAAAAAGTGCGGGCGACGATTCGTTACGCGGTCTGGATGCTGGCGCTGCTGAAACTGGCGCTGCCGCCGTCGCTGGCCTCGCCGACGGGCGCGGCTTACTGGCTGTCGGCGGCTGCGGTGGCGAAATATTCCACGCCTGTTCCGGCGTCCGCCACGGCGGCAGCGAACATTTTTGTCAACACGATATCTCCGACCGCCGGCAAGATGGCCACGCCCGCCCCGCTGACGCTGAGCGGGCCGGGGGCCTTTTTTGTGGTCTGGTTGATGGTGGCGTTGGGAATCGGGATTCTGACGGTCTGGCGGTTGCGGACGGTGATCGGAGTGATCCGGCAAAGCACCGCAGCCCCGGAGGCGGTGCGAGCCTTGCTGGAATCCTGCCGGCGGCAGTTGGGCGTGCGGCGCGCGATTCCGGTGCGGTGTGCGGCGATCGGCAGTCCGGCCATTTGCGGAATTTTGCAGCCGGTCATTTTGCTTCCCCCGGCGCTGGCGGAAAAATTGGGAAAGGCCGAGATGCGCCCGGTTTTGTTGCATGAATTGGCGCACTATAAACGGGGCGACTTGTGGGTGAACCACGCGCAAATCTTTTTGCAAATCGTATATTGGTATAATCCGCTGCTCTGGCTGGCCAATGCGGCCATCCGGCGCGCGCGCGAACAAGCCGTGGACGAAATGGTGCTGGTCGAGATGGGCGGTGAAGCCCAAGCGTATCCGGCTACGTTGCTGCATGTGGCCAAACTGGGCCTGGGCCGGCCATTGGCGGCCATAGGATTGATGGGCATCCTGGAACCAGGGCGCGGATTGACGCAGCGGATTCTGCATATCATGAACCGGCCGCTGCCGCGCACGGCGCGGATTGGCGCGCGGGGATTGGCGGCGGTGCTGTTGTTGGCGCTGGTCGCATTGCCGATGGCGTGCCGTCGCAAGGTGGAGTCAGCGCCCCAGCCGCCCCCGTCCGCATCCGCGCAGGCAAAAGCCGCCCCAGATTCTCCAGGCAATGGGGAGATTCTTCCAATGGTCGCCTTTGACGCCGTCCCTTTGCCCGACGTGATCCGGGAGCTGGGCCGCCAGGCCGGACTCAAAATTCAAATTGACAAAAGACTTCTCAATGCTGTGCCGCCTCTTATTACTGAAAAATGGAAAAATGTGACGGCGCGGCAAGCCCTGACCGCGTTGTTGGATAATTGGGGCTGGGTGTTGGTTATGGATGACCGCACCAAAGCCGTAATCGTCACGGATAAAGCCGCTCTCATCACGGAAATCGACCACCCCCATCAAGAGACGGCTTCGTTGACGAATGAGGGTGGCAATTACGAGGTTCTGGAGGTGATTGACTTTCGAGTCACCCCGTTGCCCGACGCCATCCGGACGCTGGCCCTCAAGGCCAACCTCAACATTCAATTTGATCCACAGTTCCTCAGCGCCACGTCGCCTCTTATAACTGAAAATTGGAAAAATCTTACCGCAAAGCAGGCCCTGATCGTCCTGTTAGATAAATACGGCTGGGAATTGGATCTGAAACCCGGCAGCAAAATCGCCCGGGTCACGAAAAATCACACCGCACTGAAACTTCAGGACATCGACGCTGCGTCCGATTGGTCTGGCAAACAGCCGCCAAAATACAGAGGCAAAACGCTCACTGCTGGGGAAGTGGCTGCGCTGGAAGAGAAATTGGCCAACAACCCCGAGGATTTTTCCGCCCGGTGGGATTTGCTGTTTTACTACTATCAAAATGGCTCGCGGGAACGGCGGCAAAAGCATGTTCTTTGGGCAATCGAACATCATCCGGAATATTCGGCTGGCGGGCTTGCCCCGTATTTATCGTTTGTGCCTTCGCAAGATGGTGCAGGATATGACCAGGGGAAAGCGTTATGGTTGAAAAATGTGCAGGGCAATCCGAGGAATGCGACGATTCTTGGAAACGCGGCGGCTTATTTACTGCTTTTCGACGAGGACCTGGCCGAGGGTCTGTTGAAAAAAGCGCAAGCCCTTGAGCCACGGAATCGGGCATTTTCGGAGCAGTTGGGTCAACTGTACAAACTGGAGGCGATGACGAATCCGGGCGGGAACAGCGCGACGAAGGCGCTGGCGGAATTCGAAAAGGAGCTAACCTCACGGACCACGCCGGCTTTTGAAAATCTGGATGATCTGGCCACGACGGCCTTCGATGCCGGGGACTTTAAAAAAGCGCGGAAATACGCCACCGAATTATTGAAAGTGGCGAAGACCCGGCAGGACCATTGGAATTATGGGAACGCAATCCAGCACGGGAACATTGTTCTGGGGCGGATCGCGTTGCGCGATGGAAACGTGAACGAGGCCAAAAGATACTTGCTGGCGGCGGGCAAAACACCGGGATCGCCGCAGTTGAATTCCTTTGGTCCGAACATGTCGCTGGCGAGTGATTTACTGGCAAAGGGGGAAAATGGTGTGGTGCTGGAATATTTCAAGCAATGCGGGAAGTTTTGGAAGCTGTCGCGGGGCCGACTGGACACTTGGGCGGCGCTGGTCAAGGAAGGACAGGCGCCGGATTTTGGGGCTAATTTGGAGTATTGACAGTTTTGAGACGCGCAATTTCCCTGGCGTAGCGCTCCGCCTCTGAATCTTTATGGAGCTTTTTGGCGAGTGGTTCCATTTTTTGATAGAGAGCGAGGGCATCTGGATAAGTTGGGTTTCCTCCAAGAAAGGCATCATACACGGCCAGGGCTTGTTCCTCCCTGCCGGACGCCGCCAGTTTGTCCCCCAAGCGCAAAGTCAAACGGACAGCCTGCAACGCACTCGGATTGAGCTTCAACGCTTGTTGCCATGATTGCATAGCCAAATTTGGCAGGCTCTCCATTTGATACAAGTCGCCGAGCTTTTCCGTTAACACGGCGCTCCGGGCTGTTACATCCTGCAATTGCAAATAATCCACCAATTTGGCCGGCGTCACGCCGTGGTTCAGGCTCAAATTCACCACGCGCAAATGCGACCATTCGATCAACGGGCTGTGACGCGCGATCAGCGACTCATGCAGCTTGCGTGGGTCGTGACCGAAGGGCCGGTAAAGCGGATCGCCGATCACGGTCGTTTGCCAGGAGAGCGCCTCTTGCGACGCATAAGCCGCCTCGCCAAAACTGAAACCCGCCAGCCAGCGCGCGAAAAAAATTGCCAGATTGGGCGTGCCGGGCAAAAACGGCTCATTGACGCAGCCCATGGTGGCCGTTGCGCCATCGGCCAGCAACGGGCCGCACCAATTGTTGGTGGTGGAGCGCAGGGTCTGCGCGCTGTAAGAATGCAGATGATAGGCAAATGCTCCGGTCATAATCTCCACCTTCGGTTGCGTGAAGGGTCCCGAAACGTTGGGATCATACCAACCGGCATAAAGCGCAATTTGACTCATGGGAAACCCAGCCGAAAACGTTTCTGGCTTGTCATCTACCACGGTGTCAAAACCATAATTGTGCGCGGCAATGGAGGCGGCCTTAATCCAATCATCGCCCACCTTTAACCCAGGATCGGTTGCCATGCGCAGGTCGAAGTAGGCCCGGCCCCATAAGCCGTCCCTTTCAGCTTCCATCGCTTTGTCCACCAGTCTCCGGGCAATCGCCGCGTCCGGCCCGTCGAGGCGAGCGACCATCAGCACCCCTTTGGCCGGATTGATTGCCGCCGCATTAGTCGCGCAATAACATGGATTAGGAATATAACCAGCCAGCATGTGGTGTGAATTAGTCCAGGGCAACAGGCACAATTCGGAATCCACGGCTGCGTCGTTGCGGTCGCGCAACTGTGGCCGCCATTTTACCTCGTCGTGCTCTTTCAAATTTGCATCCGCGCCAATGCGCAAGGGCACGCCGTAACACAAAACCGCGTAACGAATTTTCGCCTCCTTCAATTTTCGCGCTCCATTGTTGGTGCTGGCCGTATCGGGCACGAACACCAAAAGTTTCTGCGCATCCAGAAATTGCAGCAGCGGATTCTCCAACTGATTCTGATACTCGGCCCGTGTCATGGTCTCTGTCGTGGGCAACTTCAATCCGATGACCTGATTGTCTGGCACATGGCGTTTGGCGGCATAATGGTCCGCCACGTCTTTGGAATCGGGCAACTGTGAGTTGTAAACAACAACAACGGCCTCGCCGGATTCTGCCGCAAAGAGCGCGTCCCCGCACAGGGTGACGGCCAAAGCCAGAAGGATTGTAAAAAATCGCATAATACTAACTCACCTCAACCCGCAATCCGTCGTAGGCAAATTCCACTCCTTCGGGCAACTCCGCCTGAGCCACGTCGTGGTCGAAATCATGCGTCAGATGAGTGAAATAAGTTCGTCCCGCCCCGATTCGTCGCGCGGCGGTCAGCGCTTCATCCAGGCACATGTGAGTCGGATGAGGAGCGCGTCGCAGGGCGTCAAGCACGGCGACGGTCACGCCGTGAACTTGCTCTGCCACGGCGGACGGCACTTCTTTGCAATCGTTTAAATACGCCAGGCGCTTTTGGCCTTCCTGCATAAACAAATAGCCGGTGCTACCCGCTGTCCCGTGGGGCAGCGAGAACGGAATGATTTCAAGATCGCCCAATGAAAACGGTCCCTCCACAACATGCGGTTCGGGAATGAAATATCCCTTGGGCACAACCGGATTGCAAAAGGCATAATTAAAAACCCGGCGCAAATCTGCCATCGTGGCCGCGTTGGCGTAAACCGGCAGCGCGCCGCCGCGCAGATCGCAAAAGCGCCGGCAATCGTCCAGGCCCATGACATGGTCGGCGTGGGAATGGGTGAACAGAACTGCATCCAGCCGGCAAATTTTTTCCCGCAGGATTTGGATGCGGAATTCCGGCGTCGTATCAATCACCAGTTTCACCTTGCCGGTGTCGAGGTAAATGGAGGGCCGTGTGCGATGGTTCTTTGGATTGGCCAAAAACTCCGGCGGATATTCTTTGCCAATGATCGGCACACCTTGCGAAGTGCCGCTGCCCAAAAAAACAAAGAAGAAAGACATCGGGGCAGCATAACATTGCGCCCGTAAATTTGCAGTTTAAACTTTGCACGTCGCGCTGGGAACTTTACTCTGCACCCTGTCGCCATGCTGAGCACATTGCGCATAAAAAATCTGGCCCTGGTCTCTGATCTAACGCTGTCGTTGCAGCCGGGATATAGCGCCATCACCGGCGAAACCGGCGCCGGCAAGTCCATTATCATTGGCGCGCTTCATCTCTTGCTGGGCGAACGCGCGGATCGCGACCTAATCCGCGCCGGTTGCGATAATTGTTCCGTGGAGGCCGTCTTCGAAGGCGCGCCTTTGCGCGGCCTGCAAAAATCTCTCGAGGAAAACGGCCTCGATCCCTGCGCCGATAACCAACTCCTGCTCAAGCGCGTCCTGACTGCCTCTGGTGCGAATCGGCAGTTTATCAACGGTTCGCCGGCCACGTTGCAAATACTGGCCCTCGTGGGCCGCGAATTGGTGGACATGCACGGACCGCACGAACATCAGTCCCTCCTTCATCCCGCCCGGCAATTGGACATTCTCGACGCCTTTGCCAGCCTGAATTCCGCTCGCCACAAATTCGCGGACTTGATCCGGCGCCGCACTGATTTGGAAAATGAAAAGGCCGCGCTGATTGTCGATGAGCAGACCTACGCGCGGCAATTGGACCTGCTGCGTTTCCAATGCAACGAAATTTCCGCCGCCAAATTGCAGGCGGATGAAGAAAGAGGGTTGACAGAGGACCTGCAACGCGCGGGAAATGCCACACGGCTTTTGGAATTGAGCCAGGCGGCGCTCGATCTGCTGGGAGAACAGGATAATTCCCTGCTGCTGCAGGCGGGCGCGCTGGGGCGGACGCTTCAGGCCTTGCAACGCCTCGATGCCGGCGCTGGCGACTTGCTTGCCTTTCATGAGCAGGCGATGGCGTCGTGGAACGAACTGCCGTCCGCCCTGCGCCGCTACACCGACGGCATCGAAGCCGATCCCGGCCGTCTTCAGCAATTGGAAGAACGGTTCAATCTGCTTCAGTCGCTCAAACGCAAATATGGCGCGACGCTGGCCGAAGTGATCGCCTTCAGCGAAGAAGCGCAAAGAAAGTTGCAAAACCTGGAGCAGCGCGACACCGAACTGGCGCGGCTCAACGCCGCACTGGTAAAATTGGGCGAGGAAATAGTTAGTCTGGGCGGGGAACTTTCCGCCCAACGCCGCAAAGCGATCCCCAGACTGGTCAAGGCGGCCATGAAACAACTGCAAAGCCTGGGCTTTCAACAAAGCCAGTTCGAAATCAGCATAAAAACCGCCATAACCCCTTCCGCCACCGGCCTGGACGAAATTGAGTTTCAATTCGCGCCCAACGCCGGTGAACCGGCGTGGCCCTTGCGCGCCATTGCCTCCTCCGGCGAAATGTCGCGCGTCATGCTGGCCCTCAAAACCGTTTTGGCAGCCGAGGACGAAATTCCCCTGCTCGTCTTCGACGAGATTGACGCCAACGTGGGTGGCGAAACGGCGGTGGTAGTGGGCGAGAAGATGCGGCAAATCGCCCGCCGCCATCAAGTCATCTGCATCACCCATTTGCCCGCCGTCGCCGCCGCCGCCACCGCCCATTACGTGGTGACGAAACGGGTCGAGGCCGGGCGGACGATTTCAGAAATAACTTTGCTTGATGCCGAACAACGCATCCGCGAAATCGCCCGAATGCTCGGCGGCCAGACCGACACCGCCCGCCAGCACGCGCGAGAACTTCTGAAAGAAAGTCCAAAGGCTGAAAGCTAATGTTCGCCAAGACCGGCGCCTTTTGCCCCTCCCACCCACTGCGCGCGTGAGCAAACCGATGAAACAGATAGTATGCTCCGAAAAATCGGCAACACGGCAACAATCTCTAATGGTCAACGACTTAGCGGGCAACATGAAAGGCTACACATCGGCAACATGTTGCTCCTTTTTCTGGTTTCGGATCCCGACTCCCGCTTTCCACTGAATTATTGCCCACCAATCTTTAAAATGTCAAAGAACCATCCCAATTGTCCAAGCGTGCCGTCCACGCAAATGTCATCTTAAAACTCTGGTGTTGCCGCGTGCTCTGTTTGCCTGTTACCCGCGCCTTGAACCGCGTGACGCTGATTGCGCCGCGAAAAGCGGGACAGGCCCGAAAGTTTCGGATCTGTCCCGCCGAGAATCAATGCAACTGCGGCGTATTACTTCAGCAGTTTGAAAAATCCCTCGCTGATCTCGCCACTAATCACGCTAGGGACGG
>Ga0182024_10003663_pt1 | contig 36299 bp, 26 predicted proteins | sample P32metaG_FD_120480 | JGI IMG/M metagenome (GOLD analysis project Ga0182024, IMG submission 120480) | Permafrost microbial communities from Stordalen Mire, Sweden - P3-2 metaG (Illumina Assembly) | ecosystem: Environmental > Terrestrial > Soil > Wetlands > Permafrost | place: Sweden: Stordalen...
CGGCGGCGCCGAGTCCTATGATCGTCAGAACAAGACGATCGATTGTTTCGCCCAAGGTGATGCGGCGGATTCTAACGATGGCGTTTCATGTGAGCAAAGCGCGGTTCGATGAACTGGTTGACGCGGCGATTGAATCGCTGCCGGAGCCATTCGCCGGATTTTTGGAAGAAGTGCCGGTTGAAGTGTGCGACGAGCCAACCACTGGCCAGCGTCAACGCGTCGGCGTTCTGGGAGACAAACTGCTGCTCGGGCTATACGTCGGCCGGCCCCGGACACTGCGTAACGTGGAGGAGAGCGGCCGGATGCCGGATGTAATCTACATCTTTCAGCGGTCGATCGAGGAAGTATGCCACAGCGAAGCGCAACTCATGTGGCAAGTCCGTAAAACGGTGCTGCATGAGATTGGGCATCATTTCGGGCTGGACGAGCAGGATTTGAAGAACCTGGGTTACGGCTGAGGCGGCTGCTTTAATGATTGCCAGACAAATCTCGTCTGATAACGAGATTCAAGCAGAACTTATGCGTGGAACAGCCGTAAGAATCTTCCGTTTGACGACTTGCTTCGGTATAATCTGCGCAAGCTCTCAGGTTACTATCATCTTTGACGGTAATAATATGCTTGGCTGACTTGACGAGGGTTAAAGGGGCCGCTGTCGGCGGGTCGATCTTAAACTGAGGCGCGGCGGTCCCGGCGGGGTCCGATCATAACGCCGTTATTGGAATGATGTTGAGCTTGGCTCAGCACCCGGCAGGATGCCGCCGCCGCGATGACGACTTGGTGTTATATTTCGGTGTTCGTTTACAAGGAAGGCGCTTCAACCATGGCACAGACCAACCCGGCACGAACCATCAAGCGTGCGACGTTGATCTCGGCTCTTTTCGGCTTGTCCGCTCTGGCGGCGGGACCGCAGGATTCGCTGGCGCCCAGCGCTGCTTCAAAAATCGATACGCAGCCCGGGGTGACTGCTCCGGCTGAGAAGCGCGCCCAGAATTTTGACGTGCCCGGCGTCGTTCATAAGCTCTTTGTGAAAGAGGGAGACATCGTCAAGGAAGGCGATCCCCTGGCCGAGCAGAATCTTGTCGCCGACAAGGCGCACCTCAAATCACTAGAGCTCGGGATTGAGTCGGCAAAGCTGGAGATAGGCGCCGAACAGGCGACGCTGGAAAAGGATTCAAAGGACTTGGAGCGTAAGACGAAGCTTCGCAAGACCGATTCGATTTCCATCGGCGATCTCGACGACATCACGCTTCAGGTGAACGTCGACAGTAAGAAAGTAGCCCACGCCGAGTCTGACGAGAAGAAGGCCGAGGCCGACGTCCTTGAGGAGGAGGCGCGCATTAAGCAGAAGTGCCTGTTCTCAACCATCGACGGCATCATTTCTGAGATCAGCACGCACGAGGGCGAACTGACCAACACGGACGCCCAGCATCCGACGGTGACGATCGTGAAGAACGATCCGCTCTACGTCGAGGTTGATTTGCCGGCGGAAGTGGTTCGCTTGCTGAAGGCGCCGACCTGGAATCGCCCGCTTCAGGTTCAGTACGTGGATGAAGGAGATAAGGGCGCCTGGCATGATGCCAAGATTCGCTTCATCAAGCCCGAAGCCGATCCCAAGAGCAATACCGAGCATGTACAATTGGAGATGCCAAATACAGACAAGCGCAGCTCGGGATTGCAGGTTTTGGTGCGGGTTCCGACCGTTGGCATGCAGCAAGTGGGCGCTGCCAGTGCAAATCAATAAACGCTTTTTGATTCTGTTGAGTTGCGCCGCTAGTTCCAAGGGCGTCTGAAGAGCAAACGCGATAGATCCGGAGGTTGAACGCCGTGGCAACAGGAATGGTTGAATCGGCCGAGCATGACTCGGAAGAAGAAGAACAACAGGGTGGGCAGCGCACGCCGATGGTGCAGCGCTTGCTCGATGCCCCCAACCTGCCGGCATTCGTTCGTGACTTGATTACCACGCAGGCAACCACCGTCGTCGGCACTGAAGCCGTCGGCTTCCTCATCGAGGACGGCGGCGATGGTGAAAAGTCGCTGCGCCTGCTCGCGCACGTGCGTCCCGACAACAGCGCCAAGGACGTGCGCGATGCCGCCATCAAGGCGTTCATCGAGTTGGTCAAGCCCTGTATTAAAGAGGGCAAGGACGGCGCGATCGCGATCGGCAATGGGGACGCATACCAGCCCGAATCGCAATACTGCCTGGTGACGATCCTTCGCGCTGAAGGTCAGGCCGTCGCGGTGTCGGCGGTCATCACGCGATGCATGAATGATGAGCGCGCACGTCAGCGCCTGACATCGATGCAGCTGGTGGCCGGCTACTTCGAACTGTTCACGTTGCGTCACAACGTTGAACAATCGCGGCTGATCGCTCACAGCCATCAGCATGTCTTGCAGCTCGCCGCTGCCGTTGCCACTGCCGAGGGTTATTCGTCGGCAGCGATGAACCTGTGTAACGAGCTGGCCAATCGCTCGGGCGCGACCCGCGTATCGCTCGGCTGGTACAAGGGCCGCAACATCAAGATCAAGGCGCTTTCGCACACTGAAGAATTCGACAAAAAGCAGGAACTGATTACGACGATCGAGCGCGTGATGGAAGAGTGCGCCGATCAGGAAGAAATCGTTCAATTCAACCCGACCACCGGCAAGAACAGCGAAAACGTCACGCGCGAAGCGCAGGCGCTGAGTCGCGCGCAAGGCGGCAACATCGTGCTGTCCATTCCGCTGCGTCGGCAGGCGGAAGTTGAAGGCGTCCTGACGCTGGAATTCCTCCCGACCGCGAACCTGGGGCCGCAGCTTTCTCACGGACTGGCCGTTGCCGTCGATCTGCTGGCTCCCCAGCTTTACGACCGCTACCAGAACGACCGCTGGCTTATCACCAAGGCGGGCCTGAGCGCCAAGACGCTCGCCGAGCACACGTTCCGAAGCAAGCAATACGTGCTCGGAAAGCTGATTGCCATCCTCGTCGTGGCGCTGTTGGCGTTCGTGACGTTCTTCGCGCCGATGTATCACGTGAACGCGAGCTTTGTGTTCTCGGCCCCAAACAAGACCGTGATCTCAGCGCCCTTTGAGTCGGTCATTCGCACAATCGGTACGACCAGGAACGGCGAGCCGCTGCGGCCTGGGGATCGCGTGAAGAAGGGCGATCTGCTTTTCACGCTCGAGTCCAGCGAGCTGCAGGATCGGCTCATAGCCGCCCAGCAGGAATACGATTCGAACATTCTCCAGGCCATGAGCTACCGCGGCGAGAAGAAGAGAGCTGAAGCCAACATAGCCGAAGCCAAGGCCAACGAAGCCAGGGCTAATGTCGATCTTTACAGCTATCAGATCGCACAGTCGTCGGTTTCCGCTCCGTATGACGGGGTCATCCTGAAGGGCGACCTCTCAGCGCGTCGTGGCCAGAAGGCGCAGCTCGGGGAGGAGCTATTTGAGATTACGCCCGACAACACGCTTCGAATCGAGCTGACTGTTCCTGAGCGCGACGTGCAGGATGTGAAAATCGGCGCCACCGGCCATCTCGCGACCAATGCGTTGCCGTGGGACAAGTTCGCTTTCACGGTTGACCGCATCATTCCAGTGCCGCAAGCCAAGGAAGGTTCTAACTCGTTCATGGTCTATGCCCACGTTGATCCATCTGAGGTTGCCGCGCGGCAACCCCTGTGGCGTCCTGGCATGGAAGGCGAGGGCCGCGTTGACGTCGGGCACCACCGACTCGTGTGGATTTGGACGCATCGCCTGATTGACTTCCTCCGTCTCAAGCTTTGGATGTAACGAAAGAGCACGCTTAGCTGTTCTAGACCCACGCCGTCGCGCTGGCGGCGCGAGCGAGCCAGGCTGTTAATTGCATCGAGGCGTAGAAGGTTCCTATGACGCTGCAACTTCGACCGACTTTTTCCGAATCGTGGTATCGTGTGCAGGGCTTGCGCATGAAGCTCCGGGTTGGCGCGCAGATTTCACGCCAGTTCTATCGCGGTGAACGCTGGTACGTGGTCCGCGATCCGGCGGGCAACCAGTTCCATCGACTCAGCGATCCGGCATATCGGTTCGTCGCGTTACTGGACGGCTCGCGCACGGTTGAAGAAGCCTGGGAACTGTGCGGCGGCCAGCTTGAAGACGATGCGCCCACGCAGCCCGAAGTCATTCAGATTCTCTCGCATCTTTACTCGGCGAACCTGATCGACGCCGACATCACGCCCGACGCCACCATCCTGCTTCGACGCCATAAGCAACAGTCGAAGCGCAAGATGCAGGGTCGGCTGATGAACATGCTCTTCCCGCGCATACCGCTGTGGGATCCGGATCGGTTTCTGCGATTGTGGATGCCAGTCTGCAAATTCGTATTCAGCAGGTTTGGCGCGATCGTCTGGCTGATCGTCGTCATCGCGGCAGTGGCGTGCGTACTTCCGAAACTGAACGATCCGAATCACAGTCTGAAGGCCGCGGCTGAGAACTCGATCGATGTCCGAAATAACCCGATCAATCTGATTCTGCTCTACGGCGTGTTCGTCGTCATCAAATTCCTGCATGAGCTGGGCCACGCGTTTTCCACTCGTCGTTTTGGCGGCGAATGTCACGAGCTGGGCATCATGTTTCTGGTGTTCATTCCGACGCCGTATGTCGATGCATCGACGGCCTGGGCTTTCCCAAACAAGTGGCATCGCATCTTCGTCGGCGCCGGGGGCATGATCGTCGAGCTGTTCGTCGCATCAATCGCCGGATTTATATGGCTTTTGGTTGGCGATATTCACAGCCTTGTCGCCCAGCTTTCATTTAACGCGATGCTGATCGCGTCAGTGACCACGATCGTCTTCAACGCCAACCCGCTGCTGCGCTACGACGGCTACTACATCCTCTCTGACTACCTCGAGATTCCGAATCTGCGTCAGAAGAGCACTGAATACACGATGGGCCTCATCAAGCGGCACATCTTCAAAGTGAAGCTCACGCAGCCGCTGCCGCCGGTATTGCAGCGATTTTGGTTGTTCGCCTACGCCGTCTCGTCGTCGATCTATCGCGCGTTCGTCGGCTTCGTTATTTTGCTGATCGTGGCCTATGAGCTGCCGGTCATCGGCCCGCTCATGGCGATAAGCGGCATCGCGACCTGGTTCCTGGTTCCGTGCTTCAAAGTTGTCAAGTATCTCGGCACCGATCCAGAGCTGCATCGCAAACGACCGCGCGCGATCGCGTTTACGCTGGCGGTCGCCGCGGTGGCGGCGGTGGTGATCGGCGTGATTCGCTTCCCGCTGAACATCGACACCGAGGGTGTTGCTTCAGTCGATCCGCTCTACGCGCACATCCTGTATGTCGAGCAGCCCGGCTTTGTCTCCCAGATCGGCAAAAATGACGACGGCCAGCCGTTGCGCGATGGTAATGCCGTTCACAAAGGTCAAGTCCTGCTCGTTCTGGACAACCGGCCGCTCACTACCGATCTTGCGGTGAAAGAGGCGATGGTTGTTCGCGTGAAGATGGAGCGAGACTCATCCTTCGCAGCCAGCGCCAGCGAGTATCAGAGCAAGAACAAGGAACTCGCCGAAGTGATCAAGGCGCGAGACGTGCTGCGGGAAGAGGCGGATAAGCTGATCATCCGCGCTCCCATTGATGGGCAGCTCATCGCTCCCGACATCCAGAACATGCTGGGCGAGTATCTTCCCCCGAGCCGTCATGAGCTGGTTCGCGTTGAAGACGAAAAGCGCCAATACGTGGAGGCGTCGCTGCCGCAGGATGACTACCAGTTGCTCGACGCCGAGCAGTCCCGGATGAAGGCGGAAGTCCGGATGGTCGGCGATATCCCGCATACGTCGCCGGCGATGGGAATCCAGCTGGTGGCCGCGGGAACGGATTTGCCGATCAGCGACGCGCTAACTCCCGTCGGGGGAGGAACCTCGGCGCTGGATCCGAGCGATCGCAACGAGCGGAAGCTGCTGACGCCCGAGTTCCGCGCTCGCGTCACGCTTGATGACGCCGGCAACTATGTGCCCGGCCAACGCGCCTATGTCCGATTCAAGCTGGCCAAGCGTCCGCTGCTTTGGCAGTGGGGGCGGCGTGCGTGGCAGCTCATCGAAACGCGCGGCGCCAGCGCCAAGTGGCTGTAGTTGTAAGCACGCCTTGCACGGTGAACCATGACCGAGATTGCATCCAAAGAGCTGTTTCAGATCTTCGACGCCCGTCGCGTGAAGACGCCCGAGCTAAAAGGGCTGGATGCGATGGCCAACGTCATCTGGGGCTGGGTGGGGAATCGCCGGCCAGTGCTCCCGCGGCTCAAGGCGCAAGCCGCGCGCGTCGAGGCGCTGGAACCGCGGATTCAGAAGCTGAACAACGCGACGTTTCGCGATGCGATTGAAGAATGCCGTGACCTGGCCCGCCTGAATCGTCTGAAGGGCGAGCATATGGATCGGGCGCTGGCGATCGCGCGCGAAGCATGCCTGCGCGCGGTCGGCATGCGGCCATTCCCCGTGCAGATTATGGGCGCCGCGGCGATGATCGGCGGCTCCATTGCCGAGATGGCCACCGGTGAAGGCAAAACCCTCACCGCCGCTGTGTGCTGTTCGATTCTCGCGCTCTCGGGCCGGCCGGTGCATGTCATCACCGTCAACGACTATCTCGTCGAGCGCGACGCCGAGGAGATGGGCCCGATCTACAGCTACATGGGGCTGACCACCGGGCACATCGTGCACGACATGACCAGCGATCAGCGGATTGACCATTACCGCCGCGGTGTTGTCTATTGCACGAGTAAAGAACTCGTCGCGGATTTCCTGCGCGATCAGATCAAGCTCGGCGCGCTCCGCACGGGTACGCAGACATCAGTCGGCATGATGCTCGGCGGCAATGCCGCGTCTCAGTTGATGGTGCCGGGGCTATTTCGATCGATCGTGGACGAGGCGGACAGCCTGCTGATCGATGAAGGCGTCACGCCGCTGATCATTTCGAATAAGCCCGATACCGAAGGCAATCGAACGCACTACGAAGCCGCATTGGAGCTGGCTGCCCAGCTCGAAGAGGATCGCGACTTCAAAATCGATCGCACGGCGCGGCGCTGCGAACTCCACGCCCGCGGCCAGCGCCGGCTTGAGAAACTTTGCGAAGACTCCAACTTCTGGAAGGGCAAGCGCCGTCGCGAAGAGCTCGTGACCAATGCTTTGACCGGCATTCACTGCTACGTTCGAGATGAGCAATATCTTGTCGGCGAAGATGGAAAAGTTCAGATCATCGACGAATCGACCGGCCGCATCATGAAGGATCGCTCGTGGCAGCATGGCTTGCACCAGGCGATCGAAGTGAAAGAAGGCGCAAAGGTCACCGGCGACTCGGAGGATCTGGCCCGTCTGAGCTTCCAGCGATTCTTCCGGCAATATCCGCTGATGGCCGGCATGACCGGAACCGCGTGGGAAGCCGGCGCGGAGCTTTGGCAGATCTATCAGCGTCCGGTTATTCGCATTCCCACCAACCGCCCGTGCATTCGCGTGCAGCTTCCGGTGAGCATGTTCGACACGATGGAAGAAAAATGGGAGGCGGTCGTCCAGCGCATCGCCGAACTGCACGAAAAGCAGGTGCCCATCCTCGTCGGCACGCGCAGCGTGCTGGCCAGTGAAGAAGTCAGCAGGCGATTGACCGAACGCGGCGTCGTGCATCGCGTGCTCAACGCCACGCAGACCGCTCAGGAAGCGTCGATTATCGCCGACGCCGGGCAACCGGGCCGGGTGACGGTAGCCACCAACATGGCTGGTCGCGGCACTGACATCAAGCTTGCCAAGGGCGTGGCCGATCTAGGCGGGTTGCATGTCGTCGCTACCGAGCCGCACACGTCGCATCGCGTCGATCGCCAGTTGTTCGGCCGCGCCGCGCGGCAGGGCGATCCGGGCTGCGCACAGATGTTCGCATGCGCCGAGGATGACTTGTTCATCCGTCATGCCCCGAGCCTGCGAAAGATGTGGAAGAGCATTGGCGCGACGAAACTGATCAATATTGCTCAAGGTCGCGCCGAGCGCATGGGCCGCGGCAGTCGTAAGCAGGTCCTGAAGAACGATGACTGGATGGATCAGAGCCTGCCGTTCTAACTGAGCTGCGCCACGCGGTCGCGACCGGGAAATCGCTGCAGCGCCATCTCCGCCACGTCAGAAAGCTCTTCCCGTGTTGCGCCTCCGACGGCTTGCACCGAAATCCCCCACAGGACGGTGATCACAAACCGAGCCAGCTTTGCCGGATCGGTCGATTTCGGCAGATCTCCAGCTTTTATTGCCTGTTCGAATCGCATCCGGACCGCTCCCTCCGCCATCGCGCGCCGTTCGGCCATTTCTTCTCGAATCCGCGCATCGTTCGGCCCGGCCGTGATCGACCCCTGCACCAGCATGCAACCCGTTGGCCGCTTCTGCTGCATCGCCAGGTCGATTGCTCCGGCAAATAGCTTTTGAACGCAACGCCGAGCGGTTGGCTCCTTCAACGCGTTGGGCAGATACGACGCCGGCTTCTGGATATACCGATCGAGCGCCTTCTTGAAGAGCGATTCCTTATTTCCGAATGCCGCGTAAAGGCTGGGCATGTTGATCCCCATCGCCTCGGATAGCGCGGCAAGCGATGTGCCTTCGTATCCATGCTGCCAGAAGAGCGACATGGCCGCGTCCAGCGCTTTGTCCAGGTCAAATTCCCGAGGCCGTCCTCGCGACATGCGAACTCCGATTAACTTATCGTTTATTACATTATTCGGCTTGATCCCAACTGGCAAGTCCGATATATATATAGCACTCGCTACATAACCGAGGGAAAACCCATGAATCGAATCGAATTGATCCGCTTTGCGCTCCAGATGAGCGAGGGATTCACGATGCGAATGATGAAGGATCTGCGGCAGCATCCGCTGACGCGTCCAACCGCCGCCGGCGGCAATCATGCGCTTTGGACGATGGGCCACCTCGCGTTTCTTGAGGGAGGCATCTACGCGCTGGTGACTGATTCCGCGCATCCCACCCAAGCCTGGGCGCCGCTGTTCGCGCCAGGCACACAGCCATCGGACGACGCCAGCGTCTACCCGCCGCTGGAAGAGTTGATCGGCGCCTATCAGAAATATCGTGCAAACAACATTGAGGCCCTGAACAAAATGGACGACGCAGGGCTGGATCGCCAGCCCCGGAACGTTCCTCCCGGCTTCGAAGATTTGATGCGCACCGTGGGCCAAACGCTGCTATTAATTTCGTTGCACCAGATGCTGCATACTGGAGAACTTGCCGACTGTCGGCGCGCCGCGGGATTCAAGCCGATGATGTGATCGCACGGCAATTCCGTTTTCGATCGCGACGAAAAAATTAGTAGTTAATTATATAAATACAATAGTAACTGCTTAATTCGTGCGATGTCCGCGTTTTAAAAGACGGCTGGTTTCGCGGATTACGGGCAACTGGGAGTGCGACAGCCGTGTCAAATTGTCGCCGCGCCGGCGCGAAGAAGCGATTCGCTTCGCAAAAACGCCACCTCACGACCTGTTAATGCGTTGCATTGACGGAATATCCGGTTTTTTTTAACGATATGGAAGAAAGGCGACGCATGCACGTACTAAGATTGCGTACTGACCTGATGAGATGCCAGTCGGCGTGTCGATATTGGCATCAGATTTTAACACAATGATGCATCAATTGGCTTATCTTGATCCGGGTACCGGCAGCTTCCTGCTGCAGTGTCTCGCTGGCGGCTTGTTCGGGGGAATGTTCTTCGTGAAACGATTGTTTCGCCAAGCCAAGAACGCCATCATCACGCCGAAGGCTCAGCGCGATCTTCAGTGAGCCCGCATGACCCTCGGCGAACGTGTCGCGGCGTCATACCGGGATCCAAGCGGCTTCATATTCCGGCGCGACGGGAAGCTCCTTCGCCAGATCAATCACGTTTACGCGACTGATTACATTGCCCTCGATGAGTCGGGTCTTTACGCAGAGCTTATCGAGCACGGGTTGCTCACGTCGCATCGGGAAGTCGATGTTCCGGCTGCGGAGCCGTCATCGGCCTGGAAGATTATCCAGCCACGCGAGGTAGGGTTCATTTCCTATCCCTACGAGTGGTCGTTTACACACCTGAAAGACGCAGCTCTCTGCACGCTCGATGTGCAGAAACGCGCGATGGCGCGCGGACTGTCTCTTAAAGACGCCAGCGCATTCAATATTCAGTTTGACGGCGGTAAACCCGTACTGATCGACACGCTTTCGTTCGAGCGCTATGTCGAAGGACAGCCATGGGCGGCATACCGACAATTTTGCCAGCACTTCCTCGCGCCGCTGGCGCTGATGTCGCTGGTCGATGTGCGCTTCAATCGCTTGTTCCTGAACTATCTGGACGGCATCCCCCTCGACCTTGCGTCGAAGCTCCTGCCGGTACGCTCGCGACTTCGCCTTGGCTTGCTCGTGCATCTGCACGTTCACGCCGGCATGGATCGAAAGCACGCCGGCAGCACCGCGAAGCCGGTGTCGTCGAAGCGAATCCCAAAGACGCAACTGCTCGGCATCATCGATAGCCTGGAATCAGCAATCTCCGGTCTGAATTGGCGACCGATCGGCACCGAGTGGGCTGATTACTATCAGGATACGAATTATTCGGCGTCCGGTATGCTGCAGAAACTCGGAATTGTGAGCGATCTGATTGCGATTGCCAATCCATCGAATGTGTGGGATCTGGGCGCGAATACCGGCGAGTTCAGCCGGCTTGCTTCTGAAAAGAAAATTCCAACCCTGGCGTTCGATATCGATCCTGCCGCCGTTGAGGTGAACTATCTTCGCACAAAATCGAAGGGCGAAACGGATCTGCTGCCGCTGCTGATGGACCTGACCAATCCCAGCCCCGCGGCTGGCTGGGCGCACGCCGAGCGAATGAGTTTGGCGCAGCGCGGGCCGGCCGATCTGCTGCTGGCGCTGGCGCTCGTGCATCACCTGGCGATATCGGGCAATCTGCCGCTCGGGCACATCGCCGAGTTCTTCTCGCGGCTCGGCAAGCGGTTGATCATCGAGTTCGTTCCGAAAAATGATTCTCAGGTTCAGCGCCTGCTGGTGGTTCGAAAAGACGTGTTCGACGCGTACACTATTGAAGCGTTCGAGGCGGAGTTCGGACGCTACTTTGCGATCGATCAAAAGCTTGGCGTCGAAGACAGCTCGCGCGTCATTTATCTGATGACGCGCCGCGAAAATCCATGAGTCGCATACCATTCTATCCGTTCGTGGTGGGCTTGCTTTCGCTGCTTGGCATCTACGTCTCGAACATGAACGACGCGACGCCCCGTGAGCTGGTCATGCCGATCGCAATTCTCCTGCTCGGGACGTTGGTGCTTTTTGCGGTCGGAACGGCGATCACACGCGGCGTCCACCGAACAGCGCCAATCGTGGCCGGCGTTATCTTCTGCTTTATGACGTATCGCTATTGGGTTGACTCGCTCTATTCGATCAACCATCGGCCCAATCTTGTGCACGCTTATCGCTGGGCGGTGCTTGTCATCGACGGAGTGGCGATTGGGTTCCTGGCATTTCGCGCGATGCGACGAACGTCCAATCCGCGGATGTGGACGCGCAATCTCAACAAGCTGTCGCTGTTTCTGTTGGCGTGCCCAATTCTGCTTGGCATCGCGAATCTGCTCCGTGCCGCGCCGGCAGCGAACGCCGGCGCCGTGCGGCCGCCGCCGGTGTTAATCGAGCATCCGGATCTGACGCTCGACAAGCCCGATATCTACCTTTTCATCATGGATGCCCACGGGCGAAACGACATTCTGCGAGAGCAATATCACTACGACGATTCGCCGTTTTTAAATCATCTGAAAGATGCGGGTTTTTACGTCGCCGATCAAAGCACCAGCAATTACATGTGGACGGTGATGTCGCTGAGCGCCACGCTCAATCTTCGATATATCGTCGAGGCTGAAGGAAATGATCCGGCAAAGCTACAGGATGTGATCAACCTGCTGCACAACAGTGCATTGGTCGCGCAGCTTAAGCAGCTTGGATATAAGACGGTCTCATTGGAATCGACAGAAAAATGGCTTAGCTTCAGCGAGTTTGATTCATATCAGCGAATCTCAAATCAGATCGGGTTAACGCCATTGCAGCAGTTGATCGTCGATACGTCAGCTCTGTCGCAGCTGGGAGGCGAATCGATCAAGAGTAAATTCGTGCTCGATCGCTTTCACGCCAAACGCGAGATATTTCAGTTCAAACTTGCCGAGGTTCCGGCGATTGCCGCTCGACCCGGACCGAAGTTTGTGCTGGTTCACTTCTTTGAACCGCACACGCCATTCGTATTTGCAGCCGATGGGTCAGATCCGATCAATCGCGGATATGGCTCCATGCTCGATGGGCTGAACGAGGAGGTTACCAACGAACAATATCACGCCTGGTATCGGGATCAGGTGACGTACGCGGATGAACGCGTCGGGCAAATGATCGATCAAGTGCTGGCGCGGTCGAAGAAGCCGCCAATTATTGTGCTGATGGGCGATCACGGGCCCCGGTCGGGCGTCAAGGCCGAGCCGTCGGAGAGCGATCTGGAAGAGTGCATGAGCAACTTGACCGCGATCTATTTGCCTGGCAAGAATAACGAGGGGTTGTATCCGCAGATCACACCTGTCAACATTTTTCGTGTGATCCTAAACGATTACTTCGACGCAAAGCTGCCACTTCTGGAAGACCACTCGTATTACTCGTATCCGAGTCAGTTCGCGTCACAAGACGTCACCGAAGACGTGAAGCCGAGCGTTCAAAACGCAGTCATCGTTCAGTAAACGGAAAAGGCCGAGCTTGCACGCGGGTGAGAGCAAGCCCGGCCCGGGGAAGAAAAACCTCTGGCCGGCTTGGCGCCTACGCGATAAATCCGTTAAGCCCGGATGGGAAGAATCCGCCTGGTTTTTCTGAGTGGGTGGCGTCGAGGTAAACGATGTTGAGCACTTCGTCGAAGGTTCGCGCGAAGGTGATGCCGCTGGAATCAGTTGGCGAGATGATGAAGTGGCCGCCGCTGTCGGTGAGCTCCACTTCGTGGCCGCCCGAACTCCCATCCGCTGCCGCCCGGAGCGCGGAGATTTTGTTGGCGATCCCTGGAATTTCAGTGTTGCTTTGTGCGCGGCCAGCGAGCGCCGCGCGAATTGCTCCTGCGTGATAAGCCTCGGTGCCCAGAATCCCGGCCGCCGCATTTAAGTAAGCCGTGTTGCGAATGAACGGCGCCCCGCCGTGGTAAGCGGTAACGCCAACATCTTCGAAGATAAATGCGCCCAGCAGGAAGAAGTCGTCGCCGGAGAAGGGATCGAAAGTCGCACCGATACCCGCGGCCACGGCAGCGGCATTAAAGCTGTTCGTCAGATCAATGGCCGGTCGAGCAACGGCATGTTTGCCGAGCGCCATGCGCAGAAAGTCGACGTGATCCTTTTCGTCGGCCGCAATTTTGTTCGCATAGTCTTCAACGAGCGGGATGGTGAAGGTTACCTGCGTGCCACCGGTTACTGTGCCGGGAGTTTCCTCGGCGTTCGGTTTTTTCCCACTCCCGGCAACTCCGGTGATTTCCGAATCGGACAGTCCCGAGCCGGTCGTCGCACGCAGATAGAACTCTGCTTCGAGGTACTCCAGATTGAGCGCGAAGTTAAGAATATCGATGTCGGTAATCGCGCGGCGATGACCTTTGCCGCCGAAAACCGCGACCTCCGCGCCTTTGGCTTCTTTTCCGCCGGCGAGGATTCCTGACGCGAGCGCGGTAATGCCGACGGCACCGGCGCCTGCCATAAAGCGACGGCGGCTGGCATTGGTCTGCTTGGGTGCAAAATGATCACGAAGATTGTCCATGGCGTACTCCCTCAACGAAATGAAATCAGTAAGCATGCTCATCAGCACGCTGCCGCCACCGAGCGGCATTGCACGGATGTACGCAGGAGTGAGCCGATTGGATTGCGGCGCAGCTAATTTTATTGCGGCGCAGCTAATTTTCCCGAAGGGGGCGCGCCACTCAGCCGAGCTTAGCAATTGCAGCGCACAGTGCGTCGGCATCGTAAACGCAACCACCCCATGTGCCGCCGCCAATATTTTGCAGCGCTGCCCAAAGCTTCGTATCGGCCGGAAGATTGGGATCAGCGTGAAGGTCGGATCGGGGCGACCGATCATTCAAGATGCCGGTCCCCGCCTCGACATCCTGGGCGGCGCCGGCCTCACCAATGAGATTGACGGACGCAGTCAATTGGTTGCGATCAATAACAATTCGAATTACGTCGCCGTCGAGCACCTTACCGATGGGGCCGCCGGCAAGGGCTTCCGGGCCGACATGTCCAATGCACGCACCCGTGCTGACACCGGAGAAGCGCGCATCGGTGACCACGGCGACATACTTGCCAAAATCGAGATGCTTGAGCGCGCTGGTGATCTGATAAATCTCTTCCATTCCCGCGCCCATGGGTCCGCGGCACATCAGCACGAGCACGTCGCCGGCGGCGATGCGATTTTGCTTGATCGCAAGGACGGCTTCTCGCTCCGTCGTGAAGACGCGGGCGGGCCCCGTTTTTCGGTAGACGCCATCGGCATCGACAACGGTCGGATCGATCGCGGTGCTTTTGATTACGGACCCCTGGGGCGCCAGATTTCCGCGCGGGAAGCAGATAGTGCTGGTCAGGCCGCGCGATTTCGCGACAGCGGGGCTCATGATAACGGCGTCGGGATCGACGTTTTCCTGCACGTGCAGAAGTTCGCGCAATCGAGCGCGACGGTCTGATGATTTCCATTCGTCAAGCAATTGGTCGAGCGTTGCGGCGGCCACCGTCTGGCATTCGAGTTTGAGCAATCCCATCTCGCGCAAGTGCAGCATCACCTCGGGGACGCCGCCGGCGAGGAAGACCTGGATGGTGGGGTGGCCGACCGGGCCGTTCGGCAGCGCATCCACCAGTCTCGGCACGCGGCGATTGATGTCGATCCATTCGTCAACCGTCGGTCGCGGCAAGCCCGCGGCATGGGCGATTGCCGGGATGTGCAGCAACAGATTCGTCGAACCGCCGAATGCGGCGTGTACCGCCATCGCGTTGTGGATCGCATCCGGCGTGAGGATGTCGCGGGTTTTGATGCGTCGTTTTTCCAGATTCAGCAAAGCGCGCGCGGATTGCTCGGCGAGACGCAGCCAAATCGGTTGACCCGACGGAGCGAGCGCGCTGTGCGGAAGTGAGAGCCCGAGCGCTTCACCGACGACCTGTGACGTTGCGGCGGTGCCAAGAAACTGACATCCGCCGCCGGCTGATCCGCAGGCCCGGCATCCCAGCTCGGACGCTTCCTGCAGCGAGAGCTTTCCATGCGCGTACCGAACGCCGATTGTCTGCACTTTGCCCGCATCTTCGCCGTCTGACGGTGGCAACGTTACGCCACCTGGCACGAGAATCGTCGGCAGATCGTGCATACCCGCCAGCGCCATCATCATCGCCGGAAGACCCTTGTCGCAGGTGGCGATGCCCATCACGCCGCTGCGCCGCGGGAGGGATCGAATGAGCCGGCGAAGAACGATCGCCGCGTCATTGCGATAGGGCAGGCTGTCCATCATGCCCAGCGTGCCTTGCGTGCGACCATCGCATGGATCGGTGCAGAATCCTGCAAATGGAAGTGCGCCCAGCCGCTTGAACTCGCGCGCAGCGGCCTGCATGAGCAAACCCACCTCCCAATGGCCCGTGTGATAGCCAAGCGCGATGGGTGAACCGTCGTCAGCGCGAAGGCCACCGGATGTGCTGAGGATCAGGAATTCCTTGCGGCCCAACTCCGCCGGGTTCCATCCCATCCCGGCGTCCTGCGTCAGACCGAACAGATCGCCGCTCGCCCAGTTTTGCAACATCTGATCCGTCAGCGGCAAACTGCCGGCCGGGCCGGGCGCGCTCGTTCGCAGTGCGTAAGTCTCCGGTGGATCATTAAAGACGTCGGCAGCGGACCAATCCGGCGTGGTTGATTTGACGGGCATGGGACTCCAAGCGATAGCCGAAGCAGAGCGCGCTGGCAACTCTGATCGGCATCGCGCAAAAAAGCGAAGCCGCGTTTTGGGCGGCTTCGTCGTGGGAAAACTGCGGTTGAACGCGAGACTTAGACCGCGCGAATCACACCCGGCGTCGGGATCCAGTATCGGCCGTTCGCGTCAGGAGCACAGCGGACGGTTTCATCGGGCCAAAGCTCTGCCGGGTCGGCCTTGAAATCGTACTTCACGGGGTGCAGATCGAGCGTCGAGTTGATCCCCTCGTCCCAGGTGACTTCCGCACCCGAATAAGTTGCCATGCGGCCGAGCAGAGAAGTCATCGTGCTGTGCGCGCCATTGTCGGCTTCGTTGTACGGCTTGTTGTTGCGAACGGCATCGAAGAAGTCGTCGTGTTCGACCTGATATGGATTCGGCTGGTTGCGCGTGGGGTGCGACCACTTTGTTCCATCGCGAAACTTGATGATGTGAGCGCTGGCGTCGCAGTATCCCTTGTCGCCGTGAGCATGTTCGGAGACGTTGTTGCCGCGGGTGTTCGGCCAGTGGCGGCACATGCTGATCATCTTCGTGCCGTTGGCGAAAGTGTATTCAACGCTATGGTGATCGTAGATCTGGCCGTGGTCGATGCCGGTCAAAAGCTGGCGGCCGCCGGCGCCGTAAGCGCTGATCGGATGGTCGTTCATCATCCAGTTGCCGACGTCGAGATTATGAATGTGCTGCTCGTTGATGTGATCGCCGCAGAGCCAGATGAAGTAGTACCAGTTGCGCATCTGGTATTCCATTTCGGTCTGGCTTGGCTTGCGCGGCCGCACCCACACGCCGCCGTCATTCCAGTAGACGCGAAGCATGGGAACTTCGCCCTTGGAAATATCACCCAGCGCTCCGTCGTGAATTCGCTTGATCGTTTCAATGTAGCCGGCCTGATGATGGCGCTGCAGGCCGACGGCGACTTTCAGATTCTTCTGCTTGGCTACTTCATTGGCCTTGAGAATCCGGCGAATGCCCGGGGCATCAGTCGCTACCGGCTTTTCCATGAAGACGTTCTTGTTTTTTTCAACGGCGTATTCGAAGTGAATCGGGCGGAAACCCGGGGAGGTTGCGATGACGATGACATCCGCGCCGCTGTCGATCGCATGCTTATAAGCGTCGAAGCCGACGAAGATGTTTTCATCCTTCACGTCGACCTTGCCTTCGTGCTCGCGCTTCAGATTCTCGACTGCGGTGCGCGCCTGATCTTCAAACGCATCAGCCACCGCGATCAGCTTCGTCGGCCCAGCGGTGCTAAGGGCTTGCCCGCAGGCGCCAGTGCCGCGCCCGCCGCAACCGATCAACGCGATTTTGATCGTGTTGTCATCGGCGGCATGAACGTTCGACGGTATCACCAGCGTGCCCGCGGTCGCCGCGGCCGCGGCAACGCCCGCCGATGATTTGAGAAAATGACGCCGAGTTGAAACGGACACTTCGTTCATCGCTGGCTCCTGTTGGTTCACACCTATATAGATGCGCGGCGCGAAGTTGTTCGCGCCGCGCCGGCTTCAAAGTTGAAAATCGTGAAAGTCGTCAATCATTTCTGGATCGGACCCTGAGTCGGCACATCGCGCCGCTCGCGATCGCGCTCAATGGTCTTCTGCGTGATTGTGTCGTCGTAGCTCCACCATTTCTGCTTCTCGGTTTCGCTGGGCTCCTTCGCCGGCGAAACCACGCGAAACCCGATGAAGAACCCATCGCTCATCCAATGCGGACTCTTGGGTAGCTGCGGGTCGGTATTGTTCATCAATCTGTTCGAGGGCAGGCGACTTGCCGATCGGCACTCGTCGGCTTCCGAGTCATACGACCCGCCGCGCAGCACGCGGGGATAGGCCGATTTCGTCATGTTGGCCCAATTGATCGTGGCGTTTGCGTCGGTGGTTTTGCCGGCAAATTGCTTGTACCAGTCGGCCGAGAATTGATCGACGCACCATTCGGAGACGTTGCCGTAAATGTCGTACAAGCCCCACGGGTTGGGCTTTTTGGTCATGATCTTGTGATAGCCGGTGTCGCCGTCGGATTCGTTGGAGTTGCCTTTGAACCACGCATAGTCGCCGAGCTTCGCGGGATCATCGCCAAAGAAGTATGCCGTCTTTGTGCCAGCACGAGCGGCATATTCCCACTCGGCTTCGCTGGGCAGACGATAGAACCGTCCTGATTTCTTGCTGAGCCATTTGGTGTACTGACGGGCGGCGAATTGCGACATGATCACGGCAGGAAAACCACCCGTACGGCCGCCCATCCGCTGCAACGCCGGCCCGGCTTCCATGTCGTACATCGGCGTTGGATACGTGACGGCGTCGGCCTCTTTGTCCTTTGGAATAGCAACAAGACCGTTCGATGCAAGCCGATTGTAATTGGAAAGGAACAGGTTGTATTCTTCCCACGTTACTTCGTGCTCTTCCATGTAGAAGGCATCGACCTTTACTTCATGCTGCGGCTGCTCTTCCGGATGACCCGAGGCGCTTCCCATCGTGAACGTTCCGGCGGGGATTGGAACCATCTTGAACGAAATGTCAGAGCCTGTCAGCTTCTGATCGAACGCCTTCTGACCGTCATCGGCGGGCGCGGGAGCAGCGTGAGCGCAGGACACAAATTGCGCCGCCGCGGTGACGGCCAGCGCGATCGCAGCGCATTTCAGAACATGTCGGTAGGAACCTACAGGCGGAATGAAGGACACTTCAAAATCCTCAGCTTTCGTAATAACGGGGAATACTTCGCCGACAGAGAGGGATATCGTAGTGACGGCGGCTTGTTGACGCAATTGAGCATCCGGAGGAGTCTGGAGAAGTCGCCGCGATTTGCCCAGTTTGTCGTACCGAAAGCGGCGCCAGCTTCTCGACAAGCTCGAAACAGGGCCGTGAATCCGCTACATTGACTGCCCCGGCGTTTGGGTAAACGCAAGATGGGCGCCGCAGTATCAAACATCAGTATTTCTGGAGGTCCGCGATCATGTCCGAGATGGAAACGAAGCCCGCGTGTCAACCCGCTGAGCAGCCGGCTGCAACCGCTGCCGTTCCGAGCCGTCGGCAGTTTATGAAATCATCCACCGCCGCGATCGGCGCGGGTCTGATCGGAACGCAACTCGCCAGTGCCGTTTACGCGCAGGGCAGCCCGAAGATCAAAATTGGCCTGGTCGGCTGCGGTGGTCGCGGCGGTGGGGCCACGGTTAACGCGCTTCACGCTGATGATGGAGCCGAGCTCGTTGGTCTCTGCGACCTCTTCCCGGACAAGGCCCAGAAGAAGCTGGACGAGCTGAAGCTGACCGACGCCGCGACGCAGGTCAACGTGACCAAGGACAACCTGTTTTCGGGTTGGGACGGCTACAAGCATCTGATCGACAGCGTTGATGTCGTGCTGCTGGCGACCACGCCGCACTTTCGTCCGCTGCATCTGAAGTACGCGATCGCCGCCAAGAAGCACATCTTTTGCGAAAAGCCCGTCGGCGTTGACGCCAAGAGCGTCAAGGAAGTGATGGACCTGGCCAAGGAAGCCGAGAAGAACAAGCTCAATCTCGTCTCGGGCTTGTGCTACCGCTACGACAAATTCGTGAAGGAAACGGTCGAGCAGGTTCACTCGGGAACCATCGGCGACATCGTCTCCATCAATTCCAACTACCTGAGCACCTGGCTCTGGAACAACGCTCGCCAGCCGCAGTGGAGCGACATGGAGTACCAGATTCGCAACTGGCTTTACTACTACTGGCTCAGCGGTGATCACGTCGTCGAGCAGCACATTCACAGCCTCGATAAGGCGCTCTGGATCATGGGCGACGTTCCGCCGACGCGCGTCCTCAGCACCGGCGGTCGCCAGCAGCGCACCGCGGCGCAGTTTGGCAATGTCTACGATCATTTCGGCAACGTCTTCGAATGGGACATGGCCGGCGGTCGCACCGTTCGCTGCTTCTCGTTCTGCCGGCAGTACAACGAATGCGCCAATGATGTATCCGATTTGGTCTTCGGAACCGACGGCGTCGCCAGTCTCGATGACCACAAGATCGTCGGCAAGAAGATGTGGAAGCGCAAGCCCACCACGCCGGAGAATATGTACGACTCGGAGCACAAGGCGCTCTTCGCCGCGATCCGCTCGGGCAATGTCATCAACAACGGCGACTACATGTGCAAGTCAACCCTGATGGGCATCATGGCGCGCGAGTCCGCCTACTCCGGCAAGATGATCACCTGGGATCAGATCATCAATTCCAAACAGGACCTGTCCCCCAAAGACGGCTTCAAGTTCGGCCCCCTGGAAACCGCGCCGGTCGCGGTGCCGGTCGAATACAAGTTCGTCTAATCGCGACATCAATTTCGTCAAACGGAAGAAGGGCCGACCGCCGCAACGCAGTCGGTCTTTCTTTTGGCGTAACTGCTGGAACTTGGATCAGAATTGCCGGGCAACTTTTGGCCAGCGTCAGATGCGGCTGTTGCGAGGAGTTCGTCATGATCCCAAGGTCAAAAATCTCACGGCGTTCAGCCGCGCATCGGCACCGCCGTAACCCTGTTGGTTCGCAGCAGTAACAGGCCGGCCGCGCTCGTGGCGCTGATCTTCGATCTATTCATCATCCGCCCGCCGCAACACCGCCTGTCCACCGCCGAGCAAAAGCGGGATGAGATGGCCAAGGACCAGGACCACCTCCGCGACGCCGTGAACGGCAACACCGAATTGGCCAACCGCAACGCCATCGTGATGACCGAAAACATGCAGCGCGTCGACGCCGATCTCGTGCACCTGAGCCACGACCTGGATTCACTGACTGAAACCGTAAAAACCACGGCGCGCACCGCTAATTCAAAAGATTCGCAATAAAAGCACCGCGCGACCCAAAAATAAACCTCTGGCGTGCGAATGCGAATCGCTTCACGTTCACTTCAGGTTGGCGCGTTATAATTTCGCTCGTGACGCCCGGCTGCGAGTCGAAGCGCCATCGCATCTCCAAGGAGACGAACCATGACGGATATTCAGACGCTTATTTCCCGCCGAATGATGTTGCGCAGCGGCCTGGCTTTCGGAGCGGCGCTGGCGCTATTCACGCCCGGCGTTTATGCCGAGCAACTGGCGCTGACGCCGCGACTGACGGAGGGGCCGTTCTACCCGGATCATCTCCCGCTCGATCAGGACAACGATCTGATCATCATCGGCAACTCGCTGACGCCCGCCGACGGCGAGATCACGCATCTGAGCGGTCGCGTTCTCGACGCCGGCGGCGCGCCGATGAAGAACGTGGAAGTGGAAATCTGGCAGTGCGACGCGCATCAGGTCTACCTGAATTCCCGCGACAGCATTCCCAAGGCGGCGCAGCGCGACAAGAATTTCCAGGGGTTCGGTCGCTTCGCCGTCAGCTCGGCCGGCGAATATCGCTTCCGCACGATCAAGCCGGTTGCCTATCCCGGCCGGCCCGCGCCGCATATCCATTTCAAGATCAAGCGCGCCGGCCACGAACTACTGACGAGTCAGCTTTTCATCGCCGGATATCCCGGCAATAACAACGACAGCGTCTACCGCGGCGCCGGCGACGCATTCGAGCGAGCGCTGGTCTCGACGGATTTCAATCCGCTCAAAGGATCCACCGCCGGGGAGTTGACGGCGCGGTTTGACATCGTCATCGGCAGAACTCCGGCGGATCCGGACGCGGACCAGCACTGAGCGGCATTCCAAGACTGAATTACGAACCAGAGAATTGAACATTATGAAATACAATCTGATTGTGATTGCCGGACTCGCAATGTTCGCTGCGTCAGGCGCAATGGCGCAATCGACGCCGAATCCGCCGAAGGACCCGGCGAATTCCTCCATCGTCACTCGGATGATGGCGTTTGACACGAAGCATGACGGCAAGCTGACTCGCGATGAAATCACCGACGAACGGCTCCTGCGCCTGTTCGACGAAGCCGACACCAACAAGGACGGCGTCGTGACCAAGGAAGAATTGGTCGCCCTCGCAACCAAGCTGGAAGCCGAAGTTCCCGCCGGCAGCGGACGCGGCGGCCCTGACGGCCCCGATGGGCCGGGCGGCGGATTTGGCGGCCCCGGTGGTCCCGGAGGCTTCGGAGGACCCGGCGGTCCGGGCGGACGCCGAGGCCCAGGCGGACCGCCGCAGCCGGGACAGATTCTCCCGCCGATGCTTCAGGATGCGCTGAACCTGACGGACGACCAGAAGAAGCAGGTCGCCGAGCTTCAGAAGGAAGTCGATACGAAGCTGGCGACGATTCTTACCGTCGACCAGTTAAAACAGGTGAAGCAAATGCGCGGCCGAGGCCGCGGACCGGGTGGACCTGGCGGTCCAGGTGGTCGTGGAGGACCCGGCGGACCGCCGCCGGATCAGAATTGAGTCGGCGAAAGTTGCGGATGCACTCAGCGGGACGGGGTCGGAGAAGCCGGCTTCCCTCCTGACGCGCTGGTTCCGCTTGTGCGCTGCTGCTTTGCGCATCGATGCGCGCGATCAAACCCGTGGGATGGCCAGTACATCGAAGGGATTGAGGGATTCGATCTCGGTGAACCGTCGGAAGTCGGCGTCGTTGAAGGTGAGGATTTTGCCGACGCGGTGGTAGATCATGAGCGCGACAAGGCGGGTGTCGTGTGCCTGCTTGCCAACGACCGCGTGCTTGGCGATGAGGCCTTCCCAGGTGGGATAGACTTGTGCGGTCTCGGCAAGAATCTCAAAGATGGCGCGGGTGGCGGCGATCTCGGCGGTGGCCAGCTGGGGCGTGTAGCCAAACCCGTTGCCGCTGGCCGGCCGGGTCAGGACGACGTACATCTCGTACAGGCTCTGTGGCGCGATCGCAAATGCTCCTCATTGCGCAGGGGAATGTTGGTGTCAACGAGGATCATCAACCGTCCCGGAGTAGATGCTCTCACGGCTATCGTCGACTAAATGCTCATGCGGTTTGTGGCTGTCAGCCCAGGCGCGCAGGCTTTTGAGCCAGGGTTTTCCGCATCGGGGCGCAGTTCGTCGAGGACGATGACGCGGACCCTGCGACCGTGCAGATCGTGGCGAGCCACCAGATCGTCCCAATCGCCCTGGATGATCTCCTCAGACATTCAACACCTCGCCAGCAGATTATACCGCGCTCGCTGCAACACCGCTTGTCCGTCGCCGAGCAAAAGCTGGATGAAGTGGCCACGGACCAGGACCACCTCCACGACGCCATGTACGGCAACACCGAAATGGCCAACCGCACCGCCCAAGTGATGACCGAAATCATCCAGCGCGTCGACGCCGATTTCGTGCGATGCCTTGAGATGGGATAGAATCACCGCGCGGCGACAGTCTATTTGGAAAGAAGCGTCTTCAGTTAGAGAATGAAAATGACGGACATGGACCAGGACAAGCGGCGGAGCGGAACGCCGGGATAGCGTAAACAAAACTCGGGCCTCGCGTGCATCTCCCGACTGAATGGGCCGGATTGCCGTCCATGCGAACTCATTAAAACTATTTGCGTTCGGCTCTGTAGAAAACCCAAACCAAAAACGGGGACAGCCGCCCATTTTGGCTGAAGAGCGATGGGAATAGGCGGCTGTCCCGCGGCTGTCCCCGTTTTTGGTCATTCGATTTTTCGAATTGCGAATTGTCCGAGCTTTTCATACGTCGACGCAACATGATAAAATTCCCGCGGTGGAAAACCGATGAGCCCGGAATCTGAAGCGCTCTGGAGAGAACTTCTGAAACGCGCCGGCCCGTGTTTCGCAGCACTCGCGGTCGATGCGAGTAAATGCTGTGAGGCGGTTGGCATTGCTCTGGACTCGGCCCAGCCTGCGCTAGCTGAGTTGTTGAACTTTGGGGCGGTTACCTCACTAACCGCCGACGAACTTAAACAACTTGCGGGGCGGAAAAAGCTTGTCGGCGACTTCATTCTGTGGGGGGGCGGCGCGTCCAGCCAATTCTTGCGCGTCGCGGACCCTGACGACATTCGCCTAGTCATGCTCGCTAAGATCGAAACGCTTCGACGGGAAGACGTAGACCTTATGCGGCGGTACGAGTCGCGTCTCCGGAGTGAACCAACCGACTCAAAACTCCGCTGGTCCAAAATGCTGACTGGCCAATCGGAAGCCATTCGGGAGCAGGCGGAGGTGTTTTGGAACGCAAGAACCATAAGCCCAAACGTGGACCCTGCACTGACACCGAACGTCGGACGCCGTTTTTTGGAGTCACTATTTCAAGTCGCGACCACCCCGGACTCAGTCTTGACCGAAATCTGCGAACGAAGGAATCAGGTCGCCACAAAGCTGGCCCGACTCGTGGCCGATCTTCCGAAATGGACGCGGCAATCATCAGATAAAGAAGTTTGCCGAGAACAGATTCCCAAGGCTGCTCAGCAGGAAGTTTGGCCGAGGGATCAAGGTCGGTGCGTTGAGTGTGGTAGTAAGGAAAAGCTCGAGTTTGACCATATTATTCCGGTATCGAAGGGCGGCGCTACAACCGTGAGAAACCTGCAGCTCCTTTGTGAGCCATGCAACCGGGGTAAGAGTAACCGAATTTGAACTCGCGAAACGATTGATCGGGCTGAACTAAACGGCACGAATGCGTGCTCATGAACTGGATTCGTGGGCTGACGATTGGTAGCAACGAAGGGTCGTGTCGTGGTGGAATTCGCTTCCATCGTATGGGGACGTTGTTACCATCCCGCATATGGATATTAATCAATCGTCGGGTCGGATGCTGGCGGCGGTGTATCGCTGGCTGGTGGCACAATCAAACGAGAACCTTGGGGCGCCTTGGAATTTCAAAGAAATCGGCGCATGCCTGAATCCGCCGCTCGCTAGCGAAGAATTAGATTCTGTAGTTGCCTACCTTAACCGTGAGGGCTACGTTTGTGACTTTCCAACGCGTGTAGTTTACGGTTCTAAGGCGGCGTTGACAGTTAAAGGCGCTGCTGCTGCCGCAAGATGGGCCAATGTTGAAGCTAAAGAAATAGCGCCGACAGCAAGCCGGAAGCAACAGCCGAAGCCAAGTCTGCCCACTTTGCCTAAGCCTCTTGAGATCGAGCCGCTTAAAATGAAGCCTTTAGAAATCTGACCGCTGTCGGGTCCGATTCCGACGAAGGGATCGAGGCAGCATGTGCTGCGAAGCATGCTCTGTCCGATCATTACGCCATTCTTGGTTCTCCAAACATCGGAACGCGTATGGTCACGCTGCTTGATCTGGCGATTGGCGTACGGCGGCGGCACGGGTTGCCAACGACTCCAATCGTTCGCGTGCATCGCGTAGTGGTGACGACAGATTGTTCAGCCATTCGACGGTTTGGGCGAAGACATTCACCGCGGGGTCGGCTTCTTCGCCGTCGCGCCAGGTTCTGGCTAGTTTGGTGACCTGGCGTTGGGTGTTCCATCTCAGGGCTAGCCAGAGGGCCACGAAATAGATGATGAGGAAGCCGGCGCTTTTCAGTAGGTAGTCTACGCCGAGGACTTCGACGAGTTGCTCGGCGATGTAGGCGCCGCTTTTCCAGACGGATTGATCGACCACCAGCACGTGCTTGAGGATCGGCTGGATGAATGGGAACCAAAGCAGTGCGCCGATGGTGAGGAGCCAGCGGATAGGCGCGCCGGCGGTGCTGCGGGAAGAGAGCTTTTCGCGGGCCGCGTCGCGTTGGCGGCGGAGGGTTGCCGCCAACTCGCGGCGCAGCTCGGCGGCGGCTAATTCCGCCGCCACAGGTTCCCACAGCTTGTGATGCGAATAGAGATCGGCGATCGCCGGTCGGGTTTGCCGCAGCTGGGCGAAGGTCGTTTGAATCAGGTCGGCGGGGGCGCAGCGTGTTTCCTTGAACGCGATGTCAACCAGGCCGTCGACGGATTGGAGCGGAGCCGAGTTCCTGGAAGTCGCGCCGCGCACGAGCGTGAAGAGCGGCGACAATAGCGTGTGAATCAGTCTGACGACGGGCCAATGGGCAACACGCTCGGTCAGAATCTCCTCAGTCAGCGCTCCGCGCGTTTCCGGATCGTCCATCAATCTTGGCAGCACCGTTTCCAGCAACGGCTCGCCGATCCGGGCGGCGGCAAGCTCCTCGGCGTCATCCTGCATCTGTTGCAGGGTTCGAACTCGCGCCGGAAGTTGTTGGTCATCGAGCCAGCGAACGAGGGCGCGATCCTGCCGGGCGCCGGCGAGCATTTTTGATTGCCGGACGTCGTCGGATGATTTTTGCCGTCGAAGGGCATCGCGCAGCTGCGGCAGCTCATAATTCTCGGGCGACTTCGCGCTCACCATGAACACGCGGGGCGTTTCCGGCAGCGCAAGCGTCAACTGCACGCGGCGGGCGTAGTCATCCCGAAGCTCTGTCATCGCCACGGAGTCGTTGCCTAGCTGATCGACTTTGTTCAGACAGAAAACAAAATTTCGTGGCGCGTTTCCGTCAGCCACGCGCGCCAAGAGTTGCTGCGGCTGTCGATCGGCGTACTTTTCGATGCTCACCAGCCAAAGCGGATAAAGCATGTGTCGAAGAAGGGCCCGCGTGACTTGAAGATGCGACGTAAATTGGCTGTCGATATCGGGAAGGTCAACCAGTACCTGCCGTTTCAAATCATTGACATCGTGTGAAATGATTCGATATCGATCGGGGACGATTCGATTGAGAAGTTGTCGGAGGGCCTCCACTTGTGAACTGTGCACGTAAGCGATGGCGACTTCGGTGCCCGGGCCGTGCGCGGTGGTTTCGGTGATGGTCTTGCCGGCCAGCGCGTTGACCAGCGCACTTTTTCCAACTTCTTTTCCACCGATGAGGCCTACGATGTAAAAATCGTCGACGCCGGCGTTCAATGCGCCGGCGTCCAAAACAGGTGCGTCGCGGTCGAGCAAGCGGGGTTGCTCGGCGCCGGTTAGTTCGATTGTCTCGCGGACAAGCTGCTCCACATCAGCGGTCATGCGGGAAAGATACCAGAACCGATATATCAAAACGAAGTCAACAGGGATGCTGGTTCTTGACCAATCGTTCCAGAATGCCTACTGTTCACTCCAATGGCCCGGCCCAAGGCATTTAATCCCGCCGATGCGACGCGCGACGCGATGCAGACGTTCTGGGAGCACGGCTATCACGCCACCAGCATCGACGACCTGCTTTCGGAGATGAAATTAAACCGCGGGAGTCTCTACGACACGTTCGGCGACAAAAAGCAACTGTTTATGGCGGCGCTGGCCGAGTACGAACGGCTTGGCAATGAGATGCTCCGCGAGACGCTCTGCCAGCCGGGGTCGGCCCGCGATGCGATTATCGCGATGATTCAGACGGCTTCCGACACATGCACGGGCGCCGATGGACAGAAATGCTGCCTGGCGCTGAAGGCGGCGATGGAGCTCGCCCCGCACGACGCTGACGTGCTGGCGTGGGTCAGGCGGGTCACCAAGCATCGCGAAGAGGTGCTTGCGCAGGTGATTGAGCGCGGCCAGAACGAAAAAGAGATCAACCCAAAGCTCGAGCCACGCGCAACCGCGCGATACCTGGTGACGGCGCTGGCGGGATTGAAAATGCTCGGGACCACGGCACCGCGAAAACAAGAAGTCAATGAAGTTGCGAAATTGATCCTGGCGATCCTGGATTAGTTGCAAGGGAACCCAATTAGATTCGTGAATTCACGGGCGTTAACGGCTTACCGCCCACTACGGGGAATCGGAGTGATCGTGAGACAGGTTTTACTCTCGGCGTTAATCGGATTGGTCGCCTGGGCGTCAGCCGGCGGGTGCAACAAGGATTCGGCGAGCGGGCAGATGCAGATGCCGCCGCCGCTGGTGACGATCACGCCCGCGATTGCGCAGGACGTGCCGGTTTATCTCGATGAGATCGGCAAGGTGTCGGCGTTCGAGGCGGTGACGATCAAGCCGCAGGTGGCGGGGCTGATCACCAAGCGATTGTTCCAGGATGGGGCTGACATCAAGAAGGATCAGCTGCTGTTCACCATCGACGATCGTCCGTTCAAGGCGGCGCTTGACTCAGCCAAGGCGCAGCTCGCGCAAGCCAAGGCGCAGGTGAGCATGTCGAATATCACGTTGCAGATGTACACGGCGGTGACCGATCCCCGCGCGATTTCCAAAAACGATTTTGACGCAAAGCGGAACGCGGTGGACGTGGCGCAGGCGCAGGTTGAAGCCGCCCAGGCGGCGGTGGAGACGGCGCAGGTCAATCTCGATTACTGCCAGATTCGCTCGCCGATCGATGGCCGGGCGGGTCAGCGATTGGTGGACGCGGGAAACGTCGTGGAAGCCAATTCGACGGCGCTGCTGTCGATTCAAGCCGTCAACGAAGTCTATGCGGATTTTACGATTACCGAGCGCGATCTGGCTGAAGTGCAGAAGCAGATGAAAGCCGGGGTGCTGAAGACTGAAGTGCGGCTTCCGTCTGATGCCGCAACGGAACAGCGCGACGGCGAACTGAAGTTCCTCGACAACCAGGTGCAGGACGGGACCGGCACCGTGAAGCTGCGCGCGGAAATTGCCAACGCCGATCATCACTTTTGGCCGGGCCAGTTTGTGAACATTCGGTTGATCCTGACAACGCTGAAGGGTGCGGTGCTGGTGCAGAACCAGGCGACGCAAATCAGCCAGCAGGGGCCGTTCGTCTATGTGTTGACAAAGAAGAATACAACCGACCTTCGCCAGGTGACGCTGGGCCAGCGTCAGGGTGACCAGATTGTGATTACCAAGGGCATCGACGCGGGAGAGAACGTCATCGTAACCGGCCAGTTGCTGTTGCAGCCGGGCGGGCCCGCGCGGCTTGATACCCCGCCGGCCAGTGCGCCAGCCGCGCAAGGAGGGCGATCGTGAATTTGTCAGAGCTGTTTATTCGTCGCCCGGTCATGACGGCGGTGCTCACGATCTCGACGATCGTGTTCGGGCTGCTCGCGTACAGCCGGCTTCCGGTCAACGACCTGCCGGCGGTGGATTACCCGGTCATCCAGGTTGACGTGAACTATCCCGGCGCGACGCCGGAGACGATGGCCAACAACGTCGCCACGCCGCTCGAGCGGCAGTTCATGCAGATTCCCGGCCTTGAACTGGTGACGTCGAACAACTCGCAGGGCCACAGTGGGTTCACGCTGCAGTTTGACTTGAACAAGAGCATCGACGCCGCCGCTACCGACGTTCAGACGGCGATCACGCAGGCGCAGGGCCAGCTTCCAGTTGATCTCCCAAGTCCGCCGACGTTCAAGAAGAACAACCCGAACGATCAGCCGATTCTTTACATCGCGGTCTATAGCGACAGCGTGACGGCCGGCCAGGTGTACGACTTCGCGAACACTCAGGCCGGTGAGCGCATCAGCATCGTGCCCGGCGTGGCGCGCGTGCTGGTGTATGGAACGCAGTCGGCGGTGCGAATCAAGGCCGATCCGTCCGCGATGGCGATTCGCAATATCACGATGGATGATCTTTCCACCGCGATCAAAAACGGAACCGGGTATGTCGGCGGCGGCCAGTTTGACGGCCCGCATCGAACATACCTGATTCAGCCGCAGGGTCAGCTTGATCGCGCCGAGCAATACAACAACCTGATCGTCGCGCAGCGGAACGGCTCTCCGGTGTTTTTGCGCGACGTCGCCAAGGCGGAGGACACGATCCAGGATGAGCGCATCAACATGCGCTTTTGGGTGCGGAATCATCATGTGCCGTCGGCGATCGCGGTGATCGCGGTGTTCCGTCAGGCGGGGTCGAACGCGGTGCAGGTTGCCCAAGCGGTGCGCGATCTGATGCCAACGGTTCAGGCGCAGTTGCCGCCGTCGGTGACAATTCTGCCGATTCACGATCAATCCAAAACGATCGTCGACAGCGTGAAGGATGTGGAGCTCACGCTCTACATCGCGTTTGGGCTGGTTGTGTTCGTGATTTTCATCTTCCTGGGCCGGGCGCGCGACACGCTCATCCCCGCGGTCGCGCTGCCGTTGTCGCTGCTGATCGTGTTCATCGTGATGAACATGCTGGGCTACAGCCTCGACAACCTGTCGCTGATGGCCCTGACGCTCGCGATCGGATTCCTTGTCGATGACGCCATCGTGTTCCTTGAGAACACTGTCCGTCTCATGGAGACGGGCCTGGATGCCATGCAGGCGGCAATTCAGTCGGCGCGCGAGATCAGCTTCACGATTCTGGCGATGACCATCTCGCTGGCGGCGGTGTTTCTGCCGCTGGTGTTCATGAGCGGTCTGATCGGCCGAATTTTCCGTGAGTTCTCGATCACGATCATCGTGGCGATTTTCGCCAGCGGCCTGGTCTCGCTGACGCTGACTCCGCTGATGTGCGCGCGCTTGCTCGCGCGGCGCGGCAAGGACGTGAAGAAGAACTGGATTGAGCGGACGATTGGCGGAATAGAGCATCGCGTTTTGAATCTCTACGGCCGATCGCTCTGGTTCTTCCTGCGCCACCGGTGGATTTCGGCGCTGGTCTGGATCGGCTGCCTGCTCGGCACATACAAGCTGTTCCAGATCGTTCCCAAAGCGTTCCTGCCGGTCGGCGATAGTTCATTTCTGCATGGCGTTTTTATCGCGCAAGAAGGCGCGTCGCCGGATGAGATGCATCATTATCAGGAGATCGCCGAGGACGCACTGCATACCAATCCGTCGGTGGACATGACGTTCACGCTGAGCGGGTTCAGTCAATTCCTCGGATCGAACCAGGGCCTGCTGCTGGCGTTCCTCAAGGATCCGAAGGATCGGCCGAATCACGAGCCGATCGGCATGGTCGGCGGTGAACTCATGGGCGCGATGATGGCGAAGGTGCCGGGCCAGATCACCGTGCTTTTTCCGCAGCCGGTTTTGCAGATCAGCACGGGCGCGACGCCAAATCAGACCGGGCAGTTTTCATACGCATTGTCGGGGGTGGACCCGAATCAGGTCTATGACGTTGCGCAGAAGCTGTTGATGAAGCTGAACGAACGGCACGACTTGTTCGCGCAGATCATCCCCGATCTCTACAACCATACGCCATCTTTGAAGATCAACATTCTGCGCGACCAGGCGAAGCTGTATGGTATTTCCGAAACGCGCATTCTTGATCTGCTGCATACCGCGTATTCGCAGAATTACGTCTACCTGATCAAGCGGCCGAACGATCAATATCAGGTCATTTTGGAAGTGGACGACAAGGACCGAAAAGAGCCGCAGAATCTGAATTTGCTGTACATCAAGAGTGACGATGGGCAACACAATGTTCCGCTGAACGCGGTTGCGACTTGGAATACCGAGCTGGGCCCGCAGGCGGTGAACCACATCAATCAGTTCACCAGCGTGACGTTCAATTTCAATCTGATGCCCAACGTGCCGATTGGCACCGCGACGCAATTCATCGAAGATACAGCCAAGGAAATGATCCCGCAGGGGATGCGCGGCGGATTGCAGGGCGAGGCGCTGACATTCAAAGAGACGATGACGAGCCTGACCATCCTGATGGTGATGGCGGTCTTCGTCATGTACGTGATTCTCGCGATTCTATACGAGAGCTATCTGCATCCGATCACGGTGCTGTCATCGCTGCCGGTGGCGCTGGTCGGCGGCCTTGCCACGTTGGCGATCGCGCGATTCTGGTTTGGCATGGATGTCGACGCGTCGCTCTACGCATTCATCGGGATGTTCATGCTGATGGGCATTGTGAAGAAGAACGGCATCATGATCGTCGACTTCGCGCAGCACCGTGTCGCGCAGGGCGTGCCCGATGACCAGGCGATTCACGACGCCAGCATGGATCGATTCCGCCCGATCATGATGACCACGATGGCGGCCCTGATGGGCGCGATTCCGATCGCGCTGGGCGTCGGCGCCGACGGCGCATCGCGGCGGCCGCTCGGGCTGGTCGTCGTCGGTGGATTGATTGTGTCTCAGTTCATTACGCTTTACGTGACGCCGGCGATTTATCTGTACCTGGAAGATTTCCAGGAGCACGTGCTGGATCGCACGAGCTTCTTCAAATCAACCCGCAAACAGATGGCAGAGCATGCGGCGGTGGAGCGGTCAATCCCTTACGCAACAGCCGGCGCCGGCAACGGCACCGAGTATCGCGACGACTACAACGGTGACGGAAACGGGTCGAATTAGCCCGCGCTTCATCTTTGCACCCTGGCGGGATATCACGACAATCTTCTGGCGAGCTTCTATCAATCGGCGGAGATCAACAATGAGCTATCGGGCGATTTGTCTTCTGGCGTGCATGGCCGTGGGTCTTGGTGTCTCAATCGCCAAGGCAGAAGAATACTTCCCGCCCTCGGACAAAGACGGTGGTTGGCGAACGGCGACCGATCCGGCAAAGGCCTTGGACAATGCGCAGATCGACACGTCGAAGCTCGACGAAGCGTTCGAGTACGCGTCCCGAAGCAGCCAGCACGGCGGCCTGCTTGTCGTTCGGCACGGGTGGCTGGTTTACGAAAAGTATTATGGTCGCGGCAACCGCGAGGCGACGCCGTCGATGGCTTCGGTCGGCAAGGCGTTCACCAGTATTGCCTGCGGAATCATGCTGCACGACAAGCACGATGCGATTCCCGATGGGTTGGACACCAAGGTATTCAACGAGAAGTATCTTCCCGAGGCGCTGCCGCTTGACGATCCGCGCAAAGCGGACATCACGCTGGGGCAGCTTCTTTCGATGGCGGCAGGTCTGCATGGCGAGGGTGGCAATCCGGGATTTGTCAATTTTCAGCCGTCGGTAAAATTGCAAGCGGTGCGAATGGACCGGACGCTGTCGCAGGACATGATGGCCCTCCGAACGCCGCTGTGGACTGATCCGGGGGGTGGCTATTCGTATGCTTCCAACTCGCCGCACGTCGCCTCGATTGTCCTGCGGCACATCGTCGGCATGGAGATGCAGCAGTACCTGGATGAGAAAGTCGCCAAGCCGCTTGGATTCGGCAACTGGGGGTACGCGATGAAGACGCGCAACGGCACGATGGAGCACACGCCCGGCGGCGGCAATATCGCGCTGCGATCGACCGACATTGTTCGGGCCGGCTACATGCTGCTGCATCATGGGATGTGGAACGACAAGCAGATCGTGCCGGCGGATTACGTTGAAGAGTTGGGCAAGCCCAACAAGTATCAGAAGCATGCGCCGTTCAGCCTGATGTTCGAGGTGAATGCCGACGGGCATGTCATCGGCGCGCCGCACGATGCGTACTTCAAGTCCGGGGCCGGCGGTTTCGGGATTTGCGTGGTGCCGTCGCTGGACATGGTGATCTACAAGATGTCGGGAGATACCCCGCAATACGATCCCGAGCGAACGGGACTTCCGCTGAATTGCGAACCGGATAAATCACGGGACAACTGGCAGCCCGCGCCGCGAAGCCAGTTCAGCGACGGACCGATCGGCACCGATGACGGCCTTCGTCGCACGATCGAAATGGCAGTCGCCGCGGTCAACAATACGAAATGAATCGACGAAGGAGGCTATAATCCTCGTCGCCCATGAGTTTTGTCACCCGCTACCTTGAGCCGAACCTCGTCGAACGGCTCAATCAATTGCAGCTAAGCGCGCGAAGCGTTGTTGAAGGGAGCATCATCGGGCGGCATCGCAGCCCGGTGAAAGGCGCGAGCGTCGAGTTTCGGCAACACCGATTTTACACGCCTGGCGACGAGCCGCGCCGGCTCGATTGGCGCGTGCTGGCGCGGACCGATCGGCCGTACATCAAAGAGTTTGATGAAGAGACGAATCTCCGCAGCTTGCTGATGCTCGATTGCAGCGGCTCGATGGGTTATGCCGGCAAGAGCGGGACGGCCAAGCACGATTACGGCGCGAAACTCGTGGCGGCGCTGTCGTATCTGATGCTCGCCCAGACTGAAAGCGTCGGCCTGGCACTCTTCGGCGATCAACTTGACCAGTGGCTCGCTCCGCGCAGCGGGACCGTACAGCTTTCACGCGTGATCGATCTGCTCGAGCGATCGGCGCCGCAAGGTGAGTCGCGCATTTCGCATGCGATTCAGCAAGTGGCCGATCGACTTGGCCGGCGATCGCTGGTGGTGATCGTTTCTGATTTCTTTTCACCCATGTCGGTTCTGCGGCAAGGGCTGGCGCGATTGCGACACGATCGACACGAAACGATTTTGCTTCAGGTGCTGGATCGGGATGAGATTGAGTTTCCGTTTAAGACCTGGTCGCGATTTCGGGGATTGGAAGGCGAACGCGCGCTACTTCAGGAGCCGGCGGTCGTTCGACGGCAGTACCTCGATCGTTTTCGCAAGCATCGGCGATCGCTGGAAGATACCGGCCGTGTGCTGGGCGCGGAGTTTTATTCGTTCGTCACCGAGCGTTCGATCATCGATGCGGTGACGTCGTTCCTGCATCGCCGGGCGGTTCGCTAGGCATGTTCCTCACGTTCACCAACGCGGTGTTGCTGGTCGGCCTTGCCGGAGCGGCGGTGCCGTTGGTGCTGCACCTGCTGAGCCGGACGCGATACCAGACGGTCGAGTGGGGCGCGATGATCTTCCTGGATGATCCGGAAGATCAAAGGCCGTACACCGCGCGCATCGGAGAGAATCTGCTCCTGATTATTCGTATGGCGACGGTCGCGTTGATAGCGATCGCGCTCGCGCAGCCGGTGCTGCAGCATTGGTCAGTTGAAGCGGCGGCGGTCGAGCCGGCGATTCGCGCCGCCAGCCGGGGGCGATTGTTCTGCGCGCTCGGGGCGATCTGCTCGGCGCTGCTGTTGATCTGTTGCGCCCTTGCGGGCGTTTCGCTGTTTCGCCGCGGCCGGCACCGCTGGGCGCAGATGGCCCTGGTTTGTATCGCGGTGGTTGCCGGCGGCAGTTCAGTTGCGGTGGCCCGTCGCGCTCTTGCCTGGCATGGGAAGCTGGCCGAACTCCGCAGCGAGGGGCAGCGGCACAGTCCTGGCGCGACCGCCGGCCCTCCGCGCGTTGACGTCGCGCTGATCCTCGACTGCTCCGCGAGCATGGAGTTTGAAGAGAGCGGCCATCCTCGATTTGCGCTGGCGCAGCTCGCGGCTCGACAGATTCTGGCGGGACTTCATCGGGGCGACCGCGCATTGCTGGTGCTTGCCGGCACGGTTCAATCGCCGTCGGAGTTACAGCCGAGCAGTGATTTGCAGTCGATTGCCGACCGGATTGATGCCGCACATACAACCAACAACGCTGCCGACGTGGCCCGTTCGCTTGTGGTGGCGCGTAACGCCCTCGAAACCGACGGCGGCGCCGCGCGAGACTTCTACGTCGTTTCGGATCGGCAGGCTTTGAGCTGGCGCGGCGTTGACAGGAGCTTTGCCAACAAGTGGGAAACCGCCGCAAGCAACGCCCACGCCGCCGAACGAATCTTCGCGGTGCCGGTCGGAAATACCGACGCGGATAACCTGGGGATCGTCAACGTCGCGCTAACCGAAACGGCGCTGATCGTGCTTCAGCCGACGACCGTGGAAGTCGAGATTCGCAACTACTCGACGGCGCCGCGGGCGGCGCTGCCGCTGACAGTGGCCGTTGACGACGACGTCGTTGCGACGACGACCGTGAACATCGCCGCCGGCGAATCGTCGCGCGTGACGCTTCCGATTCACGGAGCGGCCTTTGCGACGGCGGGAGCGCATCGGCTCTCCGCCGACATAAAAACGGTGGGTTATCGTCGCGACGATCATCTCGATTCGATCGTCGATGTGATCGATCCAGTCCGCGTACTTGTTCTCAGCGGCGACGACTGGAGCCCCACGCCCGGCGAGTTTCGCAATGAATCGGACTTCCTGAAGTTGGCGTTGGCGCCGCTGGCGACGCTGGGCCGGCCGGGACACGATCCGTTTTCCGTTGATGTTCAATCCGCGGAGAAATGGTCGGAAGCGGATTTTCAGCAATACGCGGTCATCGTGCTGGCCAACGTCGAGCGATTTGACGATGCCGAGGCGCGGGCGCTGGAGCAATTTGTCTATGACGGTGGCGGCCTGCTTGTCGCGCCGGGAAGCTTAAGCCGTGTCGATAATTACAACGAGCAGCTCTGGCGCGAGGGGGGCGGAATTCTTCCGGCGGAGCTGTTGGAGGCAACCAGCGCCGAGGGCGATGAAGCAACCAATATCGTCGGATACGACGCGGTCACGCCGGTTTTTCAGTTCCTGCACCAGCGCGCCGATCTGATGCTTTATCCGACCATCGGCAGATATTTTCCGACATCGCCGCGATCGGCCGAGGCGCATGCCCTGGCGTGGTATACGTCGGGTTCGCCGTTCGTGGTCGAGTCAGAATCAGGTCGTGGGCGGGTTCTTCTCATGACGACTTCGCTCGATGCCGATTGGAGCACGCTGCCGCTGTCGAGCTTTTATCTTCCATTTGTGCGATCGGCGGTGCGTCACCTGGCGGCGGGCGGACTTCCGACTCACAATCTCCACGTCGGCGAACCCATTCATATCACCGCCGATGGATTGCGCCGCGCGGAGATCCTGCGACCGGATGGAAC
>Ga0182024_10003664_pt1 | contig 36289 bp, 28 predicted proteins | sample P32metaG_FD_120480 | JGI IMG/M metagenome (GOLD analysis project Ga0182024, IMG submission 120480) | Permafrost microbial communities from Stordalen Mire, Sweden - P3-2 metaG (Illumina Assembly) | ecosystem: Environmental > Terrestrial > Soil > Wetlands > Permafrost | place: Sweden: Stordalen...
CAGAGGGCATATTAATCCGGCAACGGATGAAGGCCCGAACCGTGATCGTGGGTAGTAGTGCGCGGCTCTCATGGACGGCCATGCGCCAGCCAACCCGCTTCGGCGGAGCTTGCCAGGAACGGACAGGGTGAAGCCCGAAAGGGACCTGGGAGCGGCGAAGCCTCCATCGGCGAACAGCGACGCGAACCTCCGGCCCTCAAGGGCTCGAGTCGCGGAACCGCCGTATGCGGACCCGCATGTACGGTGGTGTGGGAGGGGCGGAGCCGCGAGGCTCACCCCTATCCCAATTGTGCCGCGCCCCAAGCCGCATCGGCGAGCCTCGAACGCTCTGGCATGTTTCCTATTGACCGCTGTTTTCAGATAGTGTAGTGTTGTTTAAGATTGTTTTAAAGAAAATGAACGACGCCGGTCTGGCAGCCTCATTCGCGATCCTGGCAGCCAAGCAGAGTGGGGCGGATGAAGTCACGCCCGACCACATTTTGCTTGGTTGTCTGCGGGCGATCTCGCGATTCGGGATCGCGACGCTGGGACCGTGGAGCCTGGATCTGGAGGCGCTGGGCGTCGACTGGGTCCGCCAGCCCGGCGGCCCGCGCCCAAAGGTGCGGTATTCGCAAGCAGCGGTGGAGCTATTCGATCGCGCCGCGCAAATCTCGAAATCGGCCGGCGACGACGCCGTCAGCGTGAATCATCTGCTGGCCGCATTCGCCGGCGAAGAGGCCGGGCTGATGGGCGAGTTGAAGAGCGCGCACGGGATCACAAGCGCTTCATGGCGTGCGGCCGTCGCGCGGCTGGGGGCGGGCCAAAGCAACCCGGCCAATGCCGGGCTCGGGCCGGACCGCGTCAGGAACGAAAAGAAAAGCGCTCGCGAATATCTGACCACCGAGGAGGCCGCCGAAGCGCTCAGCATCCACGTGCAGACCATGCGCGCCTACATCCGGGACGGAAGGCTGCCGGCATTCCGGCTGGCGGGCGAGCGGTCCATTCGCATCCTGCGCGGCGATTTGAAAAGAGTTCTGGAACCCGTGGGAGGGGATTAAAGGAGGTTTGACGATGCCGTTCTTTGTTGTGAAACGCGACCTGCCGGGAGTGACACCGGAGGTGCTCCGGAGCGCCGGGCTCCGGGCCAAATCATGCTGCGCCGAGATGACGGACGAGGGGCAACCCGTCCGCTGGGTCCGCAGCTTCTACTTGCCGGAAACCGCGCAGACGCACTGCTATTTCGAAGCCGCTTCCAGGTCCGCCGTAGAGGAAGCCAATCAGCGCGCCCGCATCCCCTTCACGCAGATTGTGGAAGTGGTGGAGATGACGCCCGAAATGGTGTGAAGGGGGTCAGGCCGAGCGGGGTCCGGCAGGCGCTTCGGCCAGGGCCCGGCGCAGCTCCAGGCTCAACGCTTCCGGATGAGCCAGTCTCAGCACCTCAAAACCGGCCGCGAGGCCGGCGGCGACTCCCGCGTCGGAATCCTCCACCACCAGAGGCGAGCGTGCTCGCAACAACTCGGCAGCGCGGAGATACGGGTCCGGGGCGGGCTTGAGGTTGGCGACCTCCGTTCCGCATACAAGCGCCTGAAAGCATTGGCGGATTCCAGCACGCTCCAAGGGCGGCTCCACTTCGGAACGATGGCTTGAAGAAACCACCGCTAACTTGTAGCACTGTTGCAATTCCTGGACCAGATCGAGAGTCGTTTCCAGAAAGGGTGGCGCGGCGGCGATCCTCGCTCGAAACTTCTTCTGCTTCAACGCATAAGACGGCCAAATCTCATCCACAGAGATCGGCGGATGGCGGGCGGCAGCGAGCCGCTCCAGCATGGAGTGATCGGAGACGCCGATGCATTCGCGCGCATAATATTCCCAGGAGAGCTCGATGCCGAAGGGAATCAGAACCTCGCGCCAGCAGACGAAGTGGACGGGCTCGGTGTCGGCGAGGACGCCGTCGAAATCGAAGAGGATGGAATCGAACACAAGAGAACAGTTTAGCATCGGCGAACAGAATTTTACATAATATGTGTTATCGGCGGTACGCTCGCCGCAGTGGCCGAGCCCGATCACTAGACCGTCCCGGCGCGTAACTCCCGCCGCCTATCTACTTTGGCGTGTTCGCGCCGTCTTCATTTCACGACTCCGGGGTATAGCGTACGGGCAGGAGGTGTGCAATGCAGAAACACGACACATCAAGCGAAACAGCGGAAATCCGCCGCGACGGTGAACACGGTAAGCGAGACCAGGTGAACGACGCCCGCAATAAGGCGGGCCAGTTTGCCCGCCGGCATCATGACCCGGTAGACACGGTCGGCCAGACGATCAAGGATCTGGAGCGCCAGGCCGCAAAGGAGGCCGAGATCATCAAACGGGAATGCGCCGACCGCGGCATGACCCCGGCGGTGCTGGACACGGCGCCGGACACGATCGGCAGCATCGATAACCGGTCCGGCGACCCGATGGCGATGGACGACGCCAACGTGGTTGTGGACGTGGCCGAAGACGGACAGTTTCCAGCCGAATAGACCGCTCTGGAGGGCCGCTGCTGACGGCGGCCCCCCGCCTAGTGTTCCTCATCCACGGCGGAGAAGCAATGGATGAGGGCTATATTGGCTTATAGTGGGCACGGATACAGGATTTTCTCAAAGAAAAATTCCCGCCTTCCGGCACCCAGATGATGATCGGGTAACGCAGGGGCTGTCCGCGGGGTTCCGCCGGGGCGCGTTCGAGTCGAGAGAAAGTGCGCCTAAATCCCACCATTTGAGCGTAACCAAATGGATTTAATCAGGACGGGCATAGAGGGTCTGGACGAGGTTTTCCTGGGAGGGATTCCCCACTCCAACAGCATCCTGGTGCAAGGCGCGGCCGGCACGGGCAAAACCCTGATGGGCATGGAATTCATCTACAAGGGAATCATCCGGTACAATCAGCCCGGCATTATCGTGGTGTTTGAAACGAGTCCCGCCAAACTGATCCGGGATGCGGCCCAGTTTGGCTGGGACCTGGACGAACTGCAACGGCAAAACCAGCTCAAGATCGTCTTTACCAGTCCGGAGGTGCTGGAAAGAGAGCTGCGATCGCCCCACAGCCTGCTGCTCGAGACCGCCAAGGAGATGGGCGCCCGGCGTCTGTTCGTGGACGGGATCGGGATACTGGAGCCGCGGCGGAAGCCGGCATCCAACGGAGCCGAGGCGCCGGGAGCGAATGGGCCGGAGTCTTACCGGGGGCTGCTACAGCAATTGCTGGAAGCCCTGGATCGCGAGAATCTGACGTGCATACTGTCGCACGAGATCGGTATGTTGTCCGAAGCATCCCTTACCTTTGAGACGGCTGGTTTTCTCTGCGACACGGTGATCGAGGTAAGCAACGACCGAGCCGGCCGGCGCGGCCATCGCGGCCTGGAGATCGTGAAGAGCCGGGGCCAGGACTATGTGGCCGGCAAGCACACGCTGCGAATCACCGGCGGCCGCGGCCTGGAGGTGTTTCGCCGCGTGCAAGCCCCCGTCCCCCGGAATCTGGCGCAGCCCACTTCCACGGCCAAGCGCTCCCTGATCGGGGTGCAGGCCCTGGACGATTTGATCGGCGGCGGACTCTTCGACGGCTCTACCACGATGGTGGTGGGCATTTCCGGGGTTGGGAAAACGGTCCTGGCCACGCAGCTTTTGCTGGAAGGGGTGATGAAAGACCAGAAGCGCGGCCTGCTGATTTCGCTCGACGAGCATCCCGCCCAAATCGTCCGGAATGCCGAGACCCTGGGCCTGGATCTGCAACGTCAGATCGACGCCGGGACGATCCACATTTTCTACGAGAGTCCGCAGGAACTGGAAGTGGATTCGCACTACGCGCGCATCGTGCGGACCATCGAAGAACACGATATCCAACGGCTGGTGATCGACGGCGTGACCAGCTATAGCAACGCCCTCGACAATCAGCGGTCCTACCGCGATTTCTTTCATGCCCTAGTGGCCTATAGCAAATACCGCTTGATGACGACGTTTTTCAACTACGAGAATCCGGAGTTGTTCGGCATTTCGTCGTATATGCCGGAGTTCCCGGTCAGCTCCATTGTGGACAACATCATCGTGCTGTCCCTGGTGGAGTTGGGCAATTCGGTGCATCGCTGCATTGCGGTGGTTAAAGCGCGCGGGTGCAAGCATGAATTCGAAACCCGCGAGTTCACGATTGGACAAGGGGGCATCGCGCTGCTGCCTCTGGAGACGTCCCAGGCGCTGGCTGCGCAACCGATCGAGAGCTACTCAAGCGTGCTGAGCCGGGCTCCGACGCGCGAGAGTGTCCGCAGGGGCGCGGCGCGGCGGTCGAGTCTACCGAAAAACGTGCGTCAGAGCGTATGAGTCGTGGACACCCCGCAGGAGCTACTCGATCCGGAAAGCTGGTCGGAAGTTCTGAAGTTGTACGCCCAGGCCATGCAAGTGGCCATCGCACTGACCGATGAGAGGGGCCGGCTCCTGGGAACCTGTCACAACCCTCAGCCGATCTGGAGCCTGGCTCGCGAGGCAAAGCCGGAGTGGGGCGAGCGCTGCATCTTCTGCCTCCATCCAAGCCGCGACCCCGGGGGAGATCCCGACGGACCCTGTACCGCGGCTGCCGACGCCCGGCGAACAGGCTCGGTGGTGCTGGCGCACGACCAGGCGGGCTTGGCGCATGTCGCCATCCCCTTCGCCTTAGGCGAACGGTATTTCGCAACACTTCTGGCCGGCCAAGTTTTCGACCGCTATCCCGATCCCCTGGCGCTCGGGCGGGTGGCGAAGGCGTTCGGTCTTTCGGAGCAGGAGCTCTGGGATGTGGCGCGCCATCAGGTTCCTGTCAGCCGCTCCAACCTTGGAATCTATGGGAGCTTGCTGCTCACGCTCGGCCGAGCGCTTCTCGGGCAGCGCTATAGCGTCATCCTGAAACGGAAGCTGATGGTTTCCGACGCAGAGCTGCAGAGCGCCAACCAGGATCTGGCAACCGCGAATGCGAACCTGCTGGTGAAGGTAGCCGAGCTCAGCAAGTCCAATGGCGAAAAGGGCGTGCTCTTGCAGGAAGTGCACCATCGGGTGAACAACAATCTCCAGGTGATCGCCAGCCTGCTGCGTTTACAGGCCGAATCCTTCGGGGACAATCAACTCGGAGACGCGTTGCGCACCAGCCAACTGCGCATCGAATCCATGGCGCTGATTCATGCCCAGCTCTACGACGCAACCGACTTGCGGGAGGTGGATTTCGCCGAGTATTCCGCGCGCCTGGCCGAAAACTTGCTCCTGTCCTATGGCGTGAACCGGGACCGGATCGCCTTGTCGGTGGATATGGGCGATCTCAAATTGAGCGTGGACCAAGCCATTCCCGCGGGATTGATTCTGAGTGAATTGATTTCGAATGCCATCAAGTACGCGTTTCCGGAGCAACGCCAAGGCTGTATTCGAGTGGAAGGCGGGCGGCACGGGGAGCGCATCGAACTAGCGCTGTGCGACGACGGAGTGGGGATTCCCGAGCCGGCGCGGCATATAGGTTCAATCCAAGATTCAACCCAAGGTTCAACCCAACCACGCGGGTCCTCCCGGGGGCTGAAGATCGTCACCATTCTGTGCGGGCAATTGCATGCGACCTTAGAGCAAGGCCACGGAGAGCAAACGCAGGGCGCGGGGGAGCCGGGTCCAGGGGCGGTCTTCCGCATTTCCTTTCCGGCTGCTTGAGTTAAGAAGGATAGGGCGGGCCCCGCTTTTTTAGAAAAAGCTGCAACGCGGAAGCTCCGGCGATCCCGTTCGAGTGGGATCATCCCGGAACCAAAATGGCTGACGCCAGTGGCGCAACTCTCGGGGTGCCAATCCGCGGGGCCCGAGTTAATCTTCGGCTTGGTGAGGATGTTCCCGCTAGAACCAGACCGGAGGCCACCTCCCCCGAGACTGACACACCAGCCCGGTTCTTTGCGGAAATCTGTTATCTGTTGTACCAGGGGACGGACGCCCAGAGTAGCTCGATGTGGGGTTTTCAACGTGTTTTTTCTGGCGTGCTTCCGGTTACTTAGGGAGACCCTAGTGTGGGTATGCTGTGCATAAACCAGGAGCAAGATGAAATGTAAAGGGCGCGACCCGTGGTCGGGCAGAACCATCGAGTTAGAGTTCGAGGAAGCGATTTCGAGCGTCCATACGAACCAGGCTGAGGCGAGCGAGAGCGTGTATATCGCCCCTGGATTCATCGATCTACAAGTTAATGGATTCGCGGGAGTCGATTACAATTCGGCTACTGTGGGGATGGAAAACATAGGGGAATCGATACGGGCGCTGCATTCCACCGGGGTGACGCGATTCTTCCCGACGGTGATCACAGGGCCGCCCGGGGAGATGCTGGGAGCGCTGCGAAATCTTGCCAAGGCGAAGGAGACACTGGCGGAGGGATCGTCGATGGAAGGGTTTCACGTCGAGGGTCCGCACATTTCTTCAGAGGAGGGTCCGCGAGGCGCGCATCCGGCGCGCTGGGTGCGGCCTCCGGACCTGAATGAGTATCGCCGCTGGCAGGAGGCCACGAATGGAAAGGTTCGAGTGGTGACACTTTCGCCGGAGTGGCCCGAGGCCGCGCGTTACATCGAAGGGATTACAAAGGAGGGAGTCGTCGCCAGCATCGGCCACACCAAAGCCGGCCGGGGGCAGATTCAGGACGCGGTCAGCGCGGGCGCGACGCTTTCGACGCACCTGGGCAACGGAGCGCACGCTACCCTGCCCCGCCATCCCAACTATATATGGGAGCAGCTCGCCGAAGACCGGCTGGCAGCCAGCTTCATCGTGGACGGGATGCATTTGCCGGACTCGTTTCTGCGCGTGGCTGTGCGTGCGAAAGGGATCGAGCGCAGCATCTTGGTGACCGACGCGGTCGCGCCGGCAATGTGCGCCGCGGGGCCGTACCGGTTGGGCGAAGTCGAGATCGAGCTGCGAGAGGACGGGCGCGTGGTCCTGCGCGGAGGCGAGCGAATGGCGGGATCGAGCTTGCGGATGGATCGAGCCATCGGCAACGTCATGCGCATGGCGGAGGTTTCCTTGGGCGAAGCCGTGGAGATGGCGACGCGGAATCCGGCTCGGGTTGGACGGATCGCCGGGCGGATGCGGGGTTTGGAGACGGGTGATCGCGCCGATCTGGTAAGATTCGTCGTGGAAGACGAGCGGCTGCGCGTGCTGGAGACCTTCGTAAGCGGGCGGCGCGTGTATTGCGCGGGTTAAAATCAAGACTCGATGAACATCTCAGTGAAGAGCGAGTACGCTCTTCTGGCTCTTTTCGATCTCGCGATGCAACCCGCGAGCGAGCCGGTTAAAATCGCCGACATCGCGCGGCGTCAAAAGATCCCGCAAAAGTTTCTAGAGCTGATTCTAGCGAGCCTGAAGCAGGGCGGCTTCGCTGAATCGCGGCGCGGAGCCGAGGGCGGATACCGGCTGGCTCGGCCGGCGGAAGAAATCACGGTGGGGCAGGTGCTGCGCTACGTGGAAGAAGTGAAAACTTCCAAGCGCGGCGCTCACGACAGCTTCGCCGATGTGTGGAAGCGAGTGGATGCGGCCGTCTCCGCGATTCTGGATCAAACCACGCTGGCCGAGGTGGCTCGACGGTGGAAGGAATCGCAGACGCGTTACGTGCCGAACTGGGATATCTGATGCCGGTCTATTCAGACAATTCGTTCAGCATTGGACGCACGCCACTGGTGCGTCTGAACCGCGTGACGGGAGGGCTGCCGGTAACGATGCTGGCCAAAGTGGAAGGGCGCAATCCGGCGTACTCAGTGAAGTGCCGCATCGGCGCATCGATGATCTGGGACGCGGAAAAACGCGGCGTCCTAACGCCCGGCAAAGAGCTGATCGAGCCGACTAGCGGAAACACGGGCATCGCGCTGGCGTTCGTGGGCGCGGCGCGCGGCTACAAAGTGACGCTGCTGATGCCGGAGACCATGTCGGTGGAACGAAGAAAGGTGCTGCGCGCGATGGGGGCGAAGCTGATTCTGACCGAGGGCGCGGAGGGCATGCAGGCCTCGATCGAGCGCGCCGAGGAAATGGTGGCGGCCGAGCCGGACCGCTATGTGCTGCTGCAACAGTTCCGGAATCCGGCCAATCCGCAGATTCACTTCACCACCACCGGTCCCGAGATCTGGGAGGACACGCAGGGCAAAGTGGATGTTCTGGTGTCGGGCATCGGCACGGGAGGGACGATCACGGGAATTTCGCGCTATTTCAAGCTGGAAAAGAAGAAGCCGCTGATTTCGATCGGCGTGGAGCCGTCGGGGAGTCCGGTGATCACGCAGACTCTGGCGGGCGAGCCGGTTCGGCCCGGACCGCACGGCATCCAGGGAATCGGCGCGGGGTTCATTCCCGAAACCCTGGACCTTAAGATGGTGGATCGCGTCGAAAGAACCACCGACGAAGAGGCGATCGACATGGCCCGGCGGCTGGCTCGGGAGGAGGGGATTTTGTCGGGGATCTCATGCGGGGCTGCGGTGGCTGCGGCGGTGCGCGTAGCCAGGGAGCCTGCGATGAAGGGAAAGACGTTTGTGGTGATTCTGCCGGATACGGGAGAGCGCTATCTGAGCTCGGCGCTGTTTGATGGCGTGCTGGACTAACGCAGAGCCGGACGGCGTGCTAGACTGATGGGCGGGATTTTCTGGAAGGGGATAGCGGGCGCTTCTTTATTGGGTGAAAAGGGGTGAAAGCGCCCGCTGTCGTAACGGGGATTAGTTATCTGTATAAACGACGGCAGCCTCCCGATGGTTACCGCCCTGCGAAAATTTTTTCCATCTTTTATTTTCACCTTTTAGAAGATGCGGCTAGACTGGTAGTACATGCCGCCCCGCCGGTTGGTGAAATCCGCCTCCAACGGCCGGCTCCTGGGTGTGGCCCGGTCCTTCCTCCAACAATATCCTGAGACTTTGGCGGTGGTTCCTGGCCGTTTGGCAGGGGAGCTGCTTTCCGCCGGTGGAGCTGGGATGGCCGGCGTCCGGAGGGCGACCTTGACCCAATTGGCGGCCTCGCTGGCAAGGCCCGGCATGGCCGAGCGGGGCTTGGCGCCGTTGGGATCGCTCGGTCTGGAAGCGCTGGCGGCGAGGGTCGCGCACGAAGCCGGACAGGATCGCGCGCTCAAATATTTCGATCCGGTCGCCGCGCTGCCGGGGTTTGCCTCGGCACTGGCAAGAACGCTGTCCGAGCTGCGGCTGGCGGGGATTGGCCCGGAGAAGCTGGGCTTGAGAGGAGCGGCGGGCGCGGACCTGGGACTTTTGCTGACTCGGTACCAGCAGGAATTGTCGGTTGGGTCGCTGGCGGATCTGGCGATGATTTTCGAGATGGCGGGGGATCCGGCGGAGCGGATGGGTTTGCCTTTGCTGCTACTCGATGCGCCTCTGGACACGCGAGCGCACCGGGGGTTTTTCGTGCGGCTGGCGGCGGGGGCTCCGGCGGTGCTAGAGGCTGTAAGTTCAGCGGAGGAAATGGCAGGTCGCAGACCTGCCTCACTAGAGGTCGAGGATTTGGACGTTGAGGCGCCGTCGACGCCGATCGAACATTTGCGGCGCTTTGTGTTTTCCCAGGCTCCGCCGGCGTCGGCGACACGGGAAGGGTTCGAAATGTTTTCGGCTCCCGGCGAAGGGCTGGAGGCGGCCGAGATCGCGCGTCGCATCCTGGCGCTGGCGGACTCGAAAAAGGCAGGTCGAAGACCTGCCCCACAGCACGGGCCGGGGATCGCGTTCGACCAGATGGCGATTCTGCTGCGCAGCCCGGAGCGGTATCAACCGGTGATAGAAGACGCGCTGCGGCGAGCCGGGATTCCGGCTTACTTCAGCCGGGGCACGGCTCGGCCGGATCCGGCGGGACGCGCGTTCCTGGCGCTGCTTCAATGCGCGGCCGAGGATTGCTCGGCGTCGAGCTTCGCGGAGTATTTGTCGCTGGGACAAGTGCCGGCGCAGGAGCGTCCAGAGGAGTGGGTAGCGGCGGCGGATGAGGCGCTGACGGCATCGAGCGCCGAGCCCGAAGCGGCGGCTGAGCCGTCACCCGAGCGAGTGGTGAATGCTCCCGGCGGCTGGGAAAGATTGCTGGTGGACGCGGCGGTGATTGGAGGGCGCGAGCGCTGGGCTCGACGGCTGCGCGGTTTGGAGCGCGAGTTCGAATTGCGGCTGGAGGCTCTGGCCGATGAAGACGAGGCGCAGCGTGCGCATGTGGGCCGACAACTGGAGCGGCTGCGCAATCTGGCCGATTTCGCGCTGCCGTTGATCGAAGCGCTAGGCGAGCTCCCAGAGGGAGCTCTTTGGAGAGACTGGCTGGAGGCGCTGGCCCGGCTCGCGCGGAAAGCTCTGCGAAGTCCGGACGGAGTGCTCGCGGTGCTGGCCGAGTTCGAGCCGATAGGCTTGGTGGGGCCGGTGACGGTGGAAGAAGTCGCGCATGTGCTGAGCGAACGGCTGCGCTTCCTGCGGCCGGAACCGCAGGGTCGCAGATGGGGGAGGGTGTTTGTGGGCTCGATCGAGGAGGCGCGCGGATGCGAGTTCCGCGTCGTATTTCTTCCGGGCTTGGCGGAGGGGTTGTTTCCTCGGCGCGCGCTCGAAGATCCGCTGCTGCTGGACGATGTGCGCAAAGAATTGAGCAGCGAGCTTCCGCTGCGCGCAGATCGCAATCATGAGGAGCGCTTAAAGCTTCGCTTGGCGGTGGCCGCGGCGAGCGAACGCTTCATCGCGTCGTATCCGAGAATGGATGCGGCCGAAGCGCGGGCGCGCGTTCCGTCATTCTACGCGCTGGAGTTGCCTCGGGCGCTCGAAGGAGCGCTGCCGAAGCTGAAGGAGTTCGGGGATGAGACTCGCGCCGCGGCGTCGGCGAGGCTGAATTGGCCGGCTCCGCGGGAGGCATCGGAGGCGATTGACGACGCGGAATACGATCTGGCGACGCTGGGAGCGGCGATCGGCAGACCTAGCGGCGGACGATACCTGATGGAATCGAATCGGCACCTGGCGCGAAGCTTGCGGGCGCGCTATTCGCGCTGGAGGCCTTCGTGGCATTCGGCGGATGGACTGATCACTCAGAATGCGGAGGCTCTCGCGGCGCTGGGGTCGCAGCGGCTGGCCGCGCGGGCGTGGTCGCCGTCGGCGCTGGAACAGTTCGCGACATGCCCGTACAAGTTCGCTCTGAACGGGATTCACCGGCTGCGCCCTCGCGAGGATGCGGCTCCGCTGGAGGAGCTCGACCCGTTGACGCGCGGGGCGTTGTTTCACGAAGTGCAGTTCGCGCTGTTGAGCGAGCTGAAGGCGGAGGGTCTGCTGCCGCTGGGTCTGCCGCCGCTGGGCTCCGAGCGTCTGAAGAGCGCCATCGACGCCGCGGACAGAACCCTGAATCGGATTGCCGCGCAATACGAGGAAGACCTGGCGCCGGCGGTTCCACGGGTCTGGAAAACCGGCATCGAGGATCTGCGAACGGATCTGCGCGGCTGGCTGCAACAAGTCGCGCAGAACGACGGCGATTGGGAGCCTACGCATTTCGAGTTCAGCTTCGGGTTGGAGGCTCGCGCGGGACACGATCCGCAGAGCACGCGGGAAGAGGCGGTGCTCGATCACGGCGTGCGGCTGCGCGGCTCGATCGACCTGGTGGAGAAGCACGTGCGCACCGGGGTGCTGCGAGTCACCGATCACAAGACGGGGAAGGCTCCGGAGAGGATTCCGGCGTATACGGGAGGGGGGCGCGTACTGCAACCGGTGTTGTATGCTCTGGCGGCGGAGCGGCTGTTCGGGGCGGTCGTCGAATCGGGGCGATTGTTTTACGCGACGCAACGCGGCGGCTACCAACAGATCGGAATTACGGTGAACGCGAGCGCCCGGCGATTCATGGAAAAGCTACTGAGCAACATCGACGACGCGATCGCGTCGGGATTCTTGCCGCCGGTTCCAGAGAAGGATGCGTGCGGCTTCTGCGATTACCGCGCGGTCTGCGGTCCTTATGAGGAGCAGCGGGCGTCGCGGGCGAAGAACCGCCGGGACGAGCGCTTGGATGGCCTCGACGAAATTCGGGGGTTTCTGTGAAACCGGCGCGGGCGATCTCCGACGCGGATGCGCGGGAGCGGATACGAACGTCGCTCGATGAGAGCCTGATCGTGGAGGCGTCGGCGGGCACGGGCAAGACCACAGTGCTCGTTAAGAGGTTGGTTGAGGTTTTGGCTACGGGGCGCACTTCTATCGACCGAATCGCGGCGGTGACGTTCACGAACAAGGCCGCGGGCGAGATGAAGTTGCGTCTGCGCGAGGAGCTGGATCAGCAGCGGCAGATTGCCGAGGGGTCGCGCAGGGAGGCTTTGGAAAAGGCCCTAGAGCATCTGGAAGAGGCCTCCATCGGGACGATCCACAGTTTCTGCGCGCAGATTCTGCGGGAGCGGCCGGTGGAGGCGGGGGTCGACCCGGGGTTTGAGGAATTGACCGAGCAGGAGTCGGGCCGGCTGTACCGGCGGGCGTTTCGGGCTTGGCTGGAAAGGCGGTTGGACGAGGATTCGCCAGGATTGCGGCGCGCGTTTGCGAGGCTTTCGTGGCGGGATGGGTGGGACGATTCGAGCGCGATCGACCAATTACAACGCGCCGGATGGAAGCTGGTGGAGTGGCGCGATTACCCTGCCCCGTGGCGTCGCGATGCGTTTGCTCGGGAGTCGGAAATCGATACGCTGGCGCGGATGACTCGGGATGTGGCGGCGCTAAGCTCGCGGCCGCGGAGGGTGACCGACGATTTGTACCGCGGGCTGGAACCGGCTCGGGCGCTGTCGGCGTGGATCGAGCAAGCCGAGGCTCTGATGGGAAAAACGGTGGGGGCTCGCGATTACGATGCTCTGGAGGGGCGGCTGCTGAAGCTCGGGCGGGATCTGAAGGGGTCGAGAAGGAAGGGCTCGGGCGAATACGGCGGCGGGGTGGCTCGGGAGGAGGTGCTGGCGCAGCGGGAGGAATTGATCCGGTGGATCGATGAATTTCGGGTGCGGGCGGATGCGGATCTGGCTGCGATGCTGCGCGCGGAGATGCAAGGGTTACTTGAAGAATACGAGGAGCGCAAGCGCCGGCAAGGCAAGCTGGATTTTGTGGATCTGCTGTGCAAGGTTCGCGATCTACTGAGAGATCAAGCAGTTGTCCGTACTTATCTGCAAAATCACTTCACCCATCTTTTTGTGGATGAATTTCAGGATACCGATCCTTTGCAGGTGGAAATCCTGATGCTGTTGGGGGACAACGACCCGGGCGGAAAGCTGTTTCTGGTGGGCGATCCCAAGCAGTCGATTTATAAGTTCCGGCGGGCGGATCTGGCGCTTTACAGGGAGGTTCGGGAACAGTTGCAGGAGCGCGGCGTCGGGTTTGTAACTCTCACGAAGAGTTATCGTTCCGTTCCAAACATTCAACAGTTTGTTAATGCGGCGTTTGAAACAGAAATGACCGGGAGTGTGGAGGACGGGCACGCGGGGTGGGCTCCTCTGGAGCGCGATCGCGAGGAGATCCCGGGCCGGCCCAGCGTGATCGTGCTGCCGGCGCCGAAGCCCTATAAGATGCGGCTGGCGAAGGAAGCCCTGGCGCTGTCGTTTCCCGAGGCCATCGCGGCATTCGTCGCCTGGATGGTCAAGGAGAGCGGGTGGGGATACCGGGAGCGCGATATCGCCGTGCTATTCCGGAAGCGCAACTACGGCAAGATCGACCTGACGCGTGAGGTGGTGCGGGCGCTGGAGGCGCGAGGGGTGCCGCATCTGCTGGCCGGGTCGAAATCGTTTCATCGGAGGGAAGAGGTGGAGACGCTGCGGGCGGCTCTGACGGCGATCGAGTGGCCGGACGACGAGCTGAACGTCTTCGCGACGCTGAAGGGGTCGTTGTTCGCGATTCCGGATGAGGCTCTGCTGCTGTACCGGCAGGCATCTGAGGAACTCGCCCGCACAACGGAGCCTGGCCCGGCGAGTCCCTCCCAGTTTCCTGACACGCCTGAAGGCCGGGCCGGCCCTGTGCGGGCTCACCGGCGATTGTATCCGCTGCATCGGGAAGCATCCAAGTATCCCGAGATCGACGAAGCGCTAGGGCTGCTGGCGGAGTTGCATCGCGGGCGCAACCATCGTCCGTTCGCGGCCACCGTGAATGAGCTGCTGGAGGCGACGCGGGCTCACGCTGGATTCCTGTTGCGGCCCGGCGGGCAGCAGATTCTGGCCAATGTCGCCCGCATCGCCGACCTTGCGAGAACTTATGAGACGTCGGGCGGGATTTCGTTCCGCGGCTTCGTCGAAGAGCTTGCCGCGCAGGCGGACAAAGAGGAGGCCGCCGAGGCGCCGGTGCTGGAAGAGGATTCCGACGGCATCCGGCTGATGACGGTGCATAGCGCCAAGGGGCTGGAATTCAAGGTGGTGATCCTGGCGGACCCGATGACGGGCCTGGCGCGCAGCGGGCCGGAACAGTTCGTGGATGGCGACCGGAAGCTGTGCGCGACGGAACTGCTGGGATGCTCGCCATGGGAGCTGCGGGAGCACGCATTCGAGGAGGCTCGGCGGGAGCGGGCCGAGGGCGTTCGGGTGGCGTATGTGGCGGCCACGCGCGCTCGTGACCTGCTGGTGGTGCCCGCGGTCGGCGATGAGCCCTTTCCGCAAGAGGGTTGGTTGAGTCCATTGTACAAGGCGATTTATCCTACGCGAGCCAACTGGCGGAAGTCGGAGCCGGCGCCGGGATGTCCGGAATTCGGGGCGTCGAGCGTGCTGTCTCGTCCGCTCGAATACGACCGGCTGGAGGAGCTTTCGGTGCGGCCGGGGTTGATTCAACCGGAAGCGGGGACGCATGAGGTGGTGTGGTGGGACCCGTCCAAGCTCAAGCTCGGCGAGGAGCAGAATCAAACGCTATGGCAGGATGAGGTGCTGAGGAAGACGCTCGAAGAGGACGGCGGCGCGAGCCTGGCGGCGTACCGGGCGTGGCGCGAGGACCGCGAGCGCGTGCTGCGCGAAGGGGCGAGGCCGGAAGTCGAGGTGTTTCTAGCGAGTCAGGCCACTGAGGACCCTCCGGGCGAGCCGGCGGCGGTCGAGTTTCTGCCAGCAGAATTTCTTACAGCGATGGCCAAGCCGCGGACGGTTTCGGGCAAACGGTTCGGCGCGCTGGTGCATGCGGTGCTGCGCGACGTGCCCTTAGACGCTTCCCGCGAGGCCGTGAGGAAGACGACGGAATTGAATGCTCGGGTGCTGGGAGCTCCGGCGGAAGAGGCGGATGCGGCTGCGGAGGCGGTGGAGACTGCCCTAGCGCATCCCGTGTTTGCAAGAGCCCGGTCGGCGGGGCGCTGCCATCGCGAGTATCCACTGACGCTGCGGTTGGAAGACGGGAAGATGCTGGAAGGCGTGGTGGATCTCGCGTTCGTCGAGGACGGCCGGTGGGTGGTGGTGGACTTCAAGACCGACGCGGATGCGGCGGAACGCCGGACGCAGTATCAGCGGCAGCTTCGGTGGTACGCGTATGCTCTGACGCGGCTCACGGGGATGGAGTCGCGGGCGGTGCTGCTGGGGATTTAGACGACGAGAGCAACGCAGGCCATTCCGCTCCAGCAGCGTAACTATAATAAATTGTGTAAGGAGGAAGCGAGAAATGACGACATATGTGCTGGGAGCAGGCGCGTCGTGCGATGCCGGATACCCACTGGCGAGTACAATGGCAGCAAAGTTGTTGCAGTGGATGAAGCGTCCTACGCGCGATCCGAGTTCCTATGCAGCCCGTTACCCCTCTGTCGCTCGATTTCTGGAGGAATCGTTTTCTCCAATTGAGAATGTTGAAGATCTGGTAACAGCGATCCAGACGCTGATTCAGGATTATGAAAATGGAACGCAGGAGCAGCGCGCACAGAGGTCCCGTGTCGCGAGCGCCTACGGCGTGCTTCAGAATGCTGTGCGTGACTGGTTTGGGGAGATCCAGCGCGGCACGGCGCTGGACTCTCCGGCATATCGGGATTTTGCCGCCAACATCGTCGCTCCAGGCGACTGCATCATTACGTTCAATTACGATGTTTCCCTCGAGCGCGAGCTCAGACGTGCAGGAAAGTTCGAGATAGGTGACGGGTACGGGTTCACGATGGAGGGTCTCCCTGGAGAAACCAAGACCAGAGTTCTGAAATTGCACGGCAGCACGAGTTGGCTGGCGTTGCTGTTTGGAGGATCAACGGGATTTTCCAGCTTCCAGCCTGGATCTACTTTGTCGCGTCCCGTAATCGGGACGAACGAACTTTCATTCTTGGAATATACAGACGTGGTCGATCCGAGATTTCGGAGCGGCGGAGCGGCGTTGCCCGTCATGATCTTTCCGGCACGGTCGAAGGATTTCTACTTCGACGTCAACACAGGCACCGAGTATGTTGGGTTCTGGGATGAGCTGTGGGAGGAGGCTAAGGCAGCGTTACAATCTACGTCCCGCGTGGTGATATGTGGCTACAGTCTCTCAGAGGTTGATAAACGGGCCCGCGAAATGCTTCTGAATGCTCCGAAAAAGGCGGCTGAAATTGTAGTTGCGAGCGGAGTTCCGGATACGGAACGGATTGTGAAAGCGTATCGCGACGCCGGGTACACAAAGGTCGCAGCGGCAGATGAAATCCTCTTTCATAACTGGGTGTCGAACGCTTCCCAGGGTGTCGCGGCGATCTGATCGTTGGGGTGACCATGGATTGGCAGTCGGTGCTCGTGAGCCTCATGGTTGGACCGGCCGCAGCTTATCTAACGAATGTTCTCATTGAGAGACAGAAAGCGAAGCGAGAGAAGGAGTCGCAGGAAAGACAGAATGAATTCTCAATAGGCGTTACCTCGCACATGGCTCAGGTTGCCTTCGATAAGCATGTCGGCTTCTGCGAGAAATATATCCGTGCGGTTTCCGAGGCACTACAGGTGTCTGCTCAGCAGGAGGACTGGTCGGAACCGCCAACTCTGGCGGATCTCGTTACAATCCGGCGGAAGTGGACCATTTGGCTGGACGATGATCTCGAAGATCATCTTGAGAAGTTTGAGCGGGCTCTTGTGAGCCCGGCGTGGACTTTCGACCCTGCTGGCGCTCGGCTGTCGAACGTAGTTCATGTCAGAACCTTGGTCAAGCGCCTACGGAAGCTCCTTCATGTTGAGGAACTGGTGCGCCGCCGGGATGAGTCGATGTCGCGCTCGTCGACTTCCGGTTGACAATCAGCCTAATACAGCAGGAACGGCTTGCGGCGAGCGGCGAAGGAGGCAAGATCCTCCGCGACGTGGGCCTCGATCGTGCCGGGGTCGGTTCCGGCCTTCATCGCGTCGATCACCTTGCGATTGCCGATGGAGAGCCGGCAGGCTTCCAGATCGAGCTTGCCGGGATACAGCCGCTGAAGAGCGAACGCCAGTTCGAGGCCGAGGCGAACGGCGCTGAAGGTCTCGCGATTCAGGATGACGAAGCGCACTCCCTCGATGGTTTTGCCCTTGAAGACCGAGTCGGTGGGCTGAAAGCGCGTGGCGTAGACGCGCACGCCGGGAAGCGAGCGCATGTCCAGGGCCTGCGCCAGTTCGGGACCGCGAATCCAGTCCGCTCCGATCTGCTCAAAGGGCGCGTCAGTTCCCCGCCCCACCGAAAGATTTGGCGACGATTCGAGCATCGCCACGCCGGGGTAAAGCGTAGCCGCGTTCAGGCTGCGCAGGTTGGGGGAGGGGTCGGTCCAGGTGAGGCCCGTGGAATCGAACCAATCGCCACGAGACCAATCCTTCATCTTGATCACATGCAGATCGGCCCCGATCTTCTTTTCGGCATTGGCCATGGTGGCGAGTTCGCCCAGGGTGAGGCCGTGGCGGATGGGAAGCGCGTAGCAACCCACGAAGCTTTCGAGATTGGCGGCTCCTGTATCTAACAGAGGCCCCTCGATGTGAACACCCGTGACAGGGTTGGGACGGTCCAACAGGTAAAACGGCAGACGCGATTTCGCGGCCTGATCCAGCGCGTAGAGCATCGTGCAGCTATAGGTGTAAAAGCGCGCGCCGGCGTCCTGAATGTCGAACACCAGCGTGTCCACGCTGTGCAGGCTTCCTGGGCCGCGCAGCATTTCAGGAGTGATGCGGTACTTGCCGTTGTCGTACAGGCTGAAGATGGGCAGGCCGGTTGCGGCATCCTTGGCATTGCCGATATCGGGACGGTCTTCCCTCCCCGTGATGCCGTGCTCCGGCGCGTACAAGGCGACCACGTTCACGCCCGCCGCGCGCATCGCGTCTATATTTCTTTTGCCGGACCGGTCGAGGCCGGTCTGGTTGGTGATGAGGCCGATGCGCTTGCCTTGAAGCGGCGCGAACTTCTGCTCTTCCAATACGTCGAGGCCGGTGAGCACGCGATGATTGGGAGCGATCATGCGCCGCACGCCGTTCGATTCGAGCGCCTCGTTGTACCCGGTTTCGCTGACGCCAGCGGCGTTCACGCCCAGGGCCGCGGCGGCGATGGTCGAAATGCTCCGGCGCAGGGGCGAAAGGTTCTTGCCGCTCTTGGGATGAATATAGTTGGTGAGCATGATCACGTAGGTCTGGCTGGCGGGATCGATCCAGATGGAGGTGCCGGTGAAGCCGAGATGGCCATAGGAGCCGATGGGAAACAGCTCGCCGCGTGCGGAGGAATAGGACGAATCGATATCCCAGCCGGGACTGCGCAACACGGGCTGATCCGGCGGCGTAGCGGCTTCGGTGAACTTTTGAACGGTCGCGGGGGCGAAAATTCGGACACCCGCGCGCTCGCCCCTGCCCAGCAGCATTTCGCAATAGTGAGCCAGGTCTGAAGCAGTGGAAAACACTCCAGCGTGTCCGGCGACGCCGCCCATGTAGCGAGCGGTGGGATCGTGCACGACGCCTCGCCAAGGCTGGCCGGTGGCCGCATCCACTTCCGTGGGAGCGATGCGATCGCGCAGAGACGCAGGCGGCAGATACATGGTGTCGCGCATGCCCAGAGGCTCGTAGACCTGTTCGCTAACAAACTTGTCCAGGGTCTCGCCGCTCACACGCCGCACGATCTCGCCCAGCAGCTCGAAGTTGATGTCGCTGTACACGAAGCGCTCGCCGGGAGGATAGGTAGGTTTGTCGATGAGCGCCTTGCGAATGCCGGTTTCATAGCCCGACCACTTGGGTTCGAGGTCGAGATCGGGTCGTAAACCGGAGAAATGCGTCAGCAGATCGCGAACCGTGATATCGCTCTTGCCGCCCTGGAATTCGGGCAGGTACACGGTCACAGGATCGATCAGGCGAATCTTGCCCTGCTCGAAGAGCTTCATAATCGCGGGCGTGGTGGCGACTACCTTGGTGAGCGATGCGAGATCGAAGATGGTGTCGACGGTCATGGCTTCGCGCGAGGGGACCAGCGCGCGCTGCCCGTAGGCCTTGCGATGAACGATCTTGCCGTCGTGGCCGACCAGGAGCACGCCGCCGGGAATCAGGCCGCTGGCGATCGCCTGCTGCATCTGCGCGTCGAGGGCGGCGGAGCCGGAAAAGGTTTCCTGCGCCAGCGCCAGCGAAGCCAGGGCAACGACCGATAGCAGGAGCTTCATAGCAGTTTTTTGGCGATGCCCTCCAGCAGAGCCGCCAGGTCGACGTCCTTCTGCGTGATGCCCTTCGCGTCGTGCGTCATCAGATCGACGGTCACGCGGTTGTAGACGTTGGCCCATTCCGGATGGTGGTCCATCTTGTCGATGGACGGCGCGGCGGTGGCCATAAAGCCGAAGGCGTGGGCGAAATCGGGGAATTTGTATTCGCGGTGCAGCTTGCCGTCCTTCAGGCTCCAGTTGGACAGGTGCGCCAAGGCCGAAGAGATTTCGCTATCGGTTAGTTTCTTCATAACAAATCCTGCATGGGAACCTCTCAGGTCCATCTTCGCACGGCGCGCCGCAATTCCGTCTTAAACCTCGAGCCCGACGGCTCGCATCAACTCCAGGGCGTTGCTGCGCGTGACCACGCCCTGGCGCAAGCGGTAATCGAAGCGGATTTCGCCGCCCTCCAGATGATCCTCGAAGTGGACGTTGGCCGCGCGGCCGCCGAAGCTCGCGACGATTTCAGCGAGCGCCAGGTCGTGGGTCGTCACCAGGCCGATGGCTCCGCGCTCCACCAGGCTGCGGATGATCGCCTCGGCCCCGATGCGGCGGTCGTGCGAGTTTGTCCCGCTGAGCAATTCGTCGAGCAGAAACAGCGTGGGCTTGCCGGCGCGCGCCAGATCCACGATTTCGCGCAAGCGCGTGATCTCGGCGTAAAAGCGCGAGCGATGGTCGGCCAGGGAATCGTTGGTCCGCAGCGATGCGCCGATATCGAACCGGGAAAGGCGCAAGCTCGTTGCCGTCACCGGCGCGCCCGCCCACGCCAGAACGGCGTTGAGTCCGATGGCGCGCAGCAGAGTGCTCTTGCCGGACATGTTGGAGCCGCTGACGATCCACAAGCGCATGCCCCCGCCGAGCGAGACATCGTTGGCCACGGATTCCCCGGGTGGAATGAGCGGATGGGCCAGCCCAACGGCCTCGAAAACGCGATCCGGGTCATCGCACAATTCCGGGAACACAGCCGCCGGCCGCTCATAGGCAAAGCAGGCGAGCGAGCACAGCGCCTCGAATTCGCCCACCGCGGCCATCCATTCGCCGATGTGCGGCCCGCAGCGGGTGCGCCACGCCTCGATGGCCATGGCGAACTGAGGCGTCCAAATCAACGGCGCGGCAAGGGCGCGGAAAAACTGGTTGCGTGTGGAGTCAAAGTGATGGACCAGCCGCGTGAGCCGCTCAATGTGCCGCGAGGCGGGCTTGCCTTCCGCCTCCAGCGTGCGGAGCAAGCGGGTGAGCGCCGGCGACGTAAACGTTTCGCGCTCCAGGCGCTTCAGCAGCAGCGCCAGAAGCTCCAGTTCGCGTGCCGGTGTGTCCATCGAGGCGGCGATGCTTCCCACAGGCCCGCGCACTGCCAGTCCGAAGGCCATTTCCGCCAGAATCGCGACCAGAAGCGGAGTGATGCTCGCGGCTTCGGTCATGAACAGCACAAACGCGACGAGCGTCGCCGCGGCCAGCGCCGGAGCGATCAGGCGGGCGCCTTTGAAGACGCGAACGGGCGGTTGCTCGCCCCACTCTTTGAGAACGCGGTCATCGGCGGCGGCGCGAATCTCTTCGCCCATAAGGGCGATGTCTTCGCGCAAGTCGATGCGCGGGCGCAGTTCCTCGACGGCGCCCTGGCGAGCGACCACACCGGCGCGATCGCCGGGAGTGAGCAGCCATCCGGCGAGATAGCGCTCGCCAGCGGCGGTGCGGCTGGTGGAGAGCAGCTCGAACAGCGAGCCTCGCCCGAACACATCCAGATCGTCCGCATAAAGATGCTTGGGGTCGCGAAGGAGCTCTCCCTGACGGCCGCCTCCCACCCAGCGGTTCTCCACGCGGGCCAATGCGCGCTCGTAATAGGAAACGCCGCGGCCCGCCGCGTCTAACGACCGCTCGAGACGGGTGAGCACGATCGCCAGAACCAGGAACACGAGCGCCGGAATCAGCAGCCACCATGGCGAAATCCACCCGCCGCCGATGGAGACTCCGGCCACCGCCACCACGGCCAGACCTGTCAGCACGCGCGCATTGCCGATCAGGCGGTGACGCCGCTGCCAATGATCCTTGGATTTTTGGTGGTGTTCGAGGCGCGCGCGATATTCCGGGCCGGGCTGCACGAGAGGCACTCCTGATTCTAACCTGCGATCCTTTACTGGAGAGCGCACAGCATGGACCTTGCGTTGTGCGCGACATTTACGAAAGAGACTTCCATGCTGGCCCGCCTTCGCCCCACGCTAGACTTCATGCCCTCGCCGCTTCAGGATCGTCCCGGCCTTCTGATCCGCGATCCGTTCCGGTTCTCCGATGCCACGCTGATTCTGCCGCCGGCTCTGGTGGCGTGCCTGGAGTATTTCGACGGCAATCACTCGGAGCTGGATCTGCGGGCATATCTTGTACAGCTCACCGGCGGCCTCGATGTCGGCGGCCTGGTGCGGCATCTTGTAGACACGCTGGCGAACGCCGGATTCCTCCAAGACGACAACTTCGCGCGCATCAAGACCTCCGCCGAGCGCGCCTTCGCGGAGGCTCCCTTACGCGAGCCGGTCCACGCAGGCTCGGGCTATCCGGCCGACGCGGCGGAGCTTGCGCAGACGTTCGCCGAATATGTGCCGGAGGCAAGTAACGGGGCTTCGAGGGATGAGACTACAATCGCAATCGCCGCGCCGCACGTCAGTCCGTTTGGAGGCGTGGAAGCGTATCGCGCCGCGTACCAATCGCTCACGCCCGCCGATGCGCAGCGGACCTTCGTGATTCTGGGGACGTCGCACTACGGCGAGCCGGACCGTTTGGGGCTGACGCGCAAACCCTTCGTCACTCCGTTCGGAGAGGCCGCCACAGACGCGGCCATGGTGGACCGGCTCGCCGAGGCGGCCGGAGACGGCGCGTTCATGGAGGATTACTGCCACGCCGTCGAGCACTCCATCGAATTTCAGGTGGTGTTTTTGCAGCACCTCTTCGGACCGGACATCCGCATCGTCCCGGTGTTGTGCGGTTCCTACGCGCGCAGCTTGTATCAAGGAGGCGTGCCGGAAGACGACGAACGCGTGCGGCGCTCTCTGGACGCGTTAGGAGAATTAGCCGCCAAAGAGGGCGATCGCCTGCTGTGGGTCCTGGGAGTGGACATGGCGCACATGGGGCGCCGCTACGGCGACGATTTCGAGGCCAAGGCCGGCCGCGACGAAATGGAAGAGGTCGCGCGCCGTGACAGCGCCCGGATCGAACGGATGGAGCAGGGCGACGCCCTCGGGTTTTGGAATCTGGTCCAGGAGAATCGGGACGACCTGAAGTGGTGCGGCTCGGCTCCTATTTACACTTTCTTGAAGGCGGCGCCCCAGGCGCGCGGGAACCTGCTCAAGTATCAGCAATGGAACATCGATGAGCACAGCGTCGTGAGTTTCGCCGGCATTCGATTTCATTCGCGATGACGTAGAGCGCGGAAAAGTGTGCCGCCGCCCCCTACACTTAAAGAGGTGACAAACTGGATCGCCACGGGCGCGTGGGGGCTTGCGCTGGCCGTGGCCATTGGAGCCTTCGGAGCCCACGGGCTGAGCGGCCGCTTGGACGCCTATTCCATGAACATCTACGAGCGCGCCGTGTTCTACCACTTCATTCACGCGCTCGGAATCCTGATCGTCGCGGCAGCGACCCAGGCCGGTCTTCTGCGCCGTTCCGGGGGCGTGTGGGTGTGCCGCTTGCTGGCCGCCGGAGTGGCGCTGTTCTCCGGAAGCCTGTACGCGCTGGCTCTCACCGGAAACCGCACGCTGGGCGCGATCACGCCCTTCGGCGGAGTCTCGTTCATCGCCGCCTGGATTACGCTGGCGATTACCGTCGCGCGCCCGCGCTCTCCAGGGCCTTGAAATAGGAGATCGTTTCGCGCAGGCCGTCTTCCAGGCCGACCTTAGGTTCCCATCCCAGGATGTGCCGCGCCTTGGAGATGTCCGGCTGGCGCTTGCGCGGATCGTCCGGCGGCAGCGGTTCATGGGCGATCTTCAAATCGCGGCCCAAAAGGCCGCTGATGCGTTGGGCGAATTCGAGGATGGTCAGCTCCACCGGGTTGCCCAGGTTCACAGGCAATCGCTCCTCGGAAGCCGCCAGACGTACCAGGCCATCGACCATGTCGGAGACGTAGCAGAAGCTGCGAGTCTGCGACCCGTCGCCAAACACCGTGAGGGGCCGGCCTCGCAAAGCCTGATCCAGGAACGCCGGCACCACGCGGCCGTCGTCCAGGGCCATGCGCGGCCCGTAGGTGTTGAAGATCCGCGCGATGTTGGTGCGCACGCCGAATTTCCGGTGGTAAGCCATGGTCATCGCCTCCGCATAACGTTTGCTTTCGTCGTAGCAGGAGCGCACTCCCACCGGGTTCACGTTGCCCCAATACGTCTCTACCTGCGGATGCTCCAAAGGATCGCCGTAGCACTCCGAGGTGGAGGTCACCAGGAACCGGGCGTTGTCGCGCCGCGCGATTTCGAGCATGTTGCGCGTGGCCGTGGATCCCGATTCGAGCGTCTCGACGGGATGCGCTAGATAATGTCTGGGACTTGCCAGCGAAGCCAGGTGCCAGACGTTGTCGAATGCGCGGTCCGCCAAGAAGGACCCCGCCATACCCGGCGCACTGACATCGCATTTCTCGAACCGGAATCGCGCCTGCCCTAACGAGTGGTCCAGGTTGCTCTTCGACCCGGTGATGAAGTTGTCCAGGCCCACCACTTCATGGCCGTCGGCCAGCAGGCGGTCGCATAAATGGGACCCGATGAAGCCGGCCGCTCCCGAGATCAGATGTCGCAAGAACTTTCCCCCAAAAAACAGTTTAGCCGCAGCGTGGTCAAGAGACCTAGTCGTGCTACAGTGCGTGTGTGCCGATGAGCTTCTCCGTGGCGGAAAGATGGGCGCTGGCGGCGCTGCTGGTTACGTCAGGCGTCGCGTTCTGGCTCCGCATCAACCCCGTTTTGCGGACCATTCTTCAATGCAAGCCGGATGCGGACTTCACGCTCGGGCGGTTTGGAAGTAGTAGAAATGCGCGCCGCGTCCGGGATTTCGTCTTAGAGGTGCTGCTTCAGGCCAAGGTCATCCGTCAGCGGCCCCTTCCGGGCTTGGCGCACGCGCTCGTGTTCTGGGGATTTTGCGCGTTCGCGCTGGTGACGCTGAATCATCTGGCCGGCGGATTCGGGATCTCCTTTCTCGCGCCGCAAGGCGTCTACGCGACCATCGCCGCCGTGTTTGCGGTGTGCGTATCGATTTCCATCAGCGGATTGTTTGTGCGGCGATTCCTGGTGCGGCCCAAATGGCTGGGCGAAGTGTCGCCGGAATCCGGCCTCATCGCGGCGTTGATCCTGATTCTGATGCTCACGTACCTGGGCGCGTTCTGGAGCGCTGGCGGCTCCGCCGCTTCGAGGCCATTATGGTGGATTCATACCCTTGCGCTGGCGGTATTTCTTCCGCTGATTCCGGGCACCAAGCATCTGCATCTGATGCTCAGTCCCATCACCGTCTTTCTTTCACGCGGCGGCTTCGCGAATATTCCGCCGCTGGCCGGCGACGACGATTTCGGCCTCGATACCGGAAAGGATGTCACCCAACTGGTGGCTTTGCAGGCGTACTCCTGCGTGGAATGCGGGCGTTGCACCGAACACTGCCCCGCCTCCAATACCGGCAAGATTCTCGACCCCAAACAAATCGCGCTGGGAGTTCGCGGCTATTTGAACGAGTTCGGCCCAAACGCGGAACAGCCGCTGCTGGGCTTGCATCTTTCCCAGGAAGCCGTATTCCAGTGCACCACCTGCGGCGCATGCGAGTTCCAATGCCCCGTGGGAGTCGAGCATGTGCCCATCATCGTGGGCCTGCGCCGCGGCGCGGTGAACACCGGCAAATGGGAGGACCAATACGGAACCAAGCTGTTCCTGAATCTGGAGCGCAACGGCAATGCTCCCGGCTTCAGTTCCACCGAGCGCGATAAATTCGTCGCGCGCGAGCGGTTCCCGATCTTCGACGGCACCCAGGAATATTGCCTGTGGCTGGGCTGCATGGGCTCCTACGATCCCGCCGGCCGCGAGATCATCACTTCATTTGCACGCGTGATGGAGCACCTTGGGACCTCCTACGGCGTCCTGCGCAAAGAGCGTTGCACCGGCGATCCGGCGCGACGCCTGGGCAACGACCTGTTGTTTGAGCAGCTCGCCCAATGGAATCTCGACGCCCTGGCGCAAGCCAACGTGGCGAAGATCGTCTCCATTTGCCCGCATTGCGTGCGTACGATTTCGACGGATTGGACGCAGCATGATCTTACTCAAGACAGAGAGCCTCCATCGATCCAGCATCACACTGAATTCATGGCGCTCCATCGCGACCGTCTGCCGGGCGCGGAGGGCGGGCTTGGCGCCGCGCGGGGTTCGGACAAGATCGTATATCACGACCCCTGCTATCTGGGCCGCTATCGCGGTGTCTACGACGAGCCTCGTGCGGTCATCGCCCAACTCGGCGAAGTCGCCGATCCGCCGCGCGCCCGTGAGCGCGGCTTCTGCTGTGGCGCCGGAGGCGGCCTCGCGTTTCTGGGCGAGGAGAGCGGTGAGCGCGTCAGCCACGCTCGCGCCAAAGAGTTGGTCTCCACCGGCGCGGACATCATCGCCGCGGCCTGCCCTTTTTGCAACACTATGTTCCGCGATGCCCTGCCCTCTGTCTCCGCCAACCCGCCCCGGCTTTTGGACGTCGCGCAGATTGTGGCCGCACGGCTTCCGCCGCTTCCCCCCGACGCGGGCCCTGCGGTATGAATAGATCATGATCTGGCAAGGCGCGCTTTGGCAGGATCTGCGCCACGGTTGCCGCATGTTCGCGAAGAACCCCGGTTTCACGCTGGCGGCGGTACTTTCGATTGCGCTGGGCGCCGGCGCAAACGTGGCCATGTTTAGCGCCGCCGATGGTTTGTTGCTCCGTCCGCTGCCGGTGCCGCGTCCCGGAGAAATCGTGGTCGTCGGTACGGACTTCACCGCGCTCAACTTCAGCTCCGTGAGCAGCTCCTATCCCAACTACGCGGACCTTCGCGACCGGAATCGCAGCTTCGGCGGACTACTCGCGTTTCACGCGACCATCGCTGGGTTCGCCGCCGGACGGGTCGAATCCCCGCAGGTGAAGGTCGGCATGGTAGTCACGGGGAATTTTTTACAAGTGCTTGACGTGCAGCCTGAGCTGGGCCGCGCCTTTCGGCCCGAGGAAGACCAGGTTCCCGGCCGCGACGCCGTCGTCATCCTGAGTCACGGCACGTGGCAACAGCTCGGCTCCGACCCGAAGATCCTCGGCCGCACCGTGCGCATCGCCGGAATCGAATTCACCGTAATTGGAATCGCACCAGAGAGCTTCAGCGGACCCGACCGCAATTTCCGGCCTGCGTTCTACGTGCCGGCGATGATGTGGCCGCGCCTCTCGGGCGACCCGCAAACGCTCGAAGCTCGCGATCGCTTCGACTTGACGATCAAGGGACGATTGAAACCCGGAGTGTCCCTCACCCAGGCGCAGGCAGAGTTGGACACCATTGCCCGCGATCTTGAGCGCGCCCATCCAGAGACCAATCGCAACCTTCACCTGATGGTGCGAACCCAGATGCAGATGAATATCCGGGAGAACCGCGTGTATACGGCGCTGGCGGCGATCCTCACGCTGCTGGCCGCGGCGGTGCTGATTGTGGCCTGCGCGAACGTGGCTGGACTGCTCACCAGCCGCGCCCCTCTACGAGCCCGCGAAATCGCGCTTCGCCTGGCTGTCGGAGCCGGACGCCCGCGCCTGATCCGCCAACTGCTCACCGAAAGCGGATTGATCGCCGCCGCCGGAGGACTGCTCGGCTTGCCTGTCGCATACATCGGAATCGGCCTCTTAAGGCAAATCCAGTTCCCCACCGATCTCATCATGGTGCCCAGAATCGAACTGGATCGGCGCGCTCTTTTCTTCAGCCTTGCCGTAGCGATGGGGAGCGTCCTCTTGTTCGGATTAATTCCCGCGATTCAAACCACCCGCGCCAACCTGACCACAGCCCTCAAGGCCAGCGGCGCCCTGGTCCCCGGCCGGCGCCGTTTGTGGGGACGCAACCTGTTGGTCACCGTGCAGGTGGCCGTTTCCTTGGTACTGATCACGATCGCGCTCTTCTCCTATCGCATGTTCGCAGGCGAGCTCGACAATGGTATGGGCTTCCACACGGATCACATGCTGTTAATGGATTTCAATCCGGGCGTGGTGCGGTACACCGAGGCACAGAGCAGGCAATTCTTCGAAAATCTGACGGAGCGCGCGAAATCGCTGCCCGGAGTGAAATCCGCCGCACTTGCGTCCGTGCGTCCCCTCGGCTTCCTGGAACCTTCTTTCATTCAGCCAGAGGGCTTCCAGTTTCCGACAGGTCAGAATTACACGACGGTCCACTCCAGCCGCGTGGATGAGCATTACTTCGACACGCTGGGCTTGCAGATCCTGCGTGGCCGCGCCTTCACTGCCGCCGATGCACCCGGCGCCCCTCGGGTTGCGATCGTGAACGAGGTCCTGGCGAACGATTACTGGCCCAACCAGGATCCCATCGGCAAACGCCTGCGCCTGCTCGGGTCAAACAACCCGCCATGGATAGTGGTCGTCGGTGTCGCCAAACTCAGCCGCTATGGGTTCATCGGCGAGCCTCCCACCGAATTCCTCTATCTCCCCTACCGCCAGATGCCGCCGGGAAGCATGACGCTCTTCTCGGCCTCCGCCGGCGATTCCGCCAGTCTGCTCGCTCCCTTGCGCGATCTCGTGCGCGATCTTGACCCCAACATGCCCACCTACGACATCCAGACCATGGAGCATTATTATTGGGCGCGAGCCACCAGCATCGCGCAGGTCACGGTCGAAATCGTCGGAGGAATGGGATTGATGGGGCTGGTGCTGGCGATGGTCGGCTTGTACGCGTTGATGTCGTATTCGGTTAGCCGCCGCACGCGTGAAATCGGCATCCGCATGGCGGTGGGCGCGAGCCACGCCTCGGTGCTGCGGATGGTTTTGCGCCAGGGGATGCTCCCGGCGGTGTGCGGAGTCCCCATCGGCCTGCTGCTGAGCGCCGGAGCCGGACGATTACTGAGATCTGCCTTCCCGCTGAGCTATCGCATCAGTCCGGCGATCTATGGCGTGGTTGCGCCGCTCATGCTGATCATCGCGATCCTGGCCGCGTACGCGCCCGCCCGCCGAGCTTCGCTGGTCGATCCGATGACGGCTCTGCGGGAGGAGTGACGCGAGCGCGCGTGTATCTCAGTTCGAGGAAACCTCCTGGCTCGTAAGTCTTGCTCGCCACCAGCTTGAAATCGCGCCGTTGGAATCCGCTTGGGAAGAACGGAATACCAGCGCCGAGCAACACTGGATAGATGCCGAGGTAAAGCTCATCCACGACGTCATCTTGCAAGAAGGACCGCGCAAACTGACCCCCGCCGCACGTGTTCTCGAAGGCGCGGCCTCCCGGCCGCGTAGCCGTCCAAGCTGATGCCTGCGGCAAGACTCACCTTCCGCATGCGCATTTCCAACAAAGCATAACAAACCGGCTCCTTGTCGGTGCTGCGCAAAGCGTAGTACGCTGGTGGTCCGAAGGAGCCACCTGGTATGTACTCGCGTCGCGATTTTGGAAAGCTGGCATTGGCCGGCGTGCCTCTCTCCCTTGCGCCGCGCGGCGCAGCTCAGAAGAAGATCAACTCGACAATCAAGGGCGTGCAGCTCGGCGCGCAGACCTACAGCTTTCGCAATCTCCCTCTCGACGGCATGATTCAGGCCATGGTGGAAGTCGGCCTGGGCGATTGCGAAGTCTATTCACCGCACGTCGAGCCGAAACTCAGCCGCAAGGACCTGCGCAAGTGGCGTCTCACCGTGCCGCTCGAGCAAATGAAGGCCGCCCGCAAGAAGTTCGACGACGCAGGCATCAGCGTCTCGGCCTACAACCTGAGCTTCAACGACAGCTTCACCGATGAAGAAATCGACCGCGGCTTCCAGCTTTCGAAAGCCTTCGGCGTAAACATGATCACGGCGTCCTCGACGCTGAGCACCGCACCGCGGCTGGTGAAGGGCGCGGAAAAGTATCAGACGATCGTGGCCTTTCACGGCCACGCCGATGTGAAGGACGATAACCAGTTCGCCAAGCCGGAGAGCTTCGCGAAGGCCTTGGGCATGTCCAAGCAGTTCCGCATCAATCTGGACATCGGCCACTTCGTCGCCGCAGGTTACGATCCCATCCCGTTCATCCAGGCCAACCACGAAAACATCACGATCTTGCACTTGAAGGATCGCAAGAAGGGCGATCAGGTGGCGAACCTTCCGTGGGGCGAAGGCGACACGCCCATCAAGGGCGTGCTTCAGCTCCTGCGCGACAAGAAGTGGCCTATCAAGGCCTTCATCGAATACGAGTATTCCGGTAAAGACGACGCCGTCACGGAAGTGAAGCGCTGCTTCCAGTACTGCAAAGACGCCCTCGCATGATCCTGGCATGAGCCCGGCATTGAGCCCAGCATGAGCCCAGTATTGAGCGATGTCTGGCTGCAGAATTTCAACCCACTCGGCAACACCTGGCTCTCCACTGTTGCCGCGGCCACTCCCATCAGCGTCCTGATCTATTTCCTCGCCGTCCGCCGCATCCCGGCATGGCGAGCCGCCGTGTTCGGATTCCTCGCGGCGATCCTGGTCGCGCTGATCGTCTTCCGCATGCCCGCGCACATGGTTGCTGGAGCCGTCGCGGACGGCCTGGTCTACGGCTGGTTCCGCATCGCCTGGATCGCCGTGGCCGCCGTGTTTGTCTACGACATCTCCGTCGCAACCGGACAATTCGCTTTGATCAAGCAGTCCATCGCGGATATTTCTTCCGATCGGCGCTTACAGGTCCTGCTCATCGCCTTCGCCTTTGGAGGGCTGCTGGAAGGCGCAGGCGGAGGCGGAGCGCCCGTCGCCATCACCGGGGCCATGATGATCGGCCTCGGCTTCCCTCCATTTCAGACCACCCTGTTGTGCCTCATCGCCAACTCCGCGCCCGTCGCCTACGGATCGCTGGGCAACCCCGTGCGCACGCTGGTGGCCGTCACCGGCCTGCCCGAGGCCGATTTCAGCGCCATGCTCGGCCGCATTCTTCCCTTCACTGTTGTGGTGCTGCCCTTCTGGCTGATTCGCGTCCTCTGCAATACGCGCGACACGCTGGCCGTCTGGCCCGGACTGCTCGCCGCAGGCCTCACCTTCGCCTCCATTCAATTCTTCTGGTCGAACTTCATGGACGCGTCGCTGGTGGATCTGCTGAGCGGCGCAGCCACTCTGCTGGTTCTCGCGTTCTTCTTCCATCGTGTCTGGCGGCCAAAGACAAGTTGGAGATATGACCTCGAAGGCGCTGCCATAAGCTCACCCGGCGGCCCGCTGCCGATACGAAGGATCGTATGGGCCTGGTTCCCCTTCCTGCTGCTGGCGGTCTTCGTCGTGATCTGGGGCTTGCCCAAGGTCAGCCGCGCGCTTGACGAGCTCAGCTTCCGCGAGCCCGTTCCCGGCCTGGACTTGCAAGTGGTTCGCATGCCTCCCGTCGTGCCTGAGCGTCATCCCGAACCAGCCCTATTCGACGGTTCCTGGCTCGCCTCGCCCGGCACGGCTGTGTTTTTCGCTGGAGTTCTCGCTGGACTTCTCGCCGGCCTGACGGTGCGGCGCACAATCGAGGTCTTCATCGAATGCCTGTCCCGCTTGAAGCTCAGCGTGGTGGCGATCATGGCCATGCTCGGCGCCGGATTCATCACACGCTACTGCGGCATGGACGCCACCATGGGCATGGCGATGGCGCATACCGGCGTCATGTTCCCTCTCTTCGGAACACTGATCGGATGGCTGGGAGTCGCCCTCAGCGGAACCGACGCCGGATCGAATGCTCTATTCGGCAGCTTCCAAATGATCACGGCGCAGCAGCTCGGCCTGAGCCCCATCCTCATGGGCGCGGCCAACAGCGCGGGTGGCGTGATGGGCAAGATGATCGCCGCCCAGTCGCTGGTCATCGGCTGCGCCGCCACCGGGCAGCAGGGCCAAGAAGGATTGCTGTTTCGAGCCGTGCTCAAGCACAGCCTGGCGCTCGGGCTGCTGGTTGGACTCATCGTGCTGGCGTACGCGTATCTGTTCCCGGGCGCAATTCCCAGCGGGCATCATTACTGGTAACGCGAGACTGGTAAACGCGAGCCGGCGATTACTCCACTCCCAGCAGGGTCAGCAACCTGCGCGTCTCGCTCTCAATGGTCCTTCTCTTCCCAGGCCAGGACGCTTGGAGCGCCTCGATGGTCGCGAAAGTGTCCTTGCGGCTTTCGTTTCCTTGCCGCCCCAACTTCGCCAGCGTGTCGATCTCTGGGCTCAACTCCCTTTGCATGCCTTCCAGCGGCTCTCGAAAAGCCTTGCATTTGGCCACGATCTCGCTCGCGTTCGCTAAGGCTTTATATTCACCCTCCTTGACGCTGTTACGAATCAGTTCCTCTAACTGGAGCATGTACAGAATGGATGCATCGTTGATCTTTTTTTGGATCGCATGCTTACCTGATGTGTATCCAAAAGTGGCCACGATCGCAGCCACCAACAGCGCAGCGGCCATCTCGAGAAGGAACGGAGTCATGCGCGGGATTGTAGCACACGGCTTCTATTGAAAGAGCAACTGCGCCATATTGCTCGCCTGGCCATTCACGGTGACGGTGACCACAAGCTGGCCACGCCCCTGTAGCGCGGTTGGCAGCGACACATTCACTTGATCGAGGCCGGCATAACTACCTTGTGCCCCGGCATAGGTCACCGGCGCGTTGATGTTTCCGATCTTGACGCTGACGTTGCTTTTAGGAGCCTCGCGGATGCCGGTTCCATAAAGGATCAGATACGGTTGGGATGCCACGTTGATCGGAATCAGCGTGCAAGCGCCGGAGGGGTTGGATTGAAACGCATTGCATTGAAAGGTGTTGGAATAGGTCTGGCCGTTGGTCACCTGGGCCGAAGCCGGCCCCTGCCCGGTCTGATTCGCGCTATACAGGCCTGGCGCCGTCGATGAAATTAAGGCTGTACCTGTGAATGTGGCGCTCCCGTTTGCCAGCGTGACCGTCGCGACTCCGCTGGCCGCGCCCTGGGGGATGAGCCAGTTCACCTGATTCGGCGAGACGTAAAAAAGGGGCGCGGGAAAGACGCCGCCATTCGCATCCGTCACCGTCACCGTCACCCCTCCCAGAGATGTCGGCAACGGTTGTGACGGAGCCTGCTTCGGCGCCGCTGCCAGATTGGACCCGTACGACGACGCAATGGTCTCAGGAGCGACCGCATATGTACCGTAGGCGGTATTTGTGGTGATCAATGTGCCTGCGGGGTGAATCGCCTGCTGCGGAGTCGTCGGATAAGGAGAGCCGCTACCTGTCAGCATCACAGGCGCTCGCGGTTGCTGGGTGAAATCGAACGCGTCGCTCATGTCGTTGGCCGTGTTGTCGCGGCCCGTCATGGGATTCACGCCGAATCGCTCCTCGATAATTCGCAGCCAGGATTCCCAGGAATAGGTCTTGTGATCGACATAGCCCTGGCGTGAATACGGACTGACGACCAGGCCGGGAACCCTAATGCCCAACCCGTACTGATCCACTTGAGGCGGGTCCACGTGATCGTAGAAACCGCCCCAATCGGCCTTCAGATCGCTCATAATGCTCCGTCTACCAAATTCTTGGCTGGAAGCGGAGATCGCCCGCCTTATTGGAAGGCCCCGCGGACGCCTGCTACGCTAAGATTTGACGCTACCGATGAAAAGAGCTCTCATCACGGGAATCACCGGACAGGACGGCTCCTACTTGGCCGAGTTTCTGCTCGCCAAGGGCTACGAGGTGCATGGCGTGATCCGCCGCGCCTCTACGTTCAACACAGAGCGGCTGGATCCCATTTACGCGGATCCGCATGAACACAGGGTCGCGCTGTATCTGCACTATGGCGATGTCACTGACGGCACCGGCTTGCGCCGCGTCATCGAAAAGGTACGCCCGGCCGAGATCTATCATCTGGCCGCCCAATCGCACGTGCGCGTGAGCTTCGATCAACCGGAGTACACTGCCGACGTGGTGGCCACCGGCGCTTTGCGGTTGTTTGAAACGGTCCGCGACCACGTCACTTCGGGTGGCGATCCGGTGAAGATCTACCAGGCCGGGTCCTCCGAAATGTTCGGCGCCGCCTCGCCGCCCCAAAACGAGAAGACCCCGTTTTATCCCCGCAGTCCGTACGCGGCCAGCAAGGTGGCGGCCCACTGGTACGCCGTGAATTATCGCGAGGCCTATGGGATGTTCATCTCCAACGGCATCCTCTTCAATCATGAATCGGAGCGGCGTGGGGAAACCTTTGTGACCCGCAAAATCACGCGTGCGCTGGGCCGCATCAAGATGGGCTTGCAGGACAAGCTATTCCTCGGCAACTTGGACGCCCGCCGCGACTGGGGATATGCGGGCGACTACGTCGAGGCCATGTGGCTCATGCTCCAGCAATCCGAGCCGGACGATTTCGTTGTCGCCACCGGCGCGTCTTATTCGGTGCGCGATTTTCTGGATGAGGCCGCGGCCTGCGCCGGCCTGGACTGGCATCGCTATGTCGAGACCGACCCGCACTATTTCCGGCCCACCGAAGTGGATTTTCTGCTGGGCGATGGATCCAAGGCGCGCGAAAAGCTGGGCTGGAAGCCGCGGGTGGGCTTCCCCGATCTGGTGCGCCGCATGGTGGAACACGATCTGGAGTTGGCGCGCCAGGAGCATTTGTTGGCTGGCGCGGGGCACAAACAGGTAGCGCGGGGAATTTCGCATGATTAAGACGGCTCGCGTTTTCGTCGCCGGACACCGCGGGCTGGCCGGCTCGGCCATTGTGCGCAAGCTGACCGCCGAGGGCTACTCGGATCTTCTGCTGGCGAGCCGCCAGGCGCTGGATTTGCGGAGGCAGAGCGGCGTCGAGGATTTCTTCGCGCGGGAGCGCCCCGAGTACGTGTTCCTGGCGGCCGCGAAAGTGGGTGGAATTCTGGCCAATAACTCCTATCCGGCCGAATTCCTGCACGACAATCTGGAGATCCAGACCAATGTGATCCACGCAGCCTGGAAATACGGAGTGCGCAAGCTGCTGTTTCTCGGCTCTTCCTGTATTTATCCGAAATTCGCGCCCCAGCCGATTCGGGAAGAGAGCCTGCTCACGGGTGAGCTGGAGCCCACCAACGAAGCCTATGCCGTCGCCAAGATCGCGGGAATCAAGATGTGCCAGGCCTACCACCGCCAATATGGCTTCCGGGCCATCAGCCTGATGCCCACTAATCTCTACGGCCCCGGCGACAATTTCGATTTGCAAGGCTCGCACGTGCTGCCGGCGCTGCTGCGCAAGTTCCATGAAGCCGCCGCCGCCGGTGCGCCGGAGGTGACCGTCTGGGGCACCGGATCTCCCCGGCGCGAGTTTCTGCACGTCGACGATCTCGCCGAAGCCGCCGTATTCCTCATGCTCAATTACGAGTCGCCGGAAATCTTGAACGTCGGCACCGGCGAGGATCTTACCATTCGCGAACTCGCCGAGATGATGGCGCGAGTCACGGGATTTCAAGGGCGCTTGGTCTTCGACGATTCCAAACCCGACGGAACGCCGCGCAAGGTCCTGGATGTCTCGCGAATCCATGCGCTGGGCTGGAAGGCGCGGATCGACCTGGAACCCGGCATCGCCGCCACCTACCGGTGGTATCTGAACCGTCAGGCGCAGACTGTTTCGCCCTAAGACGGAATTCACGGTTCTCGACCAGCTCGCCAGGCCTCACCCAGGCCAACAACTCTACTCTGGCGATCAGCCGCTCCCACACATTAACGAGGTTTTCCTACACGTACAGATGTGCGGTTCGGCCGCGTTCTTGTACCAGCGCCAAGACCGCATCAATGATTGGAGTCGGCGCACCGGTAAGCCGTCCGATCTCCTGCACGGCGGTGACCAATGCATCGATCTCCAAGCTTCGGCCCTGCTCCAAATCCTGCAACATTGACATCTTGTGCCCTGCCACCGAGCCCGCAGCCGCCAGCCTGCGATCCATCATCTCTAAGGGGATCTGGATTCCCAGCGCCTCGTTCACGCTCTTCGCCTCGAACATCATCGCTCTGCACAGCGAGAGCAGCCCGGGTTCGCTGGTAATGCGATCCAGCGTAGCGCCCGTGAGCGCACTAATGGGATTGAAACAGACGTTACCCCACAGCTTCAACCAGATGTTCCAGCGAATATTGTCACGCACCGGCGCGTCTATGCCGGATTCATTGAGCGCGTTGCTCAGTGCCATCACTCGGGTGGAATGACTGCCATCAGGTTCTCCGATGATCAGCCGATTGAACTGATGATGCAGAATAATGCCAGGTTCCGCGACCCCACACGCGGGCTCGACGACGCAGCCGATCGCGCGCTGTGGACCGATGAACTGCCATTGGCGCCCCGCCGGGTCAACGGACTGTAAATGGTGCCCCTCGAAACGTCCGCCGTTCTTATAGAAATACCACCAGGGAATTCCGTTCATCGCCGTAAGCACCGAAGTCGACGGCCCGAGCAGCGGCGCGAAGTCGGGCGCGCTGGTGTTTGCTTGATGCGCTTTAAGGGCACAAATAACGACGTCCTGAAAACCAAACCGCTGTGGGTTCTCGTCCGCAGCGACTTGCGCGATTTTTTCGCGTCCCGCGATTCGCAGTATCAGTCCGCGCTTTTGAATGGCCTTAAGATGATCGCCGCGCGCGATGACGCACACGTCGTGCCCGGCAGTTGCCAGTTCAACGGCGAGATAGCCGCCAATTGCACCAGCG